>Ga0308421_1000067_pt1 | contig 56006 bp, 42 predicted proteins | sample HotsprSampleMS60_FD_203673 | JGI IMG/M metagenome (GOLD analysis project Ga0308421, IMG submission 203673) | Hot spring phototrophic mat microbial communities from Mushroom Spring, Yellowstone National Park, Wyoming, United States - 20090730_MS60 ...
TATCCTCAGTGTTTACAGTAAATGTTTCAACTTGGGGTAAACAATTGCATATTACATTGCCTGGTGAGACATATGTCCCAGGCAAACCACCATATGATGTTGATGAACAAAACAAGATTGGTGGTAGTGGTGGTAAAACAGGAACACCTCTTATACAAACAGCAGGTGTGCCGTTCACAATAACAGTCCGTGCAGTAGATTCGTTCTACAACTTGTTAACCAATGAAGTTTCTTTGGTCCGTGTAGTACCATCAATATCACAGTATGCATCAGATATAGGTCAGCCGTATGAAGGATATATTGTTGAACCACAAGAACAATCCTTAGTAGGAGGTGTTTCAACATTTACAGTAACACTACTTACTGCACATTCAACCTGGACAATAGAAGCACGAGATGTTGATGCAAGTCCAGATTTAGCAAAAGGTAGAGCAAGGGTCTATGTTAAACCTAACAATCCAACAAGGTTGCAAGTTATAGTACCTGATGAAATTGAGAACCCAGGTTCATCTTTTGGTAGAATTGGTTCTATAAAGACACAAGTTGCAGGTGTTGGCTTCAATATAAAAGTAAATCTCTGTGATAATTATTGGAATAGAGTAAAAGAAGGTTCAATGCCGCTTGTATCAATATGGACCTCTGACCCGTATGATATACATCCTACTGCGTTAACTTTAGTCAATGGTCAAAGATTATTTACAGTAACACTTGTTACAGCATCGTCAGTAACGATTACAGCATCAGGTGGTGGATATACAATGGGAGTTTCTTCAGAAGTTCCTGTTATACCAAATGTTCCAACGAAACTTCTCGTAGTAGTGCCACCACAACAACAGGTTAATGGAAAATGGAATCAAGAACCTGTTGGAAGAACAAATGTTGGTATATCAACACAGACCGCTGGTGTACCGTTCACAGTACAAATCTATGCTGTGGATAACTATTACAACTTTGTCTCAACTGTTAACCAAACAATTACTGTTTTAACATCTGATAATTATGACACTGACCCAGGAAATGTTTCAATGGTGAACGGTATTGCTACAGCAAACATAGATTTTAGGACTGCTGGGTATCAAACAGTTACTGCTGTTGATAACGATCCAAATTCGCCAAGTTTACAATCACATACATCGTCATTGATACCAGTGAAATCTGGTTCACCGAAGAAACTACATATATGTGCTCCTGGTGAAGTTTATGACCCAGGTAGGCCACCTTATGTACCAGGTTCTGATATAGGTGGGAAACAAGGAACACCAAACAATCAAACTGCTGGTACTTCATTTAATGTTGTAATAAGAATAACAGATGATTATTGGAATTTAGTTGAAAACTCTTCTGCTGGATGTAGAGTTGCAACAAATGATCCTTATTCACCATCAAATAATACTACATTGACTGTGTATTCTTCAGCAACGGTTTCAATAACACTTGTTTCTGCATCATCTGCTACTGCTGACAAAATTGTCTATGTTGAAGATATAGATGGTATAGACCCAACATTATCTTTGGGTAGGACACAGAATATATTTGTAGGTCCCGGTACACCACAAAAACTTATCTTAGTATTGCCAGGACAAACACTTGTTGGTGGACATCCACTTGGTAAAACAGGTACGCCTAATGTTATAACTGCTGGGCAACAGTTTACAGTAACTACTGCAATAACAGACGCATATTTTAACCCAACACCTGGTGTTTCTGTAACATTGCAAGCAGATTCACCACTTGATAATTATGACATAGAACCAGCACCAAAGAATGTTGATACAGTTACAGGTAAACAATACTTTGATTTCACATTAGTCACAGCAGCAACACATTATCTAAGAGTTAGAGATGTTGATGGTGTACCACCATTATATCAAGAATATCCAGCAAATTCAGCGGACATTGCAGTTACAACATTTACTGTGAAACCAGCTAATGCTGTTAGATTACAACTAATACTGCCTGGTGAAACACCTGTTCCTGGTAAATACAATGTTGCACCTTATGGTAAAGTTGGTTATCCAACAAACCGTACAGCAGGCGAGTTGTGGTATGCTACAGTAAGATTAGTAGATGCTTATTATAATTTAGTTACTGATGTTTCACCACAACCACAGGTTCATATAAGAACAGCAGATCCGTTTGATATAGAACCATCTACAGAACCATTAACCTCAGGTCAAGGTTTATTCCCGATTGTTTTAAGGACAGCAGCAACATCTCATTATTTAGTAGCAGAAGATGTTGATGGTATTGACCCACTTTATAGTTCTGACACATCGCCTATGTTTACAGTAAATCCTTCAACACCGACAAGGTTGTTAGTTGTAGTACCAAATGAAACATTTGTCCAAGGATCACCTTATGGTAAGACAGGACCAGTTCAAGATTATGTTGCAGGGTCAAACTTTGTTGCAACAGTATATCTTGTGGATGACTATAACAACCGTGTAAGAACAGGTTGGCGAATGCCAACTGTTGGTATAGAAACCTGGGATCCAAAAGATACAGAACCGTCACCAAAACAACTTATTGACGGTGCAAACAATTTTACATTAACACCATTAAATGCTACATCTTCCTGGACTCTTACTGCAATAGATATTGATGGTTTTGAACCACAATATTCTTCTGGCACATCTTCAGCAATACGTATATGGCCACATAATGTACATCATATGCATATTGTTGACTATCCACCTACGGTTGTTGCAGGTACTGGTTTTTCAGCAAAAGTTGTGCTTTATGACCAGTATGAAAACAAAGTTTCAACTGGTATCAACTGGATAAATTATGCACAAGCTGGGTACAAAGTAAAATTTGATGGTGAATACTTCCCACCACCACAAACGCCTGAACTACCATCTGACTACGACTGGGTTGTTTCTGACTATGGAGAAAAAGTATTTACTGGTATTGTGTTAAAGAAAGCAGGACAAAGATGGATCAAAACATATCAAACAAATCCAACAAATACAACAATATCGTCAGAACGTCCTTGTGATCCTAACCCAAACAGGAGTGGTGAAGAAGGTGAGCATGGTCCTTTATATACATATATCAATGTCCAACCAGGACCACCAGCTTCATTCTTTGTAGTAGAATCAACAGTTACTGCTGGAACAGAGTTTTACGCTTCTGAAGTAAAAGTCCCTGCTGGTACAAAAGCTGATTGGGGTAAGATACAAGTTATAGCGTATTTGTCAGACGCGTATGCAAACATTGTTCCTTCTAGTGGTGTACCAGTAGAGATATCAGTTATAGATGTAGTTGGTTCAACAGGTGTTGTTTCTTACACATCGCCTGCGTCTGATTCCACACCGCCTGAACCTGTGTATTATGCAGTGACAGATTCTTCCGGTGCTGTTGGTCTTAACCCACCATTGTATTACTATATGTCACACAAACTTAATGATTCAGCAAAAGTTAAATTCTCTACAGGTACAATTGTTGGTACAACAAGAAAGATAACAACAATTGGTGGTACACCGTATAGGTTAGTAGCATTAAACCCACCAGCAGAACTTGTTGCAGGAAATGAAACACCCTATATAGTAATACAAAGAAGAGATGAGTTTGACAACCCAACATACCAAGGTGATACTTGGGCACAACTTGTTACAAACTCGCTTGCAAAACAACAACAGCAAACTCGTCAATGGGACTTCCGCACAGCTCCTGGTGCAGAAAGTTCATTAGGTCCTGATTATGTTATATGGTTCTACAACTCTATTAAATCAACATCTGTTGCAATAATTTATTATGACGAGATGTCGTCAATACCACAAGGTGAAGATGGAAGACCTTCTTCAGGTAAATGGACAATACAAGCACAAGCGTTTGGTAACGATCCGACACGGTGGGCTTCGTTTGATTTGTTAGTAAAACCTGATGAGATAACAAAGGCAGCATTTGATAATCCACAAAGAAGGCTCACTGCTGGTTCACCGAGAGAATACACTGCAATAGGTCCTGGTCCTAATAGTTTAGAATTTGAAGTTGAACTACAAGATAGATGGAACAATCCTGTTATCACAACATATCCTGTAACAGTACTTTTGTCTTCTATAAGACAACCATCAAGGTTTAACGATTCGTATTCATTCTCTTTATCAAGCCGTGTAGTAGGAGGACCAGCATATGGTAGCCCACCTGTGTTTGAAACACCTATAACATCCTTCACAATTGAAGCAAATAATTATTACAAACAATTCTATTATCTTGACACAAACGTATCAGAAAATTATGGTATAGGACCAACAACATATCCTATACTTGTCGCGACACCTTTAGGACAAAAAGGTGATGGTACACCGTGGGCTTCTGCACAACAGTCTGTAATAATTATGCCTGATAGAATAAGAAGAATTGGTTTATATGGAACCTATTCAATACCGCCTGATGCTAATTTTGTTCAAACACTTACTGCTGGTGTTACATCACAGGTTATGATGCTTGCTACTGAAGATTTCTATGGTAACATAGCACCAATACTTGAAGCGGACCTTTCAGCAGATAATCCAAGAAAGATAAGAATTGTATCAGATTCTACAGGAACCGTACAATTTGCATTTGGCTCAACATCTACTTGGACAACTTCTGAAGGTATAGCATACTTCCGTCTCGGAGATAGAACAACAACATTCTATCTTATTGACACACTTGCGTCAGTAAGATATGGTGTTTATGATACAACACACACGTTGTTTGCAGACACTGTAGTAAATCCTGGTATGTGGACAACCGGTGTAAGACCTTATAGAGTAGTACCAAACATTGCACGCCATCTTGTAGTAACAACACCTTCAAGAAGGTTAATTGCTGGTACTACAATACAATTTGATGGTACCGCTTCTGATATTTCTACAATGACTGTTTCAGCAAAAGGCGGTCCTATGGTAATAACAAAGAAAGGTCAACCTACATTTGCTGGTATAACTATACAAATAAGAGATGAGTTTGAAAATGTTACGATATCTACTGAGAATATAATCTTATCTTGTGAAGTTTTAGATTCGCCACAAGCATATGGTTCTATTGACCCATCACAAGATTTAGACGGTGCTGGGTGGACACTTATGACAGGTGGTGGAAATTTACTTTCTGTTTTAATCCCAGCAGGAAATGATTCTGGTACATTCTATTACTTTGACACAATCGCTGGTTCCCATACAGTAAAAGTTTCTGGTAGGACATCTTCTGGCCGTGAGATATTGCCAATGTATCAACAACATTATATTACACCAGCACCAATTAAATATTTCACAATTCATCATCCGTTCAATATCTCAAATCCGTTAAGAGTACATGAGCCAGGATTACTTACTGTTAAAGCAAGGGATAGATATGGTAATGTCGCATCAGGCGATTCAATTAATGCTCAGTGGTATACTGGAACAATTGTGTTTTCACATTCTGGCAATCCAGCAAAAGTTACTCTAAAAGATGCAATAAATCTCACAACATATTATACATTTGTTAAAGAAGACGCTGGTGTTTATAATAGATTACAGGTTATTGACCAAATACAAGAGACACTTAAGGTGTTCGTAACTGACTATGCGACAACACCTTTACCTGATAACGACCCAAACAAAATCTATGGGTTCACAGGAGATACTTTAAGAGAAGCGCCTGTACATTCAGACGGCGATGTTGTAATTTCAGGTATTGTTGTAGAACCAGCAGACCTTGCTCCTGTACCATATGGCGATGGTGACAATCCCGAATCAACCTGTGATGATAGTTATGAAAAGAAACAAGAGTTGCTTGAAGGAACTATATATCAAGGTAAGACAGCATTATTCCAAGGAGATGGTAATACATATGAAAAACCAGCACCTGTACCAATGATGCGTCTTAATATGAGGGTTTTGCCATCAAACATTTCAGAAACAGCTACCTGGACACAACTAAGAGTTGATAAAAAAGGTACTGCGTTACCACAAGATGTATGGCTTGGCCTTTATTACGATGCAAACAATGATGGTAAATTCCAAGGTGAAACTGTCCTTGGAGGTGCGTCACCTGATCCGTTAGTAGCAGTTGGTGAATATGATTCGTTATCCAACGCTTGGTATTTTAGAAACATGAACGAGTTTATCTCAGCAGTACCAAAGAACTACTTCTTATGTGTTCGTATATCAACAGTAGCACAAGCTGGGACATATCTCGGGTTAGAGATAAACAATCACAACTATCTTACAATGATAGGTGTAGCAAGAGTTGCTGCAAACAATTTTACTATATTCACTGATACTTCAGCAATAAAGAGAGAAGAAGCAAAAGTTTATTGTTTAGCAGAAGATATTGCTTCATCTGTTGAAACAACAAGGTCAACGACTGTTTATCAAGGGCAACCAAATGCTGGTATGTTGAGGATTAAAATATGGACAAAAGAATATACTGCGTATCTTAACGGATTCAAGATTACACGTACGGGTACTGGTGTAGATAGTGATATTAAAGGAGTAGCTTTATTTATTGATGACAACGGCACAGGTGATCCATCAAGAGGAGATGGTTTGTTCCAACCAGCGTTGGACAGAAGGGTCTCTGATTGGGTTGTATTTTCAACGCGGTCTGCATTAGTATATTTAAGCAATGTTCAAGAAATAACACCATCAACAATAACATATTTTGTATCATACAAAATAGCAGATTCTGCTTATGTTGGTAAAACACATGGCGCTGCGATAGTAGATGCTGCAGATGTAAGATTAGGTGAAGGAACGGTTTTGCCAATCCCGGGTTATTACTCAACAAATGTTACAGTTATAGCGACATCGGATGAAATGAATTTAGTTGATTATAACAAGACAGCACCTAACAACTTTTCAATACCAGGTGCTGCAACACAAGGGGATAAAGATGTTGTTGTTGCAAGATTAACACTACAATGTTTACAAAGAACAGCAATTTGGACCGGGCTTAAACTTGATAGATATAATCCTAATAAGGTTAACCAACCCGAAGATATTGAAAATATTAAAGTATACTATGATGCAAATGGCAATGGTTTGTTTGATAAAAATATAGACCAACTTGTTACACCAACTGATAAAAAATATACATTCCCTGTTTCATATCTCAAAGTAGATGTTTCAACAACTGATACAACAATATATCTTGAAGATGTATCTAAGATAGCATTGTCGCCAACAATTGACTTTTCACCATTCCCAGAAGCACCTGGTAGAATTGTTTTATCTGACGGTTCTGAAAATCTTGAAGTTGTATACTACACAGGTGTTGATAGACCAAACAATGCATTAACAGGATGTCTAAGAGGACAGGAGGGAACAACTGCACGCTTCCATCCAAAAGGTGCAAAAGTTTCAGGCCAAGCAGTACTATGGATACTTGGTAACTTCTATGATTTGGGTCCGTACAGAGTTGGCCAAGAGATACTTTCAGAAGTACCAAAAGATTATTTTGTCTGTGTTGATATAAACTATCTTGCAAAAGTGCACGAAGCATCACAACTTGGTATATCAATTAGGTCAACTGATTATTTCAAAGTTGTAGAACCTGACTTTGTAGCAAACAGGTTCGGTATAATAGGACCAAAACCGCAGGGTAAGTCAGAGTCAGGTATTGGTTCTATAATGGAATACCCAGATAAAGTTACATTTAAGTTTGTAGATATTTCTACAGAAGTTGTTGCATATTTACAACAAGGGAAAACAAACATACCAGTTTGTGCAATGACAATTTATACTGACCAGTCAGAAGCATGGTGGCAACAGATAAATGTTTATGGTGTGGGTACTGCTGCGGATAACAACTTGCTCACTGACGAGATTAAATATGTCAAAGTATGGTATGATGCGAACAATAATGGTTCGTTAAATACTGACACTGATATCTGTATAGCAACAGCAACATTTGGAAATGTTGGTAAACCACTTATGTCACAGATTGTCTTCCCAGTCGCTCCAAAAATTATAACACAACCTCGTGCATTAAATGAAAGAATATCACAAAGGTACTTTATAACATTAGACATTGAAGAGAATGCATATCCTGAACAGACATTCGGTGTTTATGTTTCAACTTGGTCTGATTTAGTAGTTTCAGCACCAAATTATATAGATATCTCCTCTACTACACTTCCATTTACAAGTATTTTAAGAACAATAATTCCTTCACCAAGAATGGTTACTGTTGACTCTCAACCTTTACTTTTAAATCGCGATGGTGAAGTTATTACACAGAAGATAACATTGTCTGCAAATATAACAGCAACAGATACATTTATACCACTTAATGTCTCACCAATTGATTACAAACTTCCACAATCAGGGTATGCTGTTATTGATAATGAAATAATATATTATAACAACTTGCTCACAAATGGTTTAAGCGGAGTTACAAGAGGAGTTGAAGGTTCTGTTGCAGTTTCACATTCAAGCGGTAGTTTAGTTGGATTTACTGTTATTCAAGGGCAAAAGAATGTTCCTTTACTTAAACTTACAATGTATTGTAGCGGATTCCAAGTTCAACTACCATCTATAAAGTTTGTAAGGACACAACCTTCACCACTTAATGGTGACGATGCTGATATTTCAGCAATTAAAGTTTATAAAGATAATGGTGATGGTATATTAAACCGCGACCCACAAACTGGATATGTATCTCCTGATGTAGAAAAATTCTTAGGTTCAGCACAGTTTGGTAAAGGTTCAGATCCATCAGGCATAGCTACTGTGTTGCTCAACGATCCTGATTATAACCGTGGTTATGCGTTTATTACCACAACGCCAACTATATACTGGGTTGTAGCAGATATATCACCATCAGCAAAGTTTACTCATCCACAGATTTATAACAAAAACGAAGTATTCGGTGTAAACATTGGAGCACCTACGAACTTATCCTTAGCACCAAGAGAAGCAGGCCACTGGGTATCAACAGCTACATCACAAGGTACACCTGCATTTCCAATTAATTCTGTTGTCTCTGCTATAACACCAACTGTTGATACATTGCTCGTTGAAGGTGAAGGAATACTGCCACCTGGTGTTTATCAGAATCAGAAAAATGTTGGTGTTTTACGTCTCAACTTCAGAGCAAACAAAAACACTGTTACAATTAAGAAAATAAGAATAGATATGGAAGGAACAGCAGTTGATGGTGATATTGCTTTAGTTAAAATATGGAAAGATTTGAACAACAACGGATTGTTTGATTTAGAAGATACAACAAGAACCGCCACTGGCGAATACCCAGGACTTATCTCGTTTGGTACTGAGAGATTCTCAGATAAAAAAGTTGAGATAGAACTTAGAGAACCACAGGTTATAGATGACAGAGCAGGTGGTATAAATCTATTTGTTTCTTTTGACATAGCGGAGTTTGCACAACTGCTTAAGAGATTTTCAACAGTTGTTGCTGATGAGTCATATATAACTGTTGAGGTGCCTGATAATGTTTCATTTAATATCAAGCCAATAAAATCAGCAGATGCTACAATTTATGAAGCACAATCAAAAGTTATTGCAAGAGTTTATAATTATGCAAAAGACATTTCAGCCTTAGGAGGAACATACCAAGCAGAAAAAGATGTGCCTATATTAAGAGCAAAACTGAAAACAGATGTAGCACAGGCAGTATGGACAAGAATTAGGTTAGAAAAGACAGGTTCCTCAGCTGATCCAAACTATCCTTATGGAAGAAACTTAGATGTTGGCTTTATAAAAATATACAAAGATGCAAACTTCAACAACCAACTTGATGCATCTGATGTTTTAATCTCTGAAATAGAGACAGAACTTGTTTCTGAAATACCTAATAATGTTTCTGCTCCATTCTTGATGGTTATAAAATCATCTGTTTCAGCAATAGGTTCATTCCCACAGAATCAACCACAACTTTGGGTAAAAGTTGACAATGAAATATTTGAATATACTTATATTACTACAACAACTGTTGGTGGTGTGATATATCCTGCATTATACATTACAAAACGTGCTCATTTAGGAACCACTGCTTCATACCATCCAGCAGGGAGCAGAGTAAAGAAGAGTGATATGTTCTATTTAAACGACGACCTCAACAGACAAAAAGAAGTTACATTGGTTCAACCACAACTTATATCTCCAACACCACAGACATATTTTGTAGTTTATGATATTGGTGAAAATGCAACTGCTGGAAATGCTGTAGGTGTAAAACTTGTAGGTAAAGAAGCGATAACAATAGCATATCCAAATGAGACATCACCACAACTTGAAGTAGAAAATGATTTCCAAGGCACATCAATTCAGCAGACAATCTATCCTTATGAAACATCCTTAGTTAAAATTAATCCTTTATCAATCACAATAACTGCTGAATCTGTTGGACCAATACAATCACCACAAAGAAGTAAAAATGTACCAATATTATTGATCTCAGCAAATATGAATAAAAATTATGCATATTTGAAAAAGATTTATCTAAAGCAAAAAGGAACTGTTGAGACACCTGGTGCTGTTGGTGGTTATGGCCAAGGTGACCTTTCAAGTATATCAGTTTGGCTTGACAATGGTGATGGTTTCTTCTCTCCATCTTATGATATTTTCTTAACTTCAGTTTCACATCCAACAATTGATTTTACAGGTGGCTTTGCAAGAATTACTTTACCAAACAATGGTTTGTACATCTCAACTTCTCCAACAAGATTCTTTATTGTAGGTGATATTGGCAAAACAGACCTTGCTGGTTTTTCAACAAAAGACCACTATGTTGGTCTTGAAATAACTTCTTTTGGTTCACTTGAAATAACTCCAAACACTATTGTTTCAGCACAGACAAATATCTTCCCAATGAAGTCATCTTTGATATTAATCTTAGACGAATATGCACCAAGAATACAACCAAGGTATACTGCTTTAATAGATAAAAAAATCTGGGCGAATCCATTTGGAGATGGTTATCCTGCAATAGATGTAGATGGCGATGGTAAACCTGACAGAATCATAAGAAACGGAGAAGTTTTTGTAGATATAGATGGAGATAACATAAATGATTTAGAAGATTTAGATGGTGATGGTGTTAAATCAGAACTTGACCTTGTAGGTGATGGTAAACCAGCAATAGATATGAATGGAGATGGTTTGTTAGATGTAGATTTCAACTGTGATGGTAAACCAGATGCTGTTTTACCTGATATGAATGGAGATGGTTTACCTGAGATAGATTTATCAAAAGATGGAGTTATTGATTTTGGATATATACCGGAAAGATGGACAAATAGAACCACACAACTTTACGCATCCTGGATGAATACATCAGCAGCGACTGATTACAGAGTTGGAGTTGGAAATGTAGCAAACCAAAATAATTTGACTCTATCCTTTGCACCAGATGGATGGCTTTCTACAAATAAGAACCCAAAATACACAATAACAAATCTTTCTTTACAACAAACAAAAGCAACAGTGCTTTTAAAATCTGTTTCAAAATTTGACACACCACCATTTGATTTGTATGTAGAATCAACAGATGGTTTTCCACCAGAAAAGTCAGACATTTATGTTGGAAGTGAAATAATGTATTATGAAACAAAGTCACAAAATTCATTTAGAATCACACAGAGAGCAAAATATGATACACAAGCACAAGACCATCCTTCTTACACAAAGGTAACAAATCAGGGTGCATATTGGCGTATACATGCAGTTGGATATCAAGGTGTAATAGGTCCAACTGTTCCACTTATGATTTACAAAGTTGACTTGACTCCACCATCTCCACCATCTAAACCTATAACTGATTATGACAGAACACAGAAAGAAGTTACAGAAGGAGTATTTACAATAGAATGGTCTGCTTCTAATGATCCTGAATCTAATGTGATGGGTTATGAAATACAAGAGAGGGTTGACACGAGTCCTGTCTGGAGAACAATAAGGTTTGTCCCTGGTTCAAGAACGTCATTTGTTGTAGGAAACAAAGATACACCTGATAACACACCAAGACCTCAAGGACATTTCTACTACTACAGAGTAAGAGCAAAGAACTATGCTGGTACTTATTCAGCGTGGTCTGAAATATCAAACGGTGTTTGCACAGGATTGCCAAAAGAAGTTATATCACAAGTTTCAAACTATCCAAACCCTGTTGATATACGTCTTGGTGGAGAAGAAGGTAAAACATATATTGTGTATGTACTAAATGAAGATGCAGAGGTTGTGTTAACAATATACGACTTACTTGGATACAAAGTAAGAGAATGGACATTTAAACCAGGACAAGAAGGAGGAAGAAAAGGTGCAAACCGTGTTCCACCAGAAGGTTGGGATGGAACAAATGCTGCAGGACAAAAAGTTTCAAAAGGTGGCTACATTGCACAGATTAAAGTAAAATCTTCCAAAGGAATAGTTACCGCAATAAGAAAAATAGGCGTGATTCACTAAAAATTTTCAAACCATTGAAACTCACCTTATGATTTAGTATAATTAATTCATAGTTAATTTTGTAGGGCAAGGATTTATCCTTGCATAAATTTTTGCAAACTCGTAGCTTGTGGCTCGTGGCTAGTAGCTTGTATTTTGAAACAATTTACCATCGACCAGCAGCCAGCCACGAACAACAAGCAACAAGCGACAAGCCCTATAATTGAATACGGTTCAGTGATTAGATACGTTACCAAAATTCTGAACCATTACAGACAGGCGGGATCAACTATCAACTAATGATGAACTAATTATGAGTGTAAAAAAAGATTATTATGAAATTTTAGGTGTGTCAAAGGACGCATCGCAGAAAGAGATTGAAGAAGCATATCGTCGTCTTGCTGTACAATACCATCCTGACCGCCATCCACCTGAGAAAAAAGAAGAGATGCGTGAGAAATTTAAAGAAATTTCAGAAGCATATGCGGTTTTATCTGACCCAAATAAGAGAAGACAATATGATATGTATGGCCATGCAGGAATTGATAGTTCTTACACGCCAGAAGATATCTTTTCAGGAGTAGATTTTAGTAGTATATTTAGAGATATAGGTTTTGATAGTGTATTTGAAGATTTATTTGATTTTTTTGGTGTAAAGGAACGCCAAAAAGGTCCTTACCGCGGTGCTGATATTGAGGTTCCAGTAAATATCACTCTTGAAGAAGCATTTAGAGGTGTAGAAAAACCAATAAGTTTTTATCATACCATAACTTGTCCTGTTTGTAAAGGTAGTGGAGCAAAATTAGGTACTTCTAAAAAAATTTGTCAAAAATGTAAAGGTCAAGGAAGGATAACATATTCAAGGGGTTTTTTTACATTTAGTGAGACATGTCCAAGGTGTAAAGGTCAAGGAGAAGTTGTAGATATACCTTGCGAAAAGTGTGGAGGTAGTGGGAAAATTAAACAACAAGAGAATATTGTGGTAAAGATACCTGCAGGTGTTGACAATGGTACATCCATAAGGGTAAAAGGTAAAGGTGAAGCTGGAAATTTTGGTGGTCCATCTGGTGATTTATATGTTTCTGTTAGAGTACAACCTCATCCTATATTTGTTCGTCAAGGTAATGACCTTCTTGGTAAAATAGAGGTTCCTTATCCTATTGCTGTATTAGGTGGAGAAGTAGAGTTTATAACTATAGAAGGTAACAAAATTAAAATATCAATTCCAGCAGGTACGCAAGCTGGTAAAGTTTTTAGAATAAAATCTAAAGGAATGCCGGATTTACATACTGGTAAAAGAGGCGATCTTTATGTAAAAGTTGATATTCAGGTTCCTACAAAACTTGATGAAAAACAAAAACGCGCACTTAGAGAGTATGCCAGAACACTAGGGCTTAATTTATGACGCAATTTTATGTTCAATATTTGAAGTCCGATAGTAATCAAGTAATTATTTCCTCTTCAGAATTTCGCCACATAGCAAAATCACATCGTGCAAAAATAGGTGATGTAATAAAGTTATTTAATGGAAAAGGTCTTGTTTGTTTGGCAAAGATAAAGAAAATTTCAAAAGATAATCTTGAAGCAGAGATTTTAGAAAAAAATTTTTACCCAAAAAAAGAATATGAAATAGTTCTTTGCCAAGGTTTGATAAAGCTTGACAAATTTGAGATGATTATTGAGAAAACGACTGAGTTGGGCGTAGATAAAATAATACCTGTTTATTTAGCACATTCTTCAGTTAAACCTGATAGTTTCTTGAAAAAATACGAACGTTTTAAAACCATTGCAATAGAATCTTCAAAACAATCAGATAGAATCTATATCCCTGAAATTTTTGAAGTTAAAAAACTTGAAGATTTGTTTAAAGAGCAAAATATTGAATTTTTAAACATCGTGTTTTATAAAGATTCGCAAAGGAATTTATTAGAACTAAAAGATTTCATAAAAAACTCAAAAAAAATAAGACTTTTTATTGGACCCGAAGGTGATTTTTCTGAAGAAGAAATTGAATTTTTTAAAAAACAAAAAAATTCCTATTTTGCTTCTATCTCTAATAATATACTTCGTTCAGAGACAGCTGCGATTTTATCAGTAGGCGTTGTAAAGTTGATGAGTTGATGAGTTGATGAGTTAATGAGTTATTAGTTATTAGTTATGAGTTATGAGTGATAAAACTCTGAACTAATAACTCTGAACTCTGAACTAATAACTATTAACTATGAACTATTAACTATGAACTATTTTATACGAACATTTGGTTGTAAAACAAATCAGTATGAGAGCCAGTTGATGAAAGAACTTATTGAGCACAATGGTGAGGTTGTAGTTGACAATTATTGTGATGCTGATATTGTTGTGGTTAATAGTTGTGCTGTAACACATCCTGCTGAAAGAGATGTATACAAATTTATCCGTAGAATTTATCGTGAAAGTAAAAAAACAAAAAAGATTTTTCTTGTTGGTTGTTATGCTGATTATATAAAAATGAATAGATTAGAGAACGAATTTTTTAAAAGACTTAGCGTAGATTTTAATGTTGAATTTTTTGGTAATAATATGAAATATAAATTCATAGGAGATTTTTGTGGAGAAAACCAAATAATAACAAAATTTTTTGGACATACAAGAGCATATGTTAAAATTCAAGATGGATGTAACAATTTTTGTAGTTACTGTATAGTTCCGTATTTGAGAAATAAATTATACAGCAAACCCAAAGATTTAGTTTTGAAAGAAGTCGAAGGTTTGGTTAAAAATGGGTATAAAGAGATTTTTCTTGTTGGTACAAATATAGGAAAGTATTCATATTTTGATATAGAAAAAAAATATGATTTTGTTGATTTATCTGAAGAGATACTACTTAATTTTGACGAAGTTATATTAATTTATACATCTTTAGAAGTTGTAGATTTGAACGATAAATTTTTTGAATTTCTTAAAAAATATAAAACTCGTATATTCCCACATTTTCACATCCCACTACAATCCGCTGATGATAAAGTTCTTGCTGATATGGGGAGGGAGTATGATACAAGTTTTTATTCTGAAAAAATAAATTTGCTTCGCAAAATTTATCCTGAAGTAATAATTTCTTGTGATTTAATTGTTGGATATCCTTTAGAGACATATGAGAGTTTTTTAAAAACTTTAGAATTTATTAAAAAAACTAAGTTCAATTGGGTACATGTTTTTCCTTACTCACCAAGAAAATCTACTGAAAGTTATAAAAAATATGGAGATTTTGTATGTTATGATGTTAAAAAAAAGGTAAGAACAATAACCCAGTTGAACTCATTATTTGGTGAAGAGCATTTTAAAAAGATCTGCAAGGTTATTTAGGATTTTTTTGTTAGATACTTGATAAACAAATTATATTTTTATAAAAAATAGCACTAATTTGAAGTATTTATCAAATAGATTTAAGGAGGAATAAAATTTTATGTATGCAGTTGCTGAGATTGGAGGAAAACAATATATTATAGAAAAAGGAGACACTATAATAGTTGAAAAACTGCCATTAGATATTTCTTCTGAATATACTATTGATAAAGTTTTAATGTTAAAAACAGACGAAGGTGTAGTTAAACTTGGAACTCCCTACTTAGATGATGTAAAAATAACTGCTGAAGTGGTAGATCAAGTAAAAAGTAAAAAAATTATAGTTCTTAGAAAGGGAAATCCTAAGAAGAATTGGAAAAGAAAATATGGACACAGACAAAACCTCACTTTGTTAAAAATCAAAGATATCATAATATAAGTGGATGGGTTGATGAGTTGATGAGTTATTAGTTATTAGTATTAACTAATAACTCTGAACTCATAACTATGAAGAACTATCAACTATTAACTATGAACTATTAACTATGAACTAATTAACTCATATGAGGGGGTGTTTAATATGGCACATGCTACTAATGGTAGAGATAGTAATCCAAAATATTTAGGTGTAAAAGTTTATGGATTTCAATTAGTAAAACCTGGACAGATAATATTAAAACAAAGAGGTACTAAATTCTTGCCTGGGAAAAATACTTATCTGGGTAAAGATTTTACTATCCATTCAAAAATTGAAGGTAGGGTAAATTTTAAATATTTATATAAAAATAAAAAAATTATTGAAGTTCTTCCTTTCAACAATTAATAGTTTTTATTAAAATTTAAACCTATTCTTATTTAATTTTTTAAAATCAAATCAAAAATTTTATGAGTATTCCCATATTTGTTGATCAAGCAAAAATTTTTGTTGAAGCAGGAAAAGGTGGAAACGGTTGTGTTAGTTTTAGAAGAGAAAAATTTGTTCCTTATGGTGGACCTGATGGAGGTAATGGTGGAGATGGAGGGAGTGTTTTCCTTCGTGCAAATACTGAGATAACAACTCTTTATGACTTTATTTTGAAACCACATTATAAAGCAGAAGATGGTCAACATGGCAAAGGCAAAAATATGCATGGTAAAAATGGTAGAGATTTATATATTGATGTTCCTTGTGGATGTGTTGTCTATAAAATTGCAGAAGATAACCAAAAAGTTTTTATAAAAGATTTAAAAATTCCATACGAAACTGTTATTGTTGCAAAAGGTGGCAAAGGTGGAAGAGGAAATGCTGAGTTTAAGTCTTCAACAAACCGTGCACCAAAAATAGCTGAGTTAGGCCTTCCTGGAGAAAAAGTTACATTATTTTTAGAACTAAAGCTTATCGCTGATGTTGGTATAATTGGACTTCCGAATGCAGGAAAATCTACATTACTTTCTGTTTTAACTTCTGCAAAACCTAAAATTGCTGATTATCCATTTACGACATTATCCCCTAACTTAGGAGTATGTATATACGACAACTTCAAATTTGTATTATGTGATATTCCTGGACTTATTGAAGATGCTCACAAAGGTAAAGGTTTAGGGACAGAATTCTTAAGACATATAGAAAGGACCAAAATTTTAATTCACCTAATAGATATCACTCCTGCTAATGAAGATTTTGAGATTCTTTTTAAAAATTATAAAATAATAAACAATGAAATTAAAAGTTATTCAAAAGTATTAATTAAAAAACCTATGATTATTGTATTGAATAAAATTGATGTATTTGAAGAAAACTTAATAAAAAAAATTGTTGCAAAATTTAATAAAAAAATAAAAAATAAACTTTCTGTAATACCAATTTCAGCTGTTAAAAAGCAAAATCTTGATTTATTGATTAAAAAAATTATATACTTTTTAAACAAAAAGGAAAAAACTGAAATAGAAAGCATTCAATCTACTCAAGAACCTGAAGGTTTTATTTATAAATCAGATAATATAATAGTTGAAAAACAACAAAATAAGTTCGTTGTCAAAGGCAAAAAAATAGAAGAGTTAGTACAAAAGACAAATTTTTCTTTAGAAGAAAGTGTTGAGAGATTACAGAGAATATTTAAAAAATTAGGTATAGAAAAACTTCTTAAGAAAAAAGGTATTAAACCTGGAGATAAAGTTGTTATAGCTGGTTTTGAGTTTGAATATTATGAATAAATTTATGCCGGTGTAACTCAGCGGAAGAGTACCCGCCTTGTAAGCGGGAAGGCGAGGGTTCAAATCCCTCCACCGGCTTTTATATATGAAAAACTTTTTTCTCTCCTTAATAGAACTTTTAACATTAGGCCTTTTCCTTTTCATTACATGGTTAATGTTAAAATTTCCTTATTATATTGTATTTCTTTATCCACTTCTTGTTTTTAATCTTATAATTTTACATCTTATCAGCTCTTATTTTTTAGAAATTTTAACATTAATTCTTAGTATATTTTTAGGCATCATAACGATTTTATTGTTACCTAATGAATTTTATATAGACAAGATTTTTTTATTTTTTGAAATGTTAGGAATTTCACTATGCTATTTTACATTGTTTAGATTTGACAGAGAGTATAAAGAACAGGAAACACTATGGATTGAGAAAAAAGAAAATCTGGAAAAAGATATATCTTCATTAAAGATCAATATTGAAACATTACAAGAGGAAATTTACAGTACTATTATAAAAATACAAAATTATAAATTAGTTAATGAAGTAATAAATAAATTATCTTCATTTAACAATACTAAACAGCTTGTTAAATATATAACTACAATTTTGAAAGATATATTACCTAATCTAAAAATAAAATTTTATTTAAGCGACGAAGAAATAAGTGATGATACAGATTTGTTAGTTATTGAACATTGTAACAAGGAAAAAGGTTTATTTTATGTGCCAGATACATCTATATGGTTTAACGAAATAAAAAAGAATTTCAAAAAGTCTGTTCAAAAATCAAAGAAGTCATTGTTTTATCTTAAACTTTCAACATCTACTCAACAAGAATTAGGATATTTAATTTGTTATTCTGATGAAGTTATCTCGGAAGATAATATTAGATTTTTATCATTGCTATCATCTTATATAAGCATATCACTTGCTAATATTAAATTATTTGAACGCATAAAAGAACTAAGTATTACCGATTCTTTAACTGGCTTATATGTTCAAAAATATTTTAAAGAAATATTAAATGAAGAAATAAAAATAGCAAAATATTATCAAAGAGATTTATCATTAGCAATTTTTGATATTGATCACTTTAAACAGATTAACGATACTTATGGTCACAACATAGGGGATGAGGTATTAATAAGATTTGCAGACTTATTGAGAACAAGATTAAGAGAAACAGATATACTATGTAGATATGGTGGAGACGAATTTACTGTTTTATTTCCTAATACTAATCATAAAACTGCAGCAGAAATTTGTGAAGAAATTAGAAACACTGTTGAACATGAGACAATAGTAATATCAAAGGAATTTCTTCCTAAGGAAGAATTTGTTCCTTCAAGATTAAAATTTTATATTTCTTGTGGTGTTTGTGGATTTTTTAAAGATAAATTTAAAACCGCAGATGAGTTTTTAAATTTTGCAGACAAACTTTTATATAAAGCAAAAATGAGTGGTAAAAATAGGGTAATAGTATGTTAGGTAAGATAATTTATATTTTATCAATAAATTTGTTCCCTATATTGTTGTTATCAAGTATAAAAATAGAAAAGTTTAAAAAATTATTTTATATAAGAGATTTCATCCTTGCAGGATATCTTGTGGTATTTTCATTTTTACTTTACTTTTCTATTGACAAAGAAATATTTATTGTATTTGTGATAATAATAACTTTTTTATGGATGGCTATATTTGAAATGTATAATAAGAGAACAAAAGAATTCAGTTTTAAATTTGCTGATGTTATTAGAAATTTGATTTTGCAGAAGGACAATTTACAGGAAAAGATGTTATATTTTAATAGACAACATTTGCGCTACCAAGCACAGTTTGATAGGTATACATACCTTTTTGGTTTAGCACAAGAAATCAATGAAAATGTAGAACTTGATAAAATATTGAAAGAATTCTATGTAAAAATTGTATCGTATTTGGTAGAAAATAGGATCTTCTATATCTTTTTGGTTACTTATAAAAAGAAAGATATAATAAACATTATAGAATATCCTAAATATAAAGACATTAAAGACTTCGTAAAGAAGTATTTGACAGAAAAAGAAAATATAATGGTGTTAGAAAATAGTAATCTTCTATTTTACGAAATTTATTCTGACAGATATAATTATATGCTTGTTATTGAGTGTGCTAAAGATGAGTTTTTAATATCAGAATTAAATTTTTTTGTTTCAGAGACAAAATTAGGTTTTGTCAGAGCAATACTTTTTGGTGAAGTAGAAGAACTTTCAAGAATAGATGGTTTGACACAGTTATACTTAAGAAGATATTTTATTAACAGACTTAATGATGAACTACTAAGAGCGGTAAGGTATAAAACTGAATTTTCTTTAATAATGATAGATATAGATTTTTTCAAAAAAATAAACGATACTTATGGACATCTTGCTGGAGATTTTATATTAAAGCAAGTAGCTAAAGTAATCAAAGATTTAGTAGGAGAAAAAGGACTATGTGCGCGTTGGGGTGGGGAAGAGTTTTTAGTTTTTATTCCTTATCAATACTCAGAATCAGCAAAAAACTTAGCAGAAGAATTGAGACAAAGAATTGAAACAATAAATTTCCATTATGATGACAAGATAATAAAATTGACAATTAGTTGTGGGATTAGTTCTTTTCCACAAGAAGGTCAGCAACTTCAAGTTTTAATAGAAACAGCAGATAAAAAATTATACAAAGCAAAACGAACTGGGAGAAATAAAGTTATAGCATGAGCTCATCTAATAAAAAACTCACATTCTTTTTATTATCCATTTTTACTTTATTTATTCTAAACTTTATCCATGCAAAAGAGAAAATTGAATATTTGCTCCCAGAAGAATATAAAATTAATGGAAACGAATTAGAAATTGTTTTTATAGATGTGGGGCAAGGAGATTGCATATTAATAATAACACCGGGTAAGAAAAAAATATTGGTAGATGCTGGTGGTTTACCATATTGGAGTGAAATTACTTCTTGGGAACCAGGAGAAAATGTTGTTGTCCACTATTTAACCTCTAGAAATATTAATACGTTAGATTTTGCAATTATTTCTCATCCTCATAGCGATCATTTTGGTGGAATGTTCGCTGTAATCAATTCTTTAGATGTTAAAGAATTTGTAGATAATGGATATTATTATGTAGCTGATCCAAATTACAAAGATTTATTATTATTGATTGATAAGAAAGGAATACCTTATGAACAATTTAAAGAAGGTGATTTTTTTGAGGTTGATAGAGATATATTTGTTAAAGTATTTTTTCCACCTAAAAGAGAGTTTTTATTTGAAACAGCGAATAATTCTTCGTTAGTGTTTAAAATTATGTATAAAAACTTTTCTGTTTTGTTAACGGGTGATATAGAAAAAGAAGCTGAAGAATACATTTGTTCAAAGTATAAAAAAGAATTAAAAAGCACAGTTTTGAAAGTTCCGCATCATGGTTCAAGAACTTCTTCTACTACAAAATTTATAAAATTAGTTTCACCGGAAATTGCTGTTGTTATGTGTGGTAAAAACAATGTTTTTGGCCATCCGCATGACGAGATAATTTCAAAATATAAAAAATATAAAGTAGCAATTTATAGAACAGATATTAATGGTAATATAAGGATATTGACAGATGGAGAAAAGTATACCATAATTCCTGATACTGAACAATAATTTTAGAACTCTTGAAATTTTTTAATAAATAATTTATATAATAATTTTTCAAAAAATTTGCGCCTGTAGCTCAACAGGATAGAGCAACGGCCTTCTAAGCCGTGGGTTGTGGGTTCAACTCCCGCCAGGCGCGTATTACAGAATTTTGGGCCCGTAGCTCAGTAGGTAGAGCACCGGCCTTTTAAGCCGGGTGTCGAGAGTTCGAATCTCTCCGGGCTCATTTTTGGTGGTTGTAGCTCAATTGGATAGAGCACCTGGCTGTGGCCCAGGTTGTTGCGGGTTCGACTCCCGTCAACCACCCCATACTTTTGACACTTTTTTAACTTTTGATACTTTTGTCACTTTTGACACTATTGAAACTTTCTAATTTTCGGGCGGTTAGCTCAGCGGAAGAGCGCCCGGTTTACACCCGGAAGGTCAGAGGTTCAAATCCTCTACCGCCCATTGTTTAGTGTTAGTAGATGGTAGGTAGGTGTTAGAGGGAAGTAGCGGTGCGATTTATCGCACATTTTTAGTTTTTGTAGTTGCAGAGCGTCAAGCTCTGCTTTGTTATCGTCTAACCCCGCAAATTGTGGGATTAACTATCAACTGTTGACTATAAACTATGAACTATAAACTATTAACTATGAACTATGAACTAATTAAGGGCTCGTGGTGTAGCCTGGTTTAACACACTGGCCTGTCAAGCCAGAGATCGCGGGTTCAAATCCCGTCGAGCCCGTTTTTAATTTTGTAAATGGAGAATTAATATGGCAGAAGTAATATTGGAAAATGTAGTAAAAAAGTTTGGGGATACTATTGTTGTAAAAAATCTTAACTTAGAGATAAAAGATAAAGAGTTTGCTGTGTTAGTTGGTCCATCAGGATGTGGTAAAACTACGACTCTTAGAATGATTGCAGGGCTTGAAGATGTTACGGAGGGCAAGATTTATATAGATGGTAAAGTAGTAAATAATGTTCCACCAAAAGACAGAGATATTGCAATGGTTTTTCAAAACTATGCTTTATATCCTCATATGAAAGTTTATTACAATATGGCTTTTGGATTAAAGATCCGTGGATACTCTAAGAAAGAGATTGATATAAGAGTTCGTGAAGCAGCGGAGATTTTAAATATCACACATCTTTTAGATAGATATCCTCGTGAACTTTCAGGTGGGCAAAGACAAAGAGTTGCCGTAGGAAGGGCTATTGTGAGAAAACCAAAAGTGTTTTTGTTTGATGAACCATTGTCAAATTTAGATGCAAAACTTAGAGTTCAGATGAGAGCGGAGTTAAAAAAACTTCATGAAAGGCTTCAGACAACTATAATCTATGTCACACATGATCAGGTTGAGGCTATGACAATGGGAAGCAAAATTTGTGTTATGAAAGACAGTGTTATTCAACAGGTTGATACACCAATAAATCTCTATGATTATCCTAAAAACAAGTTTGTAGCAGGTTTTATTGGTACACCACCAATGAATTTTGTTGAAGTAAATGTTATAAAAGAGGGCGAAGATATTTATCTTGATGAAGGAAGTTTTAAACTAAAGTTGTTAAAAAATTATTATGAGAAAGTATTACCTTATGTAAATAAAAAACTTATATTAGGAGTAAGACCTGAACACTTATACGATAAACTATTCTATAATGGTCCTTTAAAAGAAGGTTCTGTTGCTAAACTTATGGTTGACCTTATAGAACCCATGGGTTCAGAAACATATCTTCATCTAAGCAGTGGTAAGAGTGTTTTTGTGTTAAAAGCAGATCCACATAATACAGCCAAAATAAACCAGATGATAGAAGTTGTTTTCAACCTTGACAAAATTCACTTGTTTAATCCGGAGACAGAAGAGTGTATAATTTAAAATTTATTTTTGAATAAAGAGACAAAGAATTCTATACTTCTGTTATAAGTTTTTTCTTTATCTTTTGGGAAAAAACATCCTGGAATTTCTCCATGTTCTCTGTGATAAATTACACATTCACAACACTTACCTTTTCTTGAACACGGTTCATAACTGCAACTACAATATTTTAAATTTTTTTCAATATTACACTGTAGTTTATTCATACTCGTTTGCTCCTTTCTTAATAGATAAATTAATTTGTTTAACATAATTTTTTAATTTTAGAAATTCTTCATAACTACACCATGAATTAAATTTTCCTTTTATTCCGTTGAATAAGAATATTGAGTTGTTGTACAATAACGGGTCAACTTCTTCATCTAAAGTAAGTTTATGAAAAATTTTTGTTTTTGGGACAATTGACAACTCGCATAATCTTATTCTTAAATTATATTTTGATAAATAGTTTATGGAGAGATAAACATCTTCTATTGTTTCACCAGGTAGACCTGCCATTATATACACTGAGATTTCGTTTGATTTATATCCTGCAGAGATTAAATTCTCAAGTCCTATTTCAAAATCTTTTATCTTTATTTTTTTATCAACTTTATTATGTGTTTCATCTGAGATTGTTTCTAAACTTAACCTTGGATCAACAAAATTTAGTTCTTTCATTAATAAAGCTAAATCTTTATCTATAAACTTTGGGTTTATACCGTTTGGAGTGAAAAACTTCAAAGGAAAGTTTAGTTTTAGTATTTTTTTAAATAAATCTTTTATTAAATTAACGTTTGTATGGTTAAATAAAGCATCGTCATAAAAAACAAAATTTTGAGATTTTGTTGTTTGATACAAGAGTTCTATTTCATTTAAAAAATTATCAACATCTTTTTGCATATATTTTTCTATTATTGCTTTTGATGCACAATAGTCGCAGTTATAAAAGCAACCATAAGAAAATCTTAAAACCACATACCAAACCTTTTTATATAATGAATAATCCGGAAGCGGAAAGTTTTTAAATTCTTTATAAATTTCAGGTTTTGGTAAACCTAAATATTTTAACAACTCATAGATTTGATTTTTTGTAAAAATTATATCAACTTTTTGAGAAAACAATTTATTTGCATGATTTGGTAGTAAAACAGGATAGTTGCCTCCGAGAAATATTTTGCTTTTTGGCAGAGTTTCTTTTACAATTTCTACAATTTCTTTTACACCATAATACCAATATGTCATTGAAGAAGTAATAACAACATAGTCTGTATCTTTATTTTGCAATAAAAAATTTTTTATAAATTTTCTATCAACACCATATCTTTTATAATTTAGTGGTACATCTTTTAAAACTTCAGGTTTAGAAACAACTTCAGTTGGATATTTACCTGTACCGTCTTCCTTTGTTGGAATGTATTCAAAATAGTTTCTATCTAAACAATCAAGAAGCAAAACTTCAAAATTATAATTTTTGAGTATATTTGATAAATATAAAAGTCCTAAAGGTTTAAGCCATACATCGTAAGCACTGAAGTCGTATATTGGTGGATTAATGAAAAGCGCCTTCATAAAAGTTTAACTATAAAAATTATTGTTTTATTTCAATATAGTTTCCACTCTTTAAATTTAAAAACAAATTTTGTAAAAATAAAAAATTAAATTATGAAAGAAAAAATTTTTGATTTGATTAAAGAAAGTATAAAAGTTAAACAAAAGTATCTTAAGGATAAAAAACAAATAAGCGTCCTTCAAAGAGTTGTTAGCGAAATTATAGATTGCTATAAGAAAGGTAAAAAACTTATTGTTTTTGGTAATGGTGGTTCTGCTGCTGATGCACAACATTTTGTTGCCGAACTCGTAGGAAGGTATAAAAAAGAAAGGCCACCACTTAAAGCTATTTCTTTAACAACAAACACTTCTACAATTACTGCTTTATCAAACGATTATGGTTATGTTATTTCTTTCAGCAGACAACTTCAAGCTTTAGCAGAAAAAGGAGATGTTGTTTTTGGTATCTCTACAAGTGGCAACGCAAAGAATGTGATAAAAGCAATAGAAGTAGCAAAAGAATTGGGTTGTGTTACTGTTGGGTTAACTGGCCAAGATGGTGGTGAGTTAAAAAATATTGTAGATTATTGTATAAAAGTCCCTTCTAATAATACACCAAGAATTCAAGAGCTTCATATCACAATAATTCATATAATCTGTGATTTAGTAGAACAAACAATTTTTAAAAAATGATTGTTTCTTTAAAAAAATTAAAATCTATTGTAGAAAAACTTAAAAAGCAGAATAAAAAAATAGTTTTTACTAATGGATGTTTTGATATTATTCATATAGGTCATATTACTTTATTAGAAAAAGCAAAAAGTTTAGGAGATATTTTAGTTGTAGGATTAAATAGCGACGAATCTGTGAAAAAACTTAAGGGTAAAGAAAGACCAATAGTTCCTCAAAATGAAAGAGCAGAGATTTTAGATAGTATAAAATATGTTGACTATGTTGTTGTTTTTGATGAACTTACTCCATATAAGGTGATAACAGAAATTAGACCTGACATTATAGTTAAAGGTGAAGATTATAAATTAAAAGAAGTGGTAGGTTGGGGTATTGTTCCAAAGATTGTTAGAATAAATCTTGTAAAAGATAGATCTACAACAGGTATAATTGAAAAGATTAAGAGATTAAAAGTTAGTAGTAAGTGAGAAAGTAAAAATATTGTAGGGCAAGGCTTTAGCCTTGCAAATAATTAATAAGGAGAAACAAATGGAATATTTAAAAGAAAAATGGGCATCTGAAATTTTTACTGTTACCTTAGGTGCCACAGAAAAGGAAGGTGGAACAAGAGATAGAATTTTGAATATAGGTGGACAAAAAACATTGCCATTTTTGAAAACAGAAGCAGATATAATTAACAAACCAATAGTTGCAGCAGAAGTTTTAGATTTTTTACCTGAAGATTTGTGGCCAACTTTTTATAAAGAGTTTGAAAACATTGTTAAAGATCCTTTAAGATGGATAAAAGAAATAGAAAAGTTTCAACCAGATGCAATATGTATTCGACTTTTATCTTGCGCTCCAGATGTTAAGAATAACTCAAAAGATTATCTTGCAGATTTTATTCCTCAAGTTTTGAAAACAACAAAACTTCCATTAATAATACTAGGTTGCGGTAATGCAGAAAAAGATACTGAGATTTTGCCTTTTGTTTGTGAACTTACCAAAGGTGAAAGGATACTTGTTGGTATGGCGGTTAAAGAAAATTATAAAACAATCTCAATTTCTGCTTTTTCTTGCGGACATTCAGTTATAGCGGAAACACCGCTTGATATAAACTTAGCAAAACAACTTAATATTTTAATAAATGATGCCGGGGTACCTTTGGAAAGAATTGTCATGCATCATACAACAGGTAGTGTTGGTTATGGGTTTGAATATTGTTATTCTATAACGGAGAGATGTCGTCTTGCAGGATTACAGGGAGATAAAGTTATGGCAACACCGATGATAAACCTTGTTGCAGAAGAGACCTGGAAAACAAAAGAAGCAAAAGCGACTAAGGAAGAAGAACCATCTTGGGGTGAAGATCCTATAAGAAGAGGAGTAATATGGGAAACAACTACTGCATTTGGTTATCTGCAAGCAGGATGTGATATTTTAGTTGTTTCTCATCCGGAAAGTATAAAAATGATTAAAAAAATTTTAAAAGAAATTGATTAACAACTATGGAAAGAAATTATCTTAGAGGCATTATAGAAACATTACTTTTTATAACGGATAAACCATTAAGTGTAAAAAAAATTGTAGAGCTTATAGAAGACCATGAAGTTACAGAAGAAGTTGTTCAGCAGTTGATAGATGAATTAGCTACAGATTATTTGAAAATTTCTGCTTTAGAAATAAGGCATGTTGCAGAAGGTTATCAAATAGCAACAAAACCAGAGTATTCAGAATATGTAAGGAGATTGTATAGAGAAAGAACTGCTTTAAGATTATCTCCAGCTGCCTTAGAGACATTAGCTATTATTGCATACCGCCAGCCAGTAACAAAAGCTGAGATTGAAGAAACAAGAGGGGTTGATTGTAGCGGTGTATTAGAGACATTGTTAGAAAAAAAGTTAATAAAAATAGTTAGCAGAAAAGAAGTCATTGGAAGACCATTGCTTTACGGTACAACTCAAGAGTTTTTAAAATATTTTGGTTTGACTTCTTTATCCGATTTACCACCATTAGAACAGTTTATTGAACAAAATATAGAAGAAGAACAACAAGAAAATCCAGCAGAGGAAACAAAAAATAATCTTGAATTTGATAATAATAACTTATGAATATCGGGATCTCTACTATTTATTTCTCAAGAGATATAATTGCAAAAAAAATTTCGTGGCAAGAAATTAAAAATAAAATTTTTGAATTAGGACTTAATTGTGTAGAATTAAATGCAGATATCCCTATTGATTGGATGAGTGAAATTAAGGAAAGTGTAGAGAAAAAAGAGATAAGGGTTTTGTCTTTACACAACTTTTGCCCTTCAGTAGAAAACATTCCTAAAGGTAAGTACGGGTTTAATGTTTACTCTTTAAATTCTCCTGATGAAAGTGAACGCAAACTTGCACTAAAGTATACCCTTAGAACAATTGACTATGCAGAACTGCTTTGTGCTAATCGTGTTGTATTACACTCGGGAGAAATATTGACAGAACCTTCAGGTTATGAGTTATACAAGATAGCGTTAAAGTTTGGTGTAGATTCTGAAGTTTTTCAAAGATATAAAAATTCACTTATTGCTACTCGTAATTTAAACAAAAATAAATATTTTGATTTACTTTATAGTTCCTTAGATGAAATTGTAAAATATGCTCAGATTAAAAAAGTCAAATTAGCTATAGAAACAAGATTTTTCCCAGATGAAATTCCAAATTTTGAAGAAATTGGAGAGATTATAAAACATTATGATGAAAAAATATTCTATTGGCATGATTTTGGACATGTGGAGATAGAAAAAAGGCTTGGCTTTTGTTGTGGTCATATGGAGTATTTTAGAAAATATAAAAAGTATCTTTTAGGTTATCACATCCATAATGTAAAGGGATTAGAAGATCATTTTGTACCTAATAATGGAGAAATAAATTTAGAAGAATTAATTGAATATTCTGAAGATAAAGTATACATCTTAGAAATTCATAGTAAAGAAAATTTTGATAAACTTAAAGAAGCAGTAAAATTTGTGAAATTTTTACTTAAAGAGGAAATAAAATATGAGAGAATTTCGTAGGGATCCGGTAATAGGTAGGTGGGTTATAATATCTTCTGAACGTGCAAAACGTCCTTTTGCATTTGTGAAGTATGAACGTGAAAAAAATTCGCAAGAGGAGTGTCCTTTTTGTTGGGGGAATGAAGGTTTTACTCCACCAGAAATTTTAGCTTATAGACAACCTGGGACTCAAAAAGATACACCTGGTTGGTGGGTTAGGGTTGTGCCAAATAAGTATCCAGCATTAAGGGTTGAAGGCGATGTTATTAAGTCAGCAGATGGTATTTATGACAAAATTACGGCTATTGGAGCACACGAAGTTATAATTGAAAGCCATTATCATGATAAAGATATTTGTGATTTGGAACCACAATATGCTGAGTACATTTTTAGAGCATATAGAGATAGAATAGTTGATTTAAAACGTGATATTAGGTTTGAATATATACTAATATTTAAAAACTGTGGATATTTAGCAGGTGCAACTTTATCTCATCCACATTCACAACTCATAGCTATGCCAATGATACCTGTGAGGATTAAACAAGAGTTGGCAGGTTCCTACAAATATTATGAATATAAAGAAAGATGTGTTTTCTGTGACATAATAAATTTTGAGTTATCACAATCTAAAAGAAATATAATAGAAAACGATGATTTTGTAGCAATTTGTCCATATGCAAGCAGATTTCCGTTTGAAATCTGGGTTTTGCCAAAAAGACATTGTTCTAGTTATGAAGCAATAACAGATAGTGAACTAAGAAGTTTAGCATCTATCATCCAGGTAGTTAATAAAAAACTTAATTTAGCATTAGATAATCCTCCTTATAATTACTTATTACATACCGCACCACTTAAACAACAAAATCTTGAACATTACCACTGGCATTTTGAAGTTATACCAAAGATTTCCAATGTTGGCGGGTTTGAGTGGGGAAGTGGTTTTTATATAAATTCAGTTCCACCAGAAGAAGCTGCAAAGTTTCTTAGAGAGATATAATTTATATTTTTACAGGCAGATTATCAATTAATCTTGTCTTTCCTATAAATACTGCAACAAAAATTCTTAATTCTTTCCCTTTAGGAATTTTTGAAATTTTATCATCTACTGGATTTAAATCCGAATCATAAATTTCAAAATATTGAATTTTATGCTTAACACCTGAAAGAAGTTTATTGAGAAAATTTTTAGATTTTTTTATACATTTTTTTATACTATCTATCTTTTTGCTTAAAATTAACTCTTTACAATAAAGCAAAGATTTATAAATTGATGAAGCAAGTTCTTTTTCTTTTAAAGATAGATATTCATTTCTACTTGAATAAGCAAGACCACTTTCTTCTCTTACAGTTTCTACAGGAATAATCTTTATATCAAAGTTGAGATCCTTTGTCATCCTTTCTATTATTTTAAGTTGTTGATAATCTTTTTCACCAAAATATGCCCTATGCAGTTTTACAATGTTGAAAAGTTTCGTAACAACAGTACATACCCCTACAAAATGTCCTTTTCTATATTTTCCACAGAGAATATCTTGTAGTCTTTTTACTTCCACAGAAGTGAGGATTCTTTCTTTACTATCAACTATAGACTGTGAACTATTAACTATTTGTTGCGGATACATCTCTTCCACAGAAGGATAAAACACAAAATCAACTTTTTGTTCTCTACAAATTTCCAAATCTTTCCTTATTGGTCTTGGATATTTTTTATAGTCTTCTTTTGGACTAAATTGTATTGGATTTACAAAAATAGATACTACCAATATATCATTTTCTTTTCTCGCTTTTTTTATAAGTTCAATATGACCTTTATGCAAAGCACCCATAGTGGGCACAAAACCTATAGTTTTTCCTTTTGAACGAAGCTCATCTACAATTTTCTGCATTAAAGAAATTCTTTTAATAACTTTCATTGTATAACTCTTGAGATTATTTTTTCAAAATCAGATTTTGGCCTAACTCCCATAATTTGTTCAAAAGGTTTCCCATTTTTAAAAATTATTATTGTAGGAATAGCCATTATACCATACTTTGCTGCTATTTTAGGATTTTCGTCTACATTTAGCTTACAAATCTTTATTTTTTCTTCACTATAAGTTTTTGCAAGTTCTTCAATGATTGGTGAAAGCATCCTACATGGTCCACACCACTCTGCCCAAAAATCTACAAGTACAGGTACATTTGAATTTAAAACCTCTTTTTCAAAATTACTTTCATTTATTTCTTTAACCATAAACTTTCTTCCTCCTTTTATAAATTGATTTATAATTTTTGTTTTTATATTTTTAATTAAATATAAATTTTAACAATAACTTTCAACATATGGATTTTGTTAAAAAATTTATAAAATCCTTTCTTTATACTTTTTTCCCTAATATCTGCTTTTATTGTAAATCGCCTTTAGAATATTTTACTAATTTACCGCTATGTGATAGTTGTATATCTAATATCAAGTTTATAGATAACCTTGTATGCCAAAAGTGTGGTTTACCTTTAAATAGCGGAGGTGCTCATTGTTATGATTGCAAAAGAAATACAAGAAAATTATATTTTGATTTTGTGCGTGGTGTAGTTGAATACAAAGAGCCAATAAAGACTTTAATCCATGAATTTAAATATAACAATAAGGATTACTTAAAAGATTTTTTAAGTAAAATTTTAATTAAATGGTTTAAACAAAATTTATCAATTTATCCTTCAATAGATATTATATGTTGTGTGCCGAGTAATCTTTTAAAAAAATTTTTGCGTGGATATAATCAAGCAGAACTGCTTGCTTTAAGTTTTTCAAAAGAATTTGGTTTTAATTTTTATCCCAATTTGTTAGTTAGGACAAAATTAACAGTGTCCCAATTTAAACTTTCCAAAGAAGAAAGATTTTTAAATGTTAAGGATGCATTTAAAGTTAACAATAAATTTAAAGATTCAGTGAAAGGAAAAAATATTTTGATAATTGATGATGTTTGCACAACTGCGGAAACAATAAATCAGTGTGCGAAGGTATTAAAAGAGGCAAAAGCAAAATCTATTTTTGGTTTAGTCTTAGCTCGTGATATATAAATTTTTTTAAAAATTTTGTATATATTCATCATAATGAAAAAGAAAAAATTTTTTTTAAAAACTTTTGGTTGCCAAATGAATGTTGCTGATTCTGAATATTTTGCCTCAATTTTGTTATCAACAGGAGATTTTGAGGTTACAAATGATATAAAAGAGGCAGATGTTATTGTTGTAAATACCTGTTCTGTTAGGAAACATGCTGAAGATAGAGAATCTTCATTTATAGGTAGATTAAAAAAATTTAAAGATGAAAGTAAGACAATTATTGTTTTAGGTTGTTTTGCACAAAAAGCAAAGGAAGAATTAAAACGAAAATTTCCTTTTATAGATATTATAGTAGGTCCTCTTGAGTATGAATATTTACCTGAGATTTTAAAAGAAAGATTAGGGATAAATAGTTTAAGTAGTAACATTCATTTTAATATCTTTGATAAAGTTAGTGTATTTGTTCCAATAATGACCGGATGTAATAACTATTGTTCATATTGTATAGTCCCATATGTACGAGGTAGAGAAAAATCTCGTCCCGTTAGAGACATTTTAAATGAAATAAAATGTCTGCTTGATAAAGGTGTAAAAGAAGTAGTTCTTTTAGGACAAAATGTAAATTCTTATAGTGGTTTAAAATCAGATTCTATAAAAATTAATTTTGCTAATTTGTTGGAAGAAATTGCAAGTTTAGACTCAAAAGAAAAGTTTTGGATAGGTTTTTTGACAAATCATCCTAAAGATATGACCTACGATATAGTCAAAACCATAAAATCATATCCTAATATTTCTCGTCATATACATCTTCCTTTACAGTCAGGTTCAAACAGAATTCTTAAATTGATGAATAGAAACTACACTTTTGAAAAATATAAAGAATTAGTTGAGTTGATTCGTAGGGAAATACCAGATGTTTCAATCACAACAGATTTAATAGTTGGTTTTCCTACAGAACAAGAGGAAGATTTCCAACAGACAATTAAAGCAGTAAAAGAGATTGAATTTGACTCTGCTTTTGTTTTTAAGTATTCTGTAAGAGAAAAAACTAAATCTGCAGAGTTGCCAGATGATGTAGAAGACGAAGTTAAAGAAAGAAGACATTATGAGTTGCTTAATTTATGTGATACCATTGCTAGACAAAAAAATAAAAATTATATAAACTCTGAAGTTGAAGTTTTGGTTGTTTCAAAATCGGATAAAAAAAATGTATTTTTAGGTAAAACAATAAATGATAGAATAGTAGAAATTTGTTCTGATAGAGATTTATTAGGAAATTTTGTAAAAGTAAAGATTAAAGATGTAAAATTTCATACTTTGATAGGTGAAGTATTAAAATAAAACTATGAAAGAATCAGAAATTATAAATCTTACTCCTTTAATGAAACAGTATCAGCAGATTAAGCAACAATATAAAGATTGCATCTTGATGTTTCGTTTAGGAGATTTTTATGAGATGTTTGGAGAAGATGCAATTAAATCTTCTCCTGTTTTAGGGGTTGTTTTAACCAAAAGACAAGATGTACCAATGTGTGGCGTACCTTTTCATAGTGTTAATAACTATATTTCAAAACTTTTAAATCATGGTTTTAAAGTAGCAATTTGTGAACAAGTTGAGGATCCGAAATTAGCAAAAGGTATAGTGAAAAGAGAAGTCGTAAGAGTAATAACACCAGGGACAATTATAGAAGAAAATCTTTTAGATTCTAAAAAGAATAATTTTTTAACTTCAATAAATTTGTTTGAGATAAAAAACATATATTATGTAGGACTTTCAAATGTAGATATTTCTACAGGAGATTTTTTAGTTACACAGTTTGAAGATAAAAGCTTAACTAAAGTTGTGGATGAACTTTTTAGAATCTCACCATCAGAAGTTGTAGCAAAAGAATCGCAGAAAGAAAAGATTGTAAATTTAGTTAGACAATATAGAGATATACATATAGAATTTTTAGAAGACTGGTATTTTGATGTTATTACTGCTGAAGAAAAAATTAAACAGCACTATAAAATATTTTCAATAGAAACATTTGGTTTAGATGTTCAAAAAAATGGAGTTGTTTTAGCTTCAATTGGCGGACTTTTAGAATATTTAGAAAGAACACAAAAAAAGGCTATGCCAAATCTTAAAGGAATAAAATTTTATTTTTTAGAAGATTATATGTTTCTTAACAGCAGCTGTATCAGAAATTTAGAACTTGTTGAAAATTTTTATGATAGAACGCAGAAAAATACTCTATTAGATGTAATTGATAAAACGCAAACATCTATTGGCGCAAGACTTTTAAGAAAGTGGTTACTTAAACCATTAATAAATGTCAAAGAAATACAAAAACGTCTTTTATTTGTAGAAATCTTTTACAATGATGATATTATAAGAGAAAAAATTAGAGAAAAACTACGTTCAATCTGTGATGTTGAGAGAATAACAAATAGGATAACTTCAAAGAATGTCACACCTAAGGATTTAATTGCATTAAAAGATTCTCTTATCTTAATTCCTGAAATAGAAGATTTAATTAAACAAGCTATTTCTACAACAAATTTAAGTATTGAATTGAAAGAGTATTCAGAACTTACTGACTTGCCAAAGATTAATGAAGTTGTTGAATTAATTGAAAAAAGTATAAATTTAGATGCTCCTAATGATGTGAAAAAAGGAGGTATTATAAAAGAAGGTTATAGTAAAGAACTTGACGAATTGAAAAGTTTTTATTCTGATTCAAAAGAGTGGCTTTTAAGATATCAAGAAGAGCAGAGACAAAAAACGCAAATACAATCTTTAAGAGTTGGTTATACATCTGTTTTTGGATATTATATAGAAGTTACAAAATCAAATTTGCATTTAGTACCAAAAGAATATATTAGAAAACAAACATTAAAAAATTTAGAAAGATTTACTACTCCTGAGCTAAAGAATTTTGAAGAAAAAATTTTATATGCAGAAGAAAAAATTTTGCAGTTAGAAGAACACTTATTTAACGAAATAGTAGAAGAATTAAGTAAATTTGTTGAAAAATTATATGAACTTAGTTATAAAATAGCACAGATTGATGTTTTCACAAATTTTGCAGAAGTTGCAAAAAGAAATAACTACACAAAACCTATAGTTGATAATTCATATGTAATAGAACTAAAAAATTGTCGTCATCCTGTAGTTGAACAGCTTCTACCCTATGGTAAATTTATCCCTAATGATGTATATCTTGATGGAGATAGTGTTAAACTTATAATTTTAACAGGTCCTAACATGGCAGGTAAATCAACTTATATTCGCCAGGTAGCTTTATGTGTAATATTGGCACAGATAGGTAGTTTTGTTACAGCTGAATATGCTAAAATTGGTGTTGTGGATAAAATCTTTGCTCGGGTAGGTGCAGCTGATTATTTAGCAAAAGGTCTTTCAACATTTATGGTAGAGATGCAAGAGACAGCGGTTATTCTAAATAGTGCTTCTGAGAGAAGTTTGATAATTTTAGATGAGATAGGTAGAGGTACTTCAACATATGACGGAATTTCAATTGCATGGGCTGTTGCAGAGTTTTTAGTTAACAAACAGAACTGGCAAAGTAAAACTCATTGTCCGAAAACACTTTTTGCAACACATTATTTTGAACTTACAGAACTTGAAAAAAAATATTCTGGTATAAAAAATTATAATGTGGCGGTTAAAGAGTATAGAGATGAAATAGTATTTCTATATAAAGTGATACCTGGATGTTCTGATAAATCGTATGGTATTCATGTAGCGAAACTTGCAGGTATTCCTAAGGAAGTTATAGATAGAGCAAAAATATTGCTTAAATATTTGCAAGATTCAACAGCTACATTAGATTCAGCGCTAAATGTTAAATCACAACAGTTAGAATTTGAAATTTATAATAAAAATGATGAAAAAATTTTTTACCAACTATTGGAAGAAATAAAAAAAATTGATATAAATAATTTGTCTCCTTTAGAAGCTTTTAATAAAATATTACAATGGAAACAAATAATAGAAACACAAAAAGACAAATAGTGGAGAAAAGGAAAGGTAAAAGATTTGATGTTTTTCATTTAGATTTACCTGTTGAGATTAAATTAGATAATGAAAATTTTACTGTGCCAGGAATTCTTTTGGATATCTCCACTACAAATATTGGCCTTTTAAGTTTTAAAGAAATAAAACCAAACACAATTTTATCCTTTTCTTTAAATTTACATAATATAAAAACGGGAAGTATAAAAGCAAAGGTTATTTGGGTGAAAGAAATGGGTAATACCTATAGGTTGGGTTTAGAATTTATAGACATTTCTCAAAACGATATTAAAAACATATCAAATTTTATTGAAGAATATATAAAAGAAGATTTTTAGCAAAATGACTGTCCATTCCACTAAGATTAAAATCCTGCCTAAGGAAATATACACAAGAATTGCAGCAGGAGAAGTTATAGAACGTACTGCAAATGTTGTTAAGGAACTTATAGAGAATAGCATTGATGCAGGTAGTGATGAGATAGTTGTAGAAGTAGTTTCTGCCGGAAAAAAACTTATAAGGATTACAGATAATGGTTGTGGAATGTCAAAAGAAGATCTTGTTTTATCAATTAAACCTCATGCTACAAGTAAGATTTACAATTTTGAAGATATATATAATCTTTCCACATTAGGTTTTCGTGGAGAAGCATTAGCTTCTATAGTGAGTGTTTCAAAGACAAAAATTGTTTCAAAACAAAAAGAAGAGCCCTTAGGAAATCAAATTTTAGTTTATGCTGGAGAAGTTATATCTGTTTCCGAGTGTGCATCAAACGATGGTACAACAGTAGAAGTAAAAGATTTATTTTATAATACTCCAGCGAGGTTGAAGTTTCTTAAATCAGATTATACTGAGAGAATTCATATTATTCATACTGTAGAAGAATATGCTATAGCTTATAAGAACATCTCGTTTAAACTATATTCAGATAACGATTTAATTTTCTCAGTTAAAAAAACAGATAATGTTAGAGAGAGATTAAAAGAAATTTTGAAAAAAAGTATTGTTGATGAATTGATTTATTTTGAATATAAAGATAAGGTTTTTGATGCATATGGATTTATTTCTCCAGTTGAACTTTCACAAGTTAACAAAACACTACAGATGTTTTTTGTTAACAATAGACCCATAACTTCAAGAAGTATTTCACAGATGTTATACGATGCTTATAAAGATAGTTTACCTACAGGTAGACATCCTATAGGAATTATATTTTTAAATTTAAACCCACAAATGATAGATGTAAATATTCATCCTACAAAGCGCATGGTAAAGTTTGAAAATGAATTATATATCTATGAAAAGTTGAAAGATGCAATAAGGCCAAAGATAAAACACCAGTTTTCTCCGACAAAGTTTTCTGCAGAATTTAAAGAAAGTGTTCAGCAAACTTCGGAAGAGATAAAAGAAGACAGAAATATAAGTAATGTACAACAAGATTTTTTATTAGAAAAAAATTTAGACAAGGCAGACAAAGTACAAGAATTTAAATTTGAATATTTGACAGATGATAATTTAAATAAATTGGGATTAGAAAACTATGTATATTTAGGACAATTAAATAAGACATATCTTTTGTTTGAAACTAATAATGGATTAACTTTGGTAGATCAGCATGCAGCAAGCGAAAGAATTTTATATGAAAAATTTATGAATTCTAATTTTTTATCTTCACAAAAATTACTCTTTCCAATTAATTTAGAGTTGAAACCGTCAGATTATGAAGCAGTAAAACCATATGTTGATTTAATAAACCAATTAGGGTTTGAAGTTAGTATTTCAGGAAGAAGTTCTTTAGGATTTTATAGTATACCATCGGTATTAAATGTAGATGATGTAAGAGATTTTGTTTTTAGGTTTATAGAGAATTTAGTTTCAGAGATAAAAAGTGATGAGAAACAAAAAGTTCCTTCAAAAGAAAAGATTATTCGTAGTGCATGCCGTGCTGCAATAAAATCAAGTGATATTCTTACACTTTCAGATGTAGAAAAACTCATTTCTGAACTTGCTAAATGTGAACAACCTTTTAGTTGTCCACACGGTAGACCTACAATATTAAATATTGAGATTTCTCAGATTGAAAAGATGTTTTTAAGAAGGAAATGACAAAATTGCCTATTATATTAGGACCTACTTCTGTTGGGAAAACAGAGGTGGCTGTTGACCTTAAAGGATACTTACCAATAGAAATAATCTCTGCAGATTCAAGACAAATTTATAAATATCTTACCGTTGGAACTAACAAACCCCAAGGAAGTTGGGTTAATGTTAGTAATTTAGGTAATGTGTATATTTATAAAAATGTATATTATCACTTAGTAGATTTTATAGAACCAGATGAAGAATATAATGCAGGAAGGTTTTATGAAGATGCAAGCTTTTGTATTAAGAAAATTTTGAATAGTGGGAACATACCTTTAGTAGTTGGTGGAACAGGGTTATATATAAAAACTTTAACTGATGGTATTTCAATTTTGCCAAAGAGAAGTAAAGAAATAAGAGAAAATTTACAGCAACTTTTAAATTTATATGGCAGAGAATATCTCTATACCCTTCTTTTAAAATATGATCCAAAAAGGGCAAAAGAAATACATCCTAATAACATACAAAGAATAATTCGTTCTTTAGAAATAATAATGCAGACAGGCGAACCATTTTCTAAATTAGTAAAAAAAATGCCTAGGACTAAAAGTTATAATGTTATTTTGGTAGGCCTTTATTTGAGCAGAGATAAGTTAAAAAATAATATTTTAAAAAGGACTGAGTGTATGTTTAAAAATGGAATAATAGAAGAGACAAAGAGTTTGTTAGAGAAGGGATATAGTAAAGATATTCCTGCATTAACCTCAATTGGATATAAATGGATAATAAAGTATTTAAACAAAGAAATAGACATTAATACTGCAAAAGATAATTTTATAAAAGATACTTTAAACTATGCAAAACGTCAGATGGTTTGGTTTAAAAGAGATGAAAGAATTAAATGGATAAATTGTGATGATTTGTCATATGACGAAATCTCTGAAAAACTATATAATTTATTAATTAAAGAATTAGCCCCGCAATCTTCAAACTAAACTAATAACTAATAACTATTGACTAATAACTATTGACTATCAACTATTGACTATTAACTAATATGGAAAAAGTAGTTACTGTAGGAGTTATTCTTAAATCTTCTGATAAAGAAAAGATTAAGGAGGAATACAAATCCTTAGATGAACTTGCGAGTTTAGTTTCAACTGCTAAAGGTTATGTTGTAAAAACATTTATAGTAAAGCGTGACAAGATTGATCCTGCATATTATATTGGCTGTGGTAAAGCAGAGGAGATTGGTAGATATGTTGTAGATAACAGAATCCATACAGTTGTTTTTGATTGTGAACTTTCTCCTGCTCAAATTAGAAACTTAGAGCAAAAAATTGATGCAAAGATTATAGATAGATCTAGATTAATTTTGGACATTTTTGCACAACGTGCTCACACTAAAGAAGCGCAACTACAGGTTGAGTTAGCACAACTACAATATATGCTACCACGACTTACACAAAAAGGTATTTATATGGACAACCAAGTTGGAGGTATAGGTACAAGAGGTCCTGGTGAGACGAAACTTGAATATGATAGAAGAAAAATAATGCAAAGAATTGAAAAAATAAAACAAGAACTCCAAAAAGTTGCACTTTCAAGGCAGGAACAAAAAAAATTACGGCTTCAAACACAAATACCACTTGTTGCCTTAGTAGGATATACGAATACAGGTAAATCAACTTTGTTTAATACTTTGTTAAAATCGTATCAGGCATATGCTGATGATAAGCTTTTTGCTACTTTAGATCCACTAATAAGAAAACTTAAGCTACCTAATGGACAAAATATTTTAATAGTTGACACTGTTGGATTTATAAATAAATTACCACACCATCTTGTAGAAAGCTTTAAATCAACATTAGAAATAGTTAAAGATGCTACATTGTTGTTAGAAGTGATAGATATTACTTCCGAAGATTTTCAAAAGAGAGAAAAATTAGTAAAAGAGCTTTTGGAACAACTTGGTGTTTCTGATGTTCCAATAATAAAAGTTTACAACAAAGTTGATATATTAAATGAAGATTTAAGAAAAGTTTATTTAAAGAAGTTTAATAGTAAAAAAAACAGTGTAGTTATTTCAGCTAAAACTGGTTTTGGGATAGAGAATCTATTAAAAAAGGTACAAAAACTTATAAATTCTAATTTAGTTAGCAGAACATTAAGGTTTAGCAGTGATAAGTATAAAATTTTAAATTTTATATACAAATATTGCAAGGTGATTTCTAATTATGTAGATAACAAATATATTTATATTAAAATTCAAACTACAAAAGAGATTTATAATAAAATAAAACAGATGATAAAAGATAATGAATTTGCCTAATTTTTTTTCAATAATTCGTTTAATTTCTGTAATTGTATTTTTGTTTTTATTTTATTACAATGAAATTTTTTATTCTTTAATAGTATTAACTTTATCAGCTATTTCTGATTTGTTAGATGGTCTTTTAGCTCGCACTTTAAAACAGCAGACAAAGATTGGAAGTTTTTTAGATCCTTTAGCAGACAAAGTTCTTATCATTACAACATTTACAATTTTTATGATTAAGAATTATATCCCTTGGTGGTTTTTTGGCGCAGTTCTTTCAAGAGAGATTCTTGTTGCTTCTGGTTGGATTATAAGTTATCAGTATCATTTAAAATCAGTAGATTTTATAAAACCAAGATTTTTGGGTAAAATGTCTATGTTTTTTCAAATGTCCACTATGGTTTTAGTTATATTAAATCAATATCTTAAAGATTTTTATTTGTCAAAAATTACAGGAAAATTATTTTTTATAACATCAATACTCGCTATTATTTCTTTAATAGATTACATCATTTATGGAAGAAGAATTTACCAAAATCAATGAATGTAATTCTTTTATTGATATTATCTTATTTTTTAGGTAGTATTCCTACAGCATATATATTAGCTAAAAGTTTAAAAGGTGTAGATATAAGAAAAGTTGGCTCGGGTAATCCAGGAGCAACAAATATAACAAGGATAGCAGGTATGGGGATTGGGTTATTGGTTTTTGTTATAGATGCTCTAAAAGGTTTTATACCTGTAATAATATCAAAAAATTTCTTTCCAATAGAAATTCTTCCGCTTGTTATGTTTTCAGCAATATCAGGACATATATTTTCTATATTTTTATCTTTTAATGGTGGTAAAGGTGTCTCAACTTTTTTTGGTTGTATTTTAGGATTTTCTTTGAATATTTTTTTAGTATGTAGTTGTGTTTTTATTTTAGTTTTACTTATTACAAGATGGGTTTCACTTAGCTCTATTTTTTCGGTTTTATGTTTTGTAGTTTTAGTTTTTCTGTTTAGAGATTTTGATTTAAAATCTAAGATTATTTTCTTGCTAATCTCTATTTTGATGATATTTCGTCATAAGGAAAATATTAAAAGAATTTTGAAGTTTCAAGAAAGTAAAATTTTTTAATTATGGATTTAAAAAAAATATTTATTTTAGGTGCAGGTTGTTGGGGTTCTACTTTAGCTAATTTATATTCTAAAAAAGGTTTTGAAATAACACTTTGGGAACCAGTTGAAGAGTTTAGAAAATTTTTAGTTGTTAATAGGCACCCAAAATTTTTTAATTATATAAAATTGTCATCTGAAGTTAAAATAACCGGTGATATATCTGAGATAAAAAATGCAGAAATTGTTATGTTTGTTGTCCCTTCAAAATATCTTAAAGATACTTTATTGAAAATAAAAGATTCTGAAGTTGATTTTAGAAACAAAATCTTTATATCTTGTATTAAAGGTTTTGATTTAAAAACACTTAGCAGACCAACACAGATGATTCATAATTTATTGTCTTTTAGTTACAACAACATCTTTGTCTTTAGTGGTCCTTCTCATGCTGAAGAAGTTGCACAAGGTCTCCCTACCGCTATAACAATAGCAGGAAAAAATTTAAGAATTTTAAAAAAACTTCAGAAGTTGTTGTCAACAACAAATTTACGTGTATATACAAATACTGATGTTTTAGGAGTTGAAATTGCAGGTACAATAAAAAATGTTTATGCCATAGCAGCGGGTATATGTGATGGTTTAAGTTTGGGAAATAATGCAAAATCTGCGCTTATTACTCGGTGTTTAAAAGAGATGATAATAGTTGGAAAAATTTTCGGTGCTGAGGTAAAAACTTTTTTGGGTTTGTCTGGATTAGGAGATCTGCTTACTACGGCTTATTCTAATTATTCCAGAAATCGCAATTTTGGAGAGTATATTGTTAAATTTAAAGATATTGAAAAAGCAAAACAAAAAATTAAAACTTCTATTGAAGGATATTATACATCAAAAGTTTTATACGAACTTTCAAAGAAATATTCAATTGATTTACCAATAGCAAGAGAAGTTTATTATATAATCTATAAAAATAAATCTCCTAAGGATGCTTTAAAAAGTTTGCTTTTAAGAAAGCTTAAGGAAGAATTTCAAGGTTATGTTTTATGAACAAAAATAGTTTGATTAAAGAACTTGCAAAGTATACTTTAACAAAGAATGATGCAAAGAAGTATGTAGAAGTAATTTTTGATACGATAAAATATGCATTGGTTTCCGGTGAGAAAGTTGTAATACAAAATTTTGGTAGTTTTATACCAAAATTTTACAAATCAAAAAAAATGTATGACCCAAAAAGGGGAAAGTATATACCTATTCAACCAAGAAGAAAAATAAAATTTGTTTTATCAAAAAAATTTTCTAAATTGTTAAATAAAGAGAAATAGATCTATGTTAGATATAAAAGATAAAAAATTTTATAGTATTAAAGAATTTGCTCAAAAAGTTGGTGTAAAAGAATATGTATTGAGATATTGGGAAAGCGTGTTTCCACAGTTTAAATCATATAAAACAGAAAAAGGGCATAGAAGATACACAGATGAGCATATTCCAATTGTAAATTATATTAAAGAACTTATGTGGGGAAAAAAATATACAATTGAAGGTGCAAAAAAAGCGTTAAAAGAATATTTGTCAAAAAGTAAAACACAAAATTATACTTTAAATTTTGAAGCAGCTGATACTAAAAAAATTTTAGCTGAAATAAAGAGTTTTTTAGAAGAAGTGATAAAGATTTTGGATAGTTAGTTGATAGTTCATAGTTGATAGTTAATCCCGCAACTTGTCCCGCCTTCTGCGGGACAGGCGTGATAGTTAATTTTGTAGGGCAAAGATTTATCTTTGCATAAAATTTTGCAAACCTAAAGGTTTGCCTTACATTGTTTTATACATTTTTGTTCATTTTATATTTGTAGAGCACGGCTTTCCGCCATAGGGCGGACTGCCTCAGGCAGTATCTTTGCATAATTTGTGGGATTAGTTCATAGTTAAAAAGGATAGAGTACACAGTATATGATAGAAAAACTATTATCATATTTTTCTACATTGCCAAAAGAATTAATTGTTTTTTTATTAGCAGCATTACCAATTTCAGAACTTCGTGGTGCAATACCTGTTGGAGTTGGAGTTTTGAATTTAGGTGTTGCTAAAACATTTTTTATTGCATTAATTGGAAATTTTTCTTTCGTTATACCATTTATTTGGTTTCTTAACAATCTACATCAATACTTTATGAAAATTTCATGGTATAACAAATTTTTTTCCTGGTGGTATAAAAAAGTAAAACCAAAGACAAAAAATATAGAAAAATATGAATATATTGGATTAGCACTCTTTGTAGGTATTCCACTACCTGTGACAGGAGCTTGGAGTGGATGTTTAGCAAGTTATCTTTTAGGTCTTGATTTTTGGAAATCAGTTATATCAATTTTTGTTGGAATATTGATTGCAGGTATAATTGTAACAATATCAACATTAAGTACTTTGTTTATAATTCATGGTTGATGTGTAGATGGGTGGATGAGTTATGAGTTAATGAGTGATTGGTTATTAGTTATGAGTTATAAAACTCTGAACTAATTAACTCATTAACTCATTCACCCTTATTGCCGGGGTGTGGCTCAGTTGGATTAGAGCGCATGGTTCGGGACCATGAGGTCGTGGGTTCAAGTCCCACCACCCCGATTGAACCACTGTGGGATCGTAAAAAACTAAATTATGAAAAGAAATACTGAAGAAATTTATAAAGAATCTTTAAATTTACACAGGCTTTATAGAGGAAAAATCAGCATTATGCCGAAGTGTCCTGTGAAAAAACTTTCTGATTTTAATTATTGGTACACACCTGGTGTTGCAGCTCCATGTAAAGAAATATATAGGGATATAAATAAAGTATTTGAATATACTAATAGATGGAATTCAGTAGCAGTTGTCTCTGATGGCTCAAGAGTTTTAGGTTTAGGAGATATAGGTCCATATGCTGCTTTACCTGTTATGGAAGGAAAAGCTTTGATATTTAAATATCTTGGCGGTGTAGATGCGGTTCCTATTGTAGTTAATACTAAAGATGCTGATGAGTTTATAAAATTAGTAAAACTTATTTCTCCAACATTTGGTGGTGTAAATCTTGAAGATATTGAACAACCAAAGTGTTTTTATATTTTGGACAAATTAAGAGAAGAACTTGATATACCGGTTTGGCATGATGACCAACAAGGTACAGCTACCGTAACACTTTCTGCTTTAATTAACTCGTTAAGAGTTGTAAATAAAAAAATTGATGAGATAAAAATTGTTTTATTAGGTGCTGGTGCTGCAAATATGTGTATTTCAAGATTAATTGTTAAATATGGAGCAAAAATTGAAAATATTATAATGCTTGATTCCAAAGGAACACTTCATCCTGATAGAGAAGATATAAAGTTGAAAAAAGATATTTATAAAGAAAAGTGGAAAATGTGTATAGAAAGTAACAAATGGAGGATAAAAGGAGATTTAGGTGAAGCAATTAAAGATGCAGATGTTTTGATAGCAGCTTCTAAACCAGGACCAGGAGTAGTAAAAAAAGAACATATTAAAAAAATGGCAAAAGATGCAATTTTATTTGCAGAAGCAAATCCAATTCCTGAAATTTTACCATCTGAAGCAAAGAAAGCAGGTGCAAGAATTGTAGCAACTGGTAGGTCAGATTTTCCAAATCAGGTAAACAATTCTTTGTGTTTCCCAGGAATTTTTCGTGGTGTCTTAGATGTTTATGCAAAGAAAATTACTGATGAGATGTGTATTAAAGCTGCCCAAGCAATTGCAGATTTTGCATATAAAAGAGGAATTAACGAAGATTATGTAATACCTACAATGGAAGAGTGGGAGGTTTATCCTAAGATTGCTTCTGAAGTAGGGATGGAAGCTATTAAAGAAGGAATAGCGGAGAAAAAAAATCTTACTAAAAAACAACTTTATAAAATAGCAAAAAAAATAATAACTGAAGCAAGAAAGAAAATAGAGTTGATGAGTTAATGTGTGGATGTGTGAATGTATGGATGGGTTAATGGGGTAATGAGTAGATGGGTTAATGGGTTGATGTGTTGATGGGTTAATGAGTTATTAGTATTAACTAATAAACTCTGAACTAATAACTCTGAACTCATAACTATGAAGAACTATAAACTATTAACTATTATAACATTTCTTTGTATTCCATTGTTTTCTAAAGAAATTTTGAGATACAAATATTTTGCAGAATCTCTGAGTTTAGATGGTAGTTGTGGGAAAATTTATTCTATAAATTCTTGGACAGCAAAGAAGAATAAAGTTTTGTTTGGAATACATAGATTTGATGTTGTTATAAATTATGGTGTATTAGAAAATACAGAGGTAGGTATTAAGTTTAATTTAAATGAGCAGAGAGATTTATCAAGAATAGAGAAAAATATAGAATTAGTATCACCATATGCGAAATATCACATAATTGATTCATGTAAGGATGAACCAATTGATATATCTTTAGGATTTTATAAAACTTCTGGATTTATCGTTATAGAAAAAATAATGCCTGAATTTTTTTCTACATCTTTATTAGTTAACTTTTTTTTCTCTTTTGGAGAAAAACAAAAATTTTTTTATAAATATTCTATATCAAAATATACTAAGTGGGTAGAGTTTATGGTAGATATAAATCCTTATGAAGAATGTTTTTCTGCAGGAACAAGGACATTGTTGACACCTGAGGTAAGTTTGGATTTATTTTTTGTAGATCTTAAAAATATATCTAATTTATTGTTCTACAATTTTATATTTGGTGTTTCAATCAAAATTTAATTATGACAAAAGAAGCTGTTTGTGTAAAAATAGTTGTTAGAGGTATTGTTCAAGGGATAGGTTTTAGGTGGTTCGTAAGAGATATAGCAGAAGAAGAAGGTATTTTGGGTTATGTTAAAAATAACATAGATAGTAGTGTAGAGATAGTTGCTAAAGCAAAAAATAGTAATGATTTTAAAAAATTCCTTGAGAGAATAAAAACAGAACATCCATATGCTGTGATTAATGATATAGAAATTACACCAATTGATCTTGAACAAGATTACAAAAATTTTAGTATAAAATTTTAAATTATGGAAAATTTTATTGATAATATAAAACTTTTAAGTATAGAAACAATAGATGAAAAATCAGCAAGGTCTCTTTTAAGGATATATCGTTCAAAAAAAGAAGCAAAGTTTAAAGAGCAAATTGTAAATGCATATTTAAATTTAGTTATATCTATTGCAAGAAGTTTTCATAGTAAATACAATGATCCCAATATAGAACTTGAAGATTTAATTGAAGAAGGGATAATAGGTTTACTTAAAGCAATAGATAAATATAAATTTTCAAAAAACACTTCGTTTAGAATATATGCTACATATTGGATTAAAAATAGCATCCAACAATATATAAAAGAAAAATTAGGCACAATCTCACAGATTCCTACACCAACCTTTTCTCTTATTAGGAAGTGGATTAAGGAATATCAGAGAATCTATAAAAAATCAGGCAGAACCCCAACATTAAAAGAAATGAGCGAAGCTCTAAAAATTTCTTTTGTAAAAGCAAAAAAAATCGCATATTTAGTCAGTACATATTCAAGAACTTTTTCTTTGGATTCAATTTTAGAAGATGAAGAAACTACTCTCGGTGAGATGATTGCTGACGAAAGTCTAACACCTGAAGAAATTTTGTCAAAAATTTCATCTTATGAAACATTACAAGATGTTTTTAAAAAAATTTTAACTCCTAAGGAAGCTGCGGTTATAAAACTAAGATATAGACAAAATGGAAATAGGTATTTTAGAAAAAGAACATCTTATAGAAGTATTGGCAAGATGTTTCATTTATCTGCAGAATATATAAGAAAGTTAGAAAGACAGGCATTGTTAAAACTTAAGAATTATTTTTTATCATCTAAATGATGTTTTACTGGTAATTTCATTGACATTTTATTTTATTTTTTATATTTTTAAAAAATGAATTTGAAAAAATATATAAGAAATATACCTGACTTTCCTAAAAAAGGCATAATATTTAGAGATATAACTCCATTACTCCAAAATCCAAAAGCATTTAGGTTTGCAATTTTAAAACTATCAGAATATTTTAAGACAAAAAAAATTGATAAAATTGTTTCAATAGAAGCAAGAGGATTTATAATAGGAAGTTGTTTAGCATATGAACTTGGTTGTGGATTTTTACCAGTAAGAAAGAAGGGAAAACTTCCATATAAGACAATCTCTATAGAATATGATTTGGAATATGGAAAAGATGTTTTAGAAATACACGAAGATGCAGTAAAAGAAAAGGATAAAGTAGTAATAATAGACGATGTTTTAGCCACAGGAGGAACCGCTTCTGCAGTTGCAAAACTGATTGAAAAGTGTGGTGGTGAGGTTGTTGGATTAGGATTTTTGATAGAATTAACATATTTAAATCCACGTCAGAAACTAAAAGGATACGATGTCTTTTCTTTGATTCAATATTAGCCCTCGTAGCTCAATGGATAGAGCAACCGCCTCCTAAGCGGTAGGTTGTGAGTTCGATTCTCACCGAGGGCAGATGGCAGTTCATAGTTCAATAGTCCATAGTCCATAGTTAATAGTTGATGGTAACTAAAATGCATAAAAAAATTATAATATTATTATCTTTTTGTAATTTATTGTTCTCTTCTGGGACTACAACATTTGAATTTTTAAAAATTAATACTGACCCTTATATTACTTCAATTGGAGAAGGCGGTTTTGCTTTAGAAGGTTTTAATTTTAACAATCCTGCTAGTTTTTCTTTCCTTAACAAAAATTTAGTTTCTTTTTCTTATTTTTCCTGGTTAATAGACGATATAAAATCATACAATATTTCAGGCTCTTACTTACCTCCGTTTGGTGGTATAATCTCAGGACTTTTTAAATATTTTGATTACAAAATTGACTACTATAGTAATACTTATCAAAAACTTTCTCTTGCATCAAGTAATGAATTTTTGTTAGAAGTTTTTTATTCTGATAAAATAAAAAAAGTTGTTCCGATAGAAAAAATATATGGTTCATGGGGTGTTGGAGTAAAACTTTTAAGTAGTAATTTAGCAGGTTATTCAGCACAATCTTTTGCTTTAGATTTGGGTTTGTTATATAAATTAAGTAGTATCGGATTAAAAGATGGAGGTTTTATTAACAACTTTTCCTTAGGATTTTCAATCCAAGATTTAGGTCTTAATGCTAAATATATTAAAAAAGAAAACAACCTTCCAACAAGATATTCAATAGGTTTATGTTATAACGATATAGAAAGATTGATGGTATTCTTTGATTCTACTTTTAGTCAATATAGTTCACCAATATATTCAGTTGGTATAACTATAACTCCTGTTTATCCTATAAAAACCTCCATTGGTTGGAAAATAAATGAGAATTCTTTAGTTAATGGTTTAAGAGCTGGATTTAGCATTGAAGTAAAAGATATTATTTTTGAATATGGATTTACTAACACTTCTGAATTTGCAAAACCGGTCCACAAAATTGCAGTTAAGTATTTATTCTCTACACAACCAGTATATAAAACTTATAAAGAATACGCTATAAAACAACTTATAGTTGCAAAAGAATATTTCCTACGTGGAGAGTATACTGTTGCAAAAAACATAGTAGAAGATATATTAAAAATTTATCCTGAATATCCTGATGCTGTTTTACTTAAAGAAAGAATTGAAAATGAACTTACAGGTATTACAACCGCAAAACAAAATTATGTAGAAAAAATTGTAAAAAGAATAAATGAATCAATACAAAAGAATAACCTTTTTGAAGCAAAAAGATATTATAACATCTTGTTAGAAATTGATAGATACAATCCTTTAATACCACACATTGAAGAAGAAATAAAAAATCTTGAAAAAAGTTTTCAAGAAGAAAAAATAAAAAAGCAATATAGTAAAAAAATAGAAAAACTTTATAAGGAAGCAGTAGAATATAGTGATAAAAAAGAATATGAAAAAGCAAAAGAAAAATTTAAAGAAATTCTAAAAATCTATCCTGAGCATAAACAAGCTCAGGAATACATCTCAAAAATTGATTCTTACTTAGCAGAAATTGAAGCACAAAAGATAGAAGAAGAAGTTAAAAAAGCAAAACAACTTTATGAAGAAGGGAAATATACTCAAGCATTAGATATGTTTCAGAGTTTAAAAACAAAACTACCTCAAAGAGTTGATTTAGATGAATATATAGAAAATTGTAAAAGAAAAATTGAAGAGACAAAAGTTAAAACTCCCCAGGTACCTAAGTTTGCTCCTAAAAGAAAAGATTTGGAAGACAAATTTAATGAAGCAATGAAGTTATATGATAACAAAGAATATGAAAAATCAATAGTTGTTTTTAAAGAAGTAATAAAACTTTCTGAAAAATATAAAGATGAAGAAAAAAAAAGACAAGCCCAAAACTACATAATTTTAGCAAACGAATTTATTGCAAAAAATTATTATGATAAAGGATTAAAAAAAGAACAAGAAGGAGACCTTGAAACATCTTATGAGTTATATAAAAAATCTTTGGAATCCAATCCTAATAATCCTTCTTTAAAACAAAAATTTGAAGACATTGCTAAAACACTTTCAGAAAAATATTACAATGAAGGACTTAAATTTTTCTTACAAAATGATAGCCAAAAAGCAAAAGAGAATTTTCAAAAATCACTTTATTACTATGAAAACGAAAACGCAAGAAAGGCGTTGGAGAGAATTAAATAAGTTATAAGTTATTAGTTATTAGTTTTGTAAATATGAAAAAATTAGTTTTGTTTGGGGTATTTATTTTAACTTGTTTAGGAGTTTTAAGTGCGCAGGAACGGTATCTTAGCATAGATGAAATTAGATTTGTAAATTCTTATAAATATAGAGATATGTATTTTAACTTACCACTACAAACGACAATATATATCACATTTGTGCCTAGTGTGGATACTAATACTGTTAATCATGATAATATAAAAATTTATTGGATTTCTGATGCACGTGGTGAAATAAAGAATTCAACTATGACTTATAGTTTGTATGTTATAAATCGGAGTACATTGCCATCATTGACAACTGTGGAAATAAATGTAAGTTTAAATTACAATAATAAATATAAACTAGTTGTAACAACAAATGTAGCTACAACATCACCGAATTCTTTTCCTTTAGACCGCCAATATAAATACATCTTTTATTCTGTAGTTTCAACGACATTCACATCTTATTTGTTAAAAGAACCTTCTACTTCACAACCTCGTCCTTCTGATAACATTGAACTCTTAATAGAAAAAGATGAATTTGGACCAGGAGAGGCTTATTTTGCTTCTTATTTATTAACAGGCACTACAGAGTATCAAGATAAACTACCTACTTTACCTAAGGGATGCGAACTTTTAAACATTGCTGAATTTAAAGCTTTTTCTTCAACACAACCTATAAAAGAGACAAAGAATCTAATGGAGTTAAGAGGGTATGGTTATAATAGAAGTTGTTCTTTTTATTATTTAGATGAAGACAAAGTTTTTAGAAGGATAAATACATTTTATGATACAAGTAATACAAGTAATAATTCTTTAGTGTCATTTGTTAACAAATTTGGTGTTTATGCTGTGATTCAAGAACCAAAATTTTTTGATGTTGTAAGTAATATAAGATGTTATCCTGTTCCTTGGGTACCTGATTCAGAAAAACCTGATTATGGTAATTATAATGAAGGAATAAAATTTGATAACTTACCATATAACTGCGTTATAGAAATTTATACTTTATCAGGAGAATTAGTGCATAGAAAAGAATACTTTGATTTATCTGGCATTTATCATTGGTATGGAAAAAATGATAAAGGAGAAAATTGTGCATCTGGGGTTTATCTTTGGCAAGTAAAAACTGATTCAGCAGTTAAAACAGGCAAACTTATTATAATTAGGTAGAGGTTTTAAATATATGAATAGTATTATACCGCAAATTTTGATTAACAATACATATCTTATAGTAGAAAAAATAGGAGAAGGCGGTTTTGGTGTAGTTTATAAAGCAGTTGATTTAAGTTTTAGAAATTTAGTAGCGATAAAAAAGTTGTTTAGAAACTACGCTGATAATATCAACTTTGTTTCAATGTTTTATAAAGAGGCATCTATTGCAAAAACACTTGTCCATGACAATATAGTAAGGGTTTCCCATTTTTGGGTAGATGAAAATTCTAAAGAATTTTATATTCTAATGGATTATGTTAATGGCAAAAGCCTTGAATATATTATTAACAAATTTAGAAAACAAAATATTAAAATGCCTTTTGAAGTTGTTTGGTATGTTGCTGTTAACCTAGCAAAAGTCTTACATTATTTGCATATGGGAGCTAAACATCCAATAACAGATGAACCATATAATTTAGTGTATATGGATCTCTCACCCGGCAATGTCCTTATATCTTTTGATGGTAAAATAAAAATAACTGACTTTGGTGTTACAAGAACCAAACAGTCTATAGAACAAGATAGAAGAACAATTATTGCTGGCAAGTACGCTTATATGTCGCCTGAACAAATTCTTGGTGAAAAAGTTGACTTTAGAACAGATATATTTTCCTTAGGAGTAGTTTTGTATGAGATGCTAACATATGAAGAACTTTTAAAAAAGGATGTAAATGAAATCAAAGAAATTATAACTCAAGCAAAATTTGATTTTGAAAAATTAAAAGATATTAATGTTCCTCAAGAATTTATCTCAATTTTAGAAAAAACTTTGAAAAAGAATAAGGAAGAAAGATATTCTTCTGCTTTAGAGATGTACAGAGACTTAAGAGCTTTATTTAAAGAAAAATTTGAAGAAGATATAGAGTCTAGTTTTGTAGAATTTTTGAATAACACTCTTAATGAAGAAAAACAAATAGAGAAAGAGAAACAGGATAAAATTTTTTCTGGCATTTTTGAGGGCGACATTAAAAAAATTTTAGAAAACCCTTTGATAGAAAAAGTAAACTGCATTGACTTTATTCCTGGCACAACAACTCAGGTCCTTTCAAAAGCAAAAGCAGAACAAAAAGAACAGCATCTACAACAGATACCTGAAGAAGAAAAAGGTAAAACTATATTTGAAGAGGTTGGCAATTGGCTAATTCAAAAAATAAAATTATATAGAAAAAGAATTACAAGAGTTGTTGTTTCATTTTTTATTGCTTTGATTTTATTTTTACTAATAGATACATTTATTGTTCCAGGACACATCACAATCTATGGCAAAAAAATTTATTCATATCTATTTCCACCTGATGTGATTATTAGTTTAACACCACCAAAGGGAAAAGTTACTGTTACCTCTAGGAAAACACAAAAGGTGGTATATAGTGGTTATTATTTCTCACCAATAGAGTTGAGGAATCTTTTGCCCGGAAGTTATGAAATAGTCGCTGAAGAAGAAAATCTTCCAACTATAAGAAGGGTAATAAGCATTTCTGAAGATGTCAAATCTAAAAAACAAACTATTGAATTGACCTACACAGTTAATATTGCAGTATATTCTGACCCATCAAATGCTACAATACTTATAAACGGAACAAAAGTTGGGAAAACACCTTGGGTTGGAGAGAGTTTGGCTGAAAAAATAGCTATACAGTTAGAATATTCAAACTTTGAACCCTTAGGTTCAATAGGTAAAGAAGAAAAGAAAGGTAGATGTATTGTTGATTTTACTCAGACATCAGAAGATAGAATATTTAAAGATGTAGATAAAGATTTTTGGGTTGTGAAAAGTTCAAATTTAGCATATCGTGGGTTAACTTATATTCTTTTTGGAAATATTCCTAAAAAAATAAATGTTAACTCTGACCCAAAAGATGTAATTTTGTTTTTAGACGATAAACAACAAGCAGAAGGAACAACACCAGTTTCACTTTTATTACCAAAAGGTAAACACAAAATATCTTTTAAGCCATCGCCTCCATATTTACCAACAGAGTTAGAAATAAATGTTACAGAAGATTCTCCAATAAGTTATTATGTTGAACTCAAAAAGAATATAACAATATATGCTTATGATAAAAAAACTAAAACACCGCTAAAAGCAAAGTTTAATATAATAAATACAGATATAAAAGGAGTAACTCCTTCAACAATTTCTATTTTGCCAAAAACATATAAGATAAGTTTTTCAGATTTAGAAGGAAAATATATATCTGAGAACTTTGTATTTGACTTAAAAAGTGTTGACAAAGTGTCAGCATATCTTGAACTTAAAAAGCCAAAAATATCGTTTGTTGTACTAAATGCTAATGATAAAGCACCTATTGAAAATGCATATATATGGATAGATATGCAAATTGTTGGCAAGACAGAAAAAACTGGAAAGTTTACAACCGAATTTTCTGAAGGAGAGAGAAACATTAAAGTTATAGCTGATGGTTTTGATATTTATACAACTACAGTGACACTTTCAGCAGCTCAAGAAAAAACAATAGAGATTTATTTATACCCATCAGTTATAAAATGTCCAAAATGTGGAGCTGAATATCCTTCCAATACTCAGTTTGATTATTGTATAAAGTGTGGAACAAAACTACCTAAACCACAGAAATGATAACAAAAAAATTTTTACTAATAATAAATTTTTTATTTTTTTTATTAACCTTTTCTTTTGCTGATATAATTTGTCCTGTATGTGGAAAAACAAATCCTGATGGATCAAAATTCTGTGGTTATTGTGGTGCTTCATTAGTTCAAGAAGTTCCTTCAAAACAGCTGCCCGAAAAAAAAGAAGAGAAAAAGGAAATAGAAGAGATAAAAATTATAAAAAAAGAAACAAAGGTAACAAATTTGGTCAAAGGTATAGCATTTTTAACCTTAGGCATCTATTCTTTTATTTACGGATTTTCCAAAGAAGATATTTCAAAACCAGATTTTGAAGTTACTTCTTTGCTGTTATCTGATGGTAAAGTAAATAATTATTACTATCCCGAAGTAAAAATAGAGTTAAAAAATAAAGGTAATACTGAACTAAAAAATTTTTTAATAGAAGTTGACTATTATAATTCTGATGGTGATATTATAAAAACTGAATATATTGCTAAGGAGATTTCAATATCTGAATCTGATAGAGAAACAATCAATGTAAAAAGTGATACTGCTAAAAATCCGCCCGCAAATGTTAGAGTGAAAGTAATAAGTTATAATTACGAAAAAGTTTACAAGACAAAATCAGAGGTGCTTGGTTATTTAGGTTTGGCCTCAACACTAATAGGAACATATTATTTATATAATTATTACAAAGATACGACAGCGAATGAAAGGTTAATAAGCAGGAATAATTTTGATTTTAAAATTTTTCTATCTTACAACAAAATTTTTTTTAATTTTGTTTTTAAAATTCTATGAAAAAGTATGAAAAGAACAACATTAAGCTACTGAATTCACTGGAAGCACAGAAAAAATAGATTAACCACGAATGGACATGAATTGATACGATAGAAAAACAGATATGAGTAGATAGTAGTAAGTAGAAAGTAGTAGAAGGTGTTAGGGATTTGTAGTATATAGGTTTAATTCAGTGTAATCAGTGGTTTCTGTGGCAAAATTAAACAGTACATTTTAAAATGTTATGAAAAAAGCAAAATTATTCTTTGTATATTTTTTTGCATTAATTTTTACACAACAACTAATAGCAAATATCATAACACTTCAGGGTAAACTTACAAGAATAACAGGCGAACCTATAACTGGCAATTATTGGATAAAAGTTGAATTTTTTGAAAGTCAGGGGAGCGACACTGTGATTTGGTCAACAGAAAAATTAACCTACATTGAAGATGGATTTTATTCTGTGGAGATTTCTACCGATGCAAAGTTTGACAAACAATATGGGGTAAAAATCTCAATAAAACCACAATATGGAAGTGATTATGAAAGTTTTCCTAACTATCAACTTACTTACTCTCCTTATGCTTATTATGCTTACTATGCGAAACAAGCTTCTAAAGCAACACAAGCAGATTATGCAACAGGTATAGTGTCAACATCTGCAATAAGTATGGGTGGGAATCCAATATTAGATGTTTCAACAATGAGTGTAGGGTTTATTATTTCAACCTCACCTGCTACGACACCATTGGTAATTTCAACATCTGTCTACATAGTTGGCTATGCATCAGCAACGAAGTTTTATGGTGATGGTTCGGGGTTACTCAGTATTAGTTCCATAGCGGTTAACGCAGTTTATACAGGTGCGATACGAGACGGAGCTGTGACACCTGTAAAAGTTAGCACAGCATCATTTGAGCACATAAGGGTTGGTACTGCGACCATAGCATACAACATACTTGATTTATCAGTTACAACTGCCAAATTAGCCGACAATGCTGTAACACCTATAAAAGTTAGCACAGCATCATTTGAGCACATAAGGGTTGGTACTGCGACCATAGCATACAACATACTTGATTTATCAGTTACGACTGCCAAATTAGCCGACAATGCTGTAACACCTGTAAAAGTTAGCACAGCATCATTTGAGCACATAAGGGTTGGTACTGCGACCATAGCATACAACATACCTGATTTATCAGTTACGACTGCCAAATTAGCCGACAATGCTGTAACACCTATAAAAGTTAGCACAGCATCATTTGAGCACATAAGGGTTGGTACTGCGACCATAGCATACAACATACCTGATTTATCAGTTACGACTGCCAAATTAGCCGACAATGCTGTAACACCTATAAAAGTTAGCACAGCATCATTTGAGCACATAAGGGTTGGTACTGCGACCATAGCATACAACATACCTGATTTATCAGTTACGACTGCCAAATTAGCCGACAATGCTGTAACACCTATAAAAGTTAG
>Ga0308421_1000079_pt1 | contig 52405 bp, 48 predicted proteins | sample HotsprSampleMS60_FD_203673 | JGI IMG/M metagenome (GOLD analysis project Ga0308421, IMG submission 203673) | Hot spring phototrophic mat microbial communities from Mushroom Spring, Yellowstone National Park, Wyoming, United States - 20090730_MS60 ...
TTGTGGTCAAGCAGATGCCCGACGACGCCGACTGGGATCACGCGGACATGCGCTACAATGTGATTCGCTGGGTGACCTCGCCCAGCAACGGCTACGCCGTCGCGCTGTTCCGCGCCAACCCGCTCACGGGGCAGATTCTGAACGCCAGCATCACAATTGATGGCAATATGGCACGGTTCACGCGCGTGCAATTTGTTCGCGAGATCGACCCGCTGGCGGCGTTCAAGGAGGCTGAGCAGCGCGAATGCTGCGACCACCACGACCACAACTCGCCGCACGCCTGCACCTTCGCGCAGGACACCCTGCAGCGCGCGTGGCAGGGCTTCGTGATGATGGAGCTGCTGGCAGGCAAGCGCGGCGCGACCAAAATCACCGAAGAGGAGTTCGTCAAAAGCTACATCCGCTCGGTCACCATGCACGAGATGGGGCACATTCTGGGGCTGCGCCACAACTTCGTCGCCAGCCGCATGAACACGCTGGAGGATCTCAAGGACGGCGAACGGGTGCGTCAACGCGGCACCGTCGCGAGCGTGATGGAGTACGACCCGTTCAACCAGATGGCGCTGCACGCCCCCAACACCGTCTACTGGAACCCGACCATCGGTCCGTATGACTACTGGGCGATCGAGTACGGCTACCGCATCTTCCCCGACGCCCGCACGCCCGAAGCGGAGCGACCGCACCTGATGCAAATCGCGCAGCGCAACACGGAACCCGAACTCGCCTACGAGACCGACGACTATGCCGACCGATTCGACCCGTATGTGACGCGCTTCGACTTGGGACGCGACCCGCTGGCGTATTGGGAGCTGGTCATCAAGGACACCCACGAGCTGCTGGAGGTGCTGCCGACGCGGATTCCAGGTCCTGGCGAGAGCTACTACGACTTCACACGCTACTTCTTCGGCACACTGTCGAGCTTCAGCCGCGCGGCGGTTCAGTTGGCGCGTTTTGTCGGCGCGCTGCAGATTCGGCGCAACTTCGCCAGCGACCCGAACGCGCAGCCGCCGCTGGAGCCTGTAAGCGCGGACAAGCAGCGCCGCGCTCTGCAACTGCTGGCGACCTACATCTTCTCCGAGAGCGCGTTCAACATCCCGAAGGGGCTGTACCTGAAGCTGGGACCCAACCCCTACGGCGGAGGCAGTGCGATTCCGCCCGATGCGCCCGTGCGCGACTTCTTGAGCAACATCCAGCGGCTGACCCTCGCGCGCCTAATGTCGAACGACACCCTGCGCCGCGTGGTCAACAACGAGTTCAAGGCGGTCGACGAGCGCAACGCGCTGACCTTGGCGGAGCTGTTCGACACCCTACAAGGCGTCATCTGGTCGGAGGCGCAATCGGCGCGTGCGGTTCCCGCGCTGCGACGGCTGCTGCAGCGCGCGCACCTGCAGACGCTGGTGGACATGATCACCAAGAATACGGGCGCGCCCGATGACGCCCGCATGCTCGCCCGCTATCACTTGCGCCAACTGCGCGAGCAACTCGCCAAGCAGCTCCCGCGCGTCAAAGACACCTACACCCGCGCCCACTACAGCGAAGCTATCGAGACCATCGACAAGGCGCTGAACGCGCAATACATGCTGGGCATGCCCGAAATCCGCGTGCCGTCGCTGGCGGAGATCTTGGGCATCAGCGCAGAACGGTAGGTCGCCTAAGCGCGTTCGGAGCCTCGTCGGCAGCGATTGGCAAGTGTCTTTGCCAATCGCTGCGATGCCCTCCAAACTTGCGACGCGGAGGGGGTACAATCTTTTCCGAAGGAGGCGTTTGCATGGATTTTCGACTGTCGGACGAGCATCTCATGGTGCGCGAGACTGTGCGCCGCTTTGTGGAGCAAGAAGTCAAGCCCTATATCCGCGAATGGGATCGACACGGTGCTGATCCCAAGGTGTACCAGCGGATGGCGGACTTGGGACTGCTGGGAATCTGTGTACCGCGTAAGTGGGGCGGGTCAGGGTTGGACTACATCGCGCTGGGCATCGCCTGCGAAGAGTTGGAGTACGGCGACACCTTCCTGCGCGTGGTGATGTCGGTGCATGTCGGCTTGACGGCGATGACACTGATGGCATGGGGCACAGAGGCGCAGAAACAGCGTTTCCTCGTGCCTCAAGCGCGGGGCGAGCGGCTCGGCGCGTTCTGCCTCACGGAACCCAACGCAGGCAGCGATGTGGTCGGTATGCAATCCACCGCGCGGCGCGAGGGCGACCGCTACCTCCTCAACGGCGAGAAGATCTGGATTTCGCTCGCCGAAGTCGCCGACCAGTACCTCGTGGTCGCCTGGACGGACCCCGACAAGAAAGCCAAGCGCGACCATTCGGGCATGAGCGCGTTCTTCGTAGAGCGCGAGCGTGCGGGCGTCAAGCCCTACACCCTCAAAGGCAAACTGGGCGTGCGCGCGGGCAATACGGGCGGCGTCGTGTTCGAGAATGTGGAAATCCCCGTCGAAAACCGTATCGGCGAGGAAGGCGAAGGCTTCAAAATCGCCATGTTCGCCCTTGATCAGGGACGCTACACGGTCGCTGCGGGCGCAGCGGGGCTCATCCGCGCCTGCTTGGACGAATCGGTGCGCTATGCCAAAGAGCGCAAAACCTTCGGCAAGGCACTGGCGGAGCATCAACTCATCAAGCAGAAAATCGCGCAGATGGAGGCAGACTACCAGATTAGTACGCTGCTGTACCAGAGAGTCGGCTGGATGAAGAATGTCGGCTTGCGCAACACGCGCGAGACTTCGCTGGCAAAATGGTACAACACGGATGCTGCGCAGCGCGCCGCCAACGCCGCCGTGCAGGTGTTCGGCGCCTACGGCTTCTCAGATGAATACCCCGTAGAACGCTTTTATCGCAACAGCAAAGGCGCAACTATCTACGAGGGCACTTCGGAGATTCACACGCTGCTGCAGGCGGATTACGCGCTTGGGTATCGCGTGGACAAGCCGCTGCGCGTGAGCCTGCCGACCTACCCATTCACTGAAGACGCGGAGGGCTGATGGTCGCTTTCGACTTCACGGGCAAGATTGTGCTCATCACGGGCGCAACGGGCGCGCTAGGGCGGGTGGTCGCCCGCCAATTCCATCAGGCAGGGGCGACGCTTGCCCTGAGCGCCCGCGACGCCACCACACTCAACCAACTGTTTGCCGACCTTGCGCTAGACCCGCAGCACCTGCTGGTCGGCGGGCTTGACCTGCGCGAACCAGAGGATTGCGACCGCCTTGCCCGCGCCGTCGAAGACCAGTTCGGCAGACTCGATGCACTGGTGAACACTGTCGGTGGCTTCACGGCAGGTCCGCCCGTCCACGAAACACCCCTGAACGACTGGGATCAGATGCTGGCGATGAACCTGCGCACAGCGTTCCTAATCTCACGGGCAATCGTCCCGCTGCTGATTCGGTCGGGTGGCGGGGCAATCGTGCATGTGTCGGGCAGGGCAGGGCTGATGGGCTTTGCTGGAGGGGCGGGCTACTGTGCCGCCAAAGCGGGCGTCCTCAGGCTGACCGAAACCCTCTCCGAAGAACTGAAAGCGCACGGAATCAATGTCAACTGCGTGCTGCCGGGAACAATCGATACACCCTCTAACCGCGCAGCGCGCCCCGACGCCGACTTCGCACGCTGGGTCGCACCGGACGCGCTGGGCGAAGTCATCATGTTTCTCTGCTCGCCTGCCGCACGCGCTCTTCACGGCGCGGCAATCCCTGTGTATGGACTGTCGTAGCCCGTACTCGACGTGACTGCGTAGGGTAGAAAGGTTGCACGCGAAATCCGTGCCACCAACAGAGATAGGTTTACTCGCACCCGATTTCCTGACCCAGGTGATCGGCAGGAGTGAACACGATGCCTGTACGGTTTCTCAAGAACACTTCGGAGATTACAGATGTAACGATGGAGTCGCCCTTGCCTGTCCTCGTGACCAACGCTAAACCCGTTCCTGTCGACGCGCTCCTCATCGTCACGACCACTATTACCAGCAACATCAAAGACCTTCTGGACTCCGCCATCGCCGAACAACCCACAGTCGACGGTTGCGGACAATATCGTAGGCTCGTCTGGTTTTACTTTCGCACAGCGAGTGCAGCAACCAGCTATCGTGTGCTTGCCCGTATGATCGACGAGAACGGGACGCCGCTTGGCACAGGCTGGCAGCAGCTCGTCTCAGGTACACTGCCAGGCGGTGCAAATACTTGGGGGCGCCTCGAAATTCCTATCGATATAGAAGGCTACTACGATCAGTATCGTCTCGAGATCTGGCGCACCAGCGGCGAGGACTATACACTGCGAAGCAAGCTCATCGGAGTGCGCTGATCCCACTGATAGACGGCGAGTGTGGCAACACAGAGCAGGTGATCGGTGCACTGCAGCAGGGAGCATAGGTCGTGGATGCTAACTGCGCGCCTGCACGACCCGCTGCAGAATAGCCTCTATCTTGGCGACCTGCGGTTGCACAGTGAATGAGTTTTGCACGCGCTGGTGGGCGTTTTGGGCGCGGCGGGTGCGCTCATCAGGGTTCTCAATAATCTCTACAAGTGCGTGCGCTAGCGCCTCAGGGTCTCTCGGTGGAACGAGCCAGCCTTCTACGCCGTCGATGATTGCTTCAGGGACGCCGCCTGCAGTGGTTGCCAAGACAGGCAACTTCGCCCACATCGCCTCCAGCAGCGCCATCGGCAACATGTCGCTGAGCGTCGGGAGCGCGTACACATCGATGGCTTGTAGTAAGCGCGGCACATCCGTGCGCTCACCGAGCCAGAGCAGGTGCGGGCTAACGCCCAGCCGCTGAGCTTCGCGGCGCACCCGATCGCCGTAGCGCGGCGGATGCACTACGCCCACCAGCAGCACGCGCACCTGCGGGTAGCGGGCAATCACCTGTGGCAGCGCCCGCACCAAGTAGATCTGCCCCTTGCGCGGAATGATGTTGCCGATTACACCCACCACAAAATCGGTTGGCGACAGCCCCAACTCCGCGCGTACCGCCTGCCGCACGCCTTTATCGGGCACAACAAGCCGCGCAGGATCCACAAACCCATGCACCGTGCTGATGCGCGTAGGGGGCACGAAATTCCGCCGAATATGATACAGGCGCGTCTGCTCCGAGACCGCAATGATATGATCTGCCATTCGCCAGTGGAAATGGAGCGTGTGCGCGTGCGCACGCAGCACGGCAGGCACGCGCGCGAGGCGACTTAGCCACACTGCAAAGTTGTTCGCACCCGACATGTGCGCCAGCAACACTTCAATTCGGTTCTCGCGCACGAATTGCGCAGCCGCTTTCAGGTCGCTCAAAGGTAGCCGCCGCATACACGACTCGACGGTGGGCACGCCCGCCTGCTGCGCCTGCTGCAGCACCCACGCGCCAGGTTTGCTCATCAGTGTAACGGCGTTCCCCCGACGGTGCAACTCCTTCGCGATTTGGAGGGTGTGCACTGTCGCGCCACACGCTGTCACGCCCGAGACAATCTCCAAAAGACGCATCCACCTACAGGATACCTGCTGGGAAGTCCGCGGGCGCGCTGTGCCCATCAAGCAAACCTGCGCCACGATGCGCCTAGCCGCGCGCCTGCACTCGCAGCGTCGGGCAATTTCAGAGACGCGTTTCGACAGGTTCTACCTCCTTGAGGCAATCTTCCAATCGTTCACCTTGCACGAGAGCGAATGGCAGCACCTCGTCCATGTGGCGCACCAAGTGGAAGGTCAGCTGCGCACGCACATGTTCGGGGATGTCTTCCAAATCGGGCTCGTTTTCAGCGGGTAAGATGACCTCATAGATGCCCGCGCGGTGCGCTGCAATAATCTTCTCTTTGATGCCGCCAACAGGGAGCACGCGCCCGCGTAAGGTAATCTCGCCTGTCATCGCTATCTCGCGTCGCACAGGGCGTCCCGTCAGCGCGGAAGCCAGAGCAGTTGCCATCGTGATACCCGCTGAAGGACCGTCTTTCGGAGTCGCGCCTTCAGGCACATGGATATGGATATCCCGATTGCGGTAAAACTCGGGATCGATGCCCAGCTGAAGCGCACGCGAGCGAATGTAGGTCATCGCTGCCTGCGCCGATTCTTTCATGACCTCGCCCAGATGCCCTGTAAGCAGCAGCCGTCCCTCATGCCCAGCCACCACGGCAACCTCGACCGCCATCACATCGCCGCCGAACTCCGTGTACGCCAATCCCATCGCGACACCCACCTCATCTTTCTCCTCCTTGACGCCGAATCGGTAGCGCGGCTTGCCTAAAAACTCGGGGAGTTTTGCGGCGTCGGCGACCACACGCGCCTCTGCACCTGCGGCAACTTGCTTGGCAACCTTACGGCAAATGGTCGCCAGTTCGCGCTCCAAGTTGCGCACGCCCGCCTCACGGGTGTATTCGCGAATGATACGCAGCAGCGCGTCCTCGGTGATCTCCAACTGCTCGTGTGTGAGCCCGTGCCGTTCCCGCACGCGCGGAATCAGATAATCGCGCGCAATGTGCAACTTCTCATCCTCGGTGTAGCCCGAGAACTGGATAATCTCCATGCGGTCGCGCAAGGGAGGTGGGATGGTCTCTAAGGCGTTCGCCGTCGTGATGAACATCACATCCGACAAGTCGAACGGCACTTCCAGGTAGTGATCGGAGAATTTGTCATTCTGTTCCGGGTCTAAGGCTTCCAGCAGAGCAGAGGTCGGGTCACCGCGGAAGTCGTAGCCGAGTTTATCGATTTCGTCCAGCATAAAGACTGGGTTGCGCGTGCCTGCCTGACGCAGCCCTTGAAGGATGCGCCCAGGCATCGCGCCGATGTAGGTGCGTCGGTGTCCGCGAATTTCCGCCTCGTCGCGCACGCCGCCCAGCGAAACGCGAATGAACTTGCGTCCCAGCGCACGCGCGATCGACCGTCCCAACGAGGTCTTGCCTACGCCTGGCGGTCCCACAAAGCACAGAATCGGTCCCTTGAGTGAGCCTGCCAGCTGGCGTACGGCTAAAAACTCCAGCACTCGCTCTTTAACCTTTTTCAGCCCATAGTGGTCTTCGTCCAGAATCTGCGCGGCTTCGGTGATATCCATACGGTCTTCCGTGCGTGTGTTCCATGGCAACGAGAGCATCACATCGAGGTAGGTACGGATGACCGATGCTTCTGGTGAGCCGAAAGGCATCTTCTCGAGGCGGTCAGCCTCTTTGAGTGCACGCTCGGCAATCTCTTCGGGCATCCCCGATTCGGCGATACGCTTCCGATACTCTTCTGCTTCCGAGAACGGCTCGCCACGCTCGCCCAACTCGCGCTGAATGATTTTGAGTTGCTCGCGCAGGTAGTATTCGCGTTGGGTGTCGCCCAGCTCCTGCTCCACACGATCGCGAATACGCTGCTGCAGTTCGACAATTTCGAGCTCGTGGCGTAACAGGTGCACCAGCGTCTCGAGGCGTTCCTTGATGGGGATGGTCGCCAGCACCTTCTGCTTGTCGGTGAAGCGCATCGGTGCAAAGTGGGCAATCGTATCGGCGAGGCGTCCGGGCTCCTGCATGTAGGCAATCGTGGCGACGACCTCTGGCGGAACACTGCGCTCTTGCGAAGCGATTTCCTCGAACATCTCGACAGCAGAGCGCATCAGCGCCTCCACATCGGTGGTGAGCGATACCTCTCGCACAGGGATGGGCTCTATCGTCGCCAGCAGGAACGGCTCGTCCGACTCGAGGGCAACCAAGCGCACACGCTGTACCCCACGAAACACAACGCGCATCGTGTTGTCTGGTGCATGAATGGCTTGCAGAATCTCGGCGACCACCCCGATTTCGAACAGGTCTTGCACGGTCGGGTCTTCAATCGTCACATCGCGCTGGGTGACCAGCACCATAAGTTTGTTGTACGCCTCCAGCGAGGCTTCGACAGCGCGCAGTGATTTCTCACGCCCTACTAGTACAGGCGCCAGCGTGTTCGGAAAATAGACATTGTCGCGCACAGGCAGGACAGGTAGTGTGCGTGGAATTTCGACCCGGCGCTTCGAGGGGCGCCGCCGTGCAACTGTACTCACAGGCTCCGATGCAGATGCTGGCTTCTTCCTTGGCATAGCGTCTACCTCATGAAGATACGCAGTTTGAACGATTCAGTTCCTTCCATTCCCTGCAGCTGCGCAGATTCCTGCAGGCAAACTGCAGCAGTGGGTATAATCATGTCGATGCACGCTTGTGTATGACGAGCGAGGCGAACAATGCACCTGCTGCTGAGCCATCGGGGAAAGCCTCTTGTGCCAATTCTAACCTCGCGTGGCGCGACCGAGACCGAGCGGTACGCTGCTGAAGAGTTGTGCCAACACCTGAAACACATCACGAACGCGCCGTTCGAAGTGCGCGAGACCGACAAGCTACCCGAACGCGCAATTGTCGTGGGACACGGCGTGCTGACCGAACGCTTACGCCATGACCTTCGCCCGAACCGACTTGGGGCGGAGGAAGCCGTCATCGAGTGCGCGGGGAACTATCTGCTACTCACAGGGGGTCGCCCGCGCGGGACGCTCTACGCAGTGTATCGATTGCTGCACAGGTTGGGCGTGCGCTGGTGGACGCCATGGGCGACGCATCTCCCCCAAAAGCACGACCTGAGAGTCCCTATCCAGAGCCTGCGCGAGCAGCCCGCGTTCGAATACCGCGAGCCGTTCTGGTACCACGCCTTCGATGGCGACTGGGCAGCACGCAACTACGCCAACGGACACCGCCATGCTCTCACCAGCCAACACGGGGGCAAAGTCGAGTATGTCGGCTTTGTGCATACCTCGTTTTGGCTCGTGCCCCCGCAGACCCACTTTGAGCAGCATCCTGACTGGTACAGCCTTATTGACGGCAAGCGTCGCTGGGAGAGAGCGCAACTGTGCTGGACAAACTCCGAATTGCGGGCGTTTCTAGTGGAGCGCGTGCGCCAAATTCTGCGCGAGAACCCGCAGGCACAAATTATCTCTATCTCGCAGGAGGACTGGACAGGCGCGTGCCAGTGCGACCGCTGCCGTGCAGTAGAGGCGCGTGAGGGCAGCGCCGTCGCGCCAATTCTGGAAGCGGTGAACCTCATCGCCGAGCGACTGGAGCGCGAGTTCCCGCATGTCGCCTTCGATACGCTGGCGTATTGGTACACACGCAAGCCGCCGCGCACGCTGCGCCCGCGTCCGAATGTGATTGTGCGCCTGTGTTCCATCGAGTGCAGTTTCGCGCAGCCGCTGGAGCGACCCGACAACGCGGGCTTCGCCGACGACCTGCGCGGCTGGAGCGAACGCTGCGACCGCCTCTATGTGTGGGACTACACAACGAACTTCACGCACTACCTGCTGCCCCACCCGAACTACTTCGTGCTGGGGGCGAACCTGCGCTTCTTCCATAAGCACCATGTGCGCGGGGTGTTCGAGCAGGGCGCGTACCAGTCGCATGGGGGCGAGATGGCGGAACTCAAGGCGTGGCTGCTGGCGCAGTTGCTGTGGAACCCGTACCAGGACGACGCGCGGCTAATCGACGAGTTTCTGCGGGGCTACTACGGCGCAGCCGCGCGCGCTGTGCTGCAGTCCCTGCGCGTGATGGCGAACGCTGCACGCGACTTCCAGATGAGCTGCTTTACCAACCCCGTCGACGCGCCTTACCTACGCTATCCTGTGCTGCGCCGCGCCGAGACGCTGTGGGAACGCGCCGAACGCGCCGTACAAAACGACCCCGACCTGCGTTGGCGCGTGCAAATCGCGCGCCTCTCGCTCTGGTACGCATGGCTGGTGAACTGGCGGTCGCTAGAGGCGCAAGCGCACGAGGCAAACCTGCCGTGGCATCCTCCCGCCGACAAGAAGACCCTTGCCGAACGCTGGCTTCAGCGCGCCACTGCCCAAGGACCCAACGGCTGGAAGCCTATCACCCATGTGAACGAAGCGGGACTGACGCCCGAACAGTTCGTGAGGCAGGTGTTGGAACGGTGAATGCCACCGTTGCGCGCTCTGACCACACGATTGGTTGCGCGTTCGATATAGAACTGCGGTTTGTGTGCAGGTGAAGGTGTTTTGCGCTGCGATGAGGCAGTGGGTATAGTCCAGTTCGTTGCCTTTGGCTCGGTTGATTGGTATCTCCTCGTTGTGGGTGTGCTTTCGTGGTAGCACATCCATAGCAACGCCGTCGACTGCGTAAGCCCTAACGCTAAAACCGTTCGAACCGTTCTACGGGCAGCACGAACACAACCGCGCCGCCGACCTCCACCGCAATTGGGGTGGGCAAAAAGCTACCAATAGGTGCGGTGTCGGGCGGCATCGGGTTCACATACTGCTCGCGCGTGCGGCAGTTGCTCTCCAGTAGGCGCAGCAAGCCCTCCAGCTGAGAGTCCTCCACGCCGATTAGCAGCGTGGTGTTGCCCTCGCGCAAAAAACCGCCTGTGGAGGCAACCTGTGTGAACTTGAACTGGCTCTCCAGCAGAGCGTCCACTACGCGACCCTTGTCTCGGTTGTGGATGACCGCTATCACGAGTTTCATCGGATGGGTGTCCATTCGGCGAGCGTTGGGGGATTCCTGCTTTGAGATCTTGAAGGCGATCTCTGTGTTGTCCCCACTTCAGGTGAACTAATGCCATTCGCGCGACCAAAGTTCGTAAAAACAAGCGTAATTGACGCCCCCCTCCTTCAAGTTCCCCTTGCATGCAGGGCGAACCCTGAAAGGAAAGATCGCGCCTGCCTTCGCGATTCCGTGCTGAACCGCCTTTTCCTCATTAAGCCTGAAGGAAAAGGCTCTCCCATGGTACAATTTCCGAATATGGGTCTCAAGCGCGTGTGGCAACGGATAGCGCAGGGCGTGGAGAAGGCAGCGCAGCGAATTCCCGCTGTGCAGAAGCGGCTCGAGGTGGAGTACGCCCAAGTGGAGCAGATAGTGCGTGCCCAGCTACGCCCGAAGCTCAGCACACTGCCCAATTTCACCGAACTGCCCGACACAGGCATTCCACAAGCGCAGATTCTGGACTGGCTGCAGCAAATTCGTGCTTCGGAATCGCCTCCGTGGCAGCAGGGGCGCGTGTCGGGCACAGTTTATCATGGCGAGCAAGCCTTCAGCGACTTCCTTAGTCAGGTGTACGCCTTGCACGCGCAGAGCAACCCACTGCATGCGGACCTGTTCCCCAGCACCGTGCGCTTCGAAGCGGAGATTGTGCGCATGACCGCCCGCTTGCTGCACGCGCCCGACACTGACGACCCCAATCAGCAGGTAGTTGGTACAACTACTTCGGGCGGCACGGAGAGCATCCTGCTGGCGATGAAGACCTACCGCGACTGGGCGCGTGCCGAGAAGCGCATCACGGAGCCCGAGGTCATTGCCCCCGAAACGGCGCATCCCGCGTTCGACAAAGCGGCGCACCTGTTCGGCATCCAACTCATCCGCACGCCTGTTGGTGACGACTTCAAGGCGAAACTGGAGCCTATTCAGGACGCCCTTACACGCAATACGATTGCCATCGTCGGCTCCGCGCCGAGCTACCCGCACGGCGTCCTCGACCCTATTCCCCAGATGGCAGCAATTGCTCAGCGGTATGGCATCGGCATGCATGTAGACGCCTGTCTAGGCGGGTTTATCTTGCCGTTTATTGAGCAACTCGGCTACCCTGTGACACCGTTCGATTTCCGTGTGGCGGGTGTGACCTCGATGTCGGTTGATCCGCATAAGTACGGCTACACCCCGAAAGGGTTATCGGTGGTGCTGTATCGGGGCAGGTCGCTGCGACGGTATCAATATTTCACCTACACGGACTGGCAGGGTGGCTTATATGCCTCGCCGACGCTGCCAGGTAGTCGTCCGGGCGCGCTGAGCGTGGCAGGCTGGGCAGCGATGGTCGCCATCGGTAAGCAGGGCTACTTGGAGACAGCACGCCAAATTATGGAGACCGCCAGCAGCATTCGTCGGGGCATCGAACAAATCCCCGACCTGCGCTTGATGGGTGAGCCGCTGTTTCTTATCGCTTTCACCAGCGCGCACGAGCAGCTCAACATCTATCAAGTGCTGGATCAGATGCGCCAGCGGGGGTGGCGACTGAACGCGCTGCAGCGACCGCCTGGGCTGCATCTGGCGGTGACCGTGCGCCATACGCCACCCGGAGTCGCGGAGGCATTCCTGAATGACCTGCGCAATTCGGTAGCAGATGTGAAAGCGCACCCTGCCGAGAAAGGCGAGATGGCGCCGATCTATGGGATGGCAAACTCGCTGCCGTTTCGCGGCGTGGTGAACGAGGTACTCAAACGCTACTTGGATGCACTCTACGACTGAACCTCTGTGTGGGTGCATCTTGTGCTAAGGTTCAGGTATACTGTCCCTCAGAGGTGAGGTGATGACGAAACACGCAATTCTGTCTCAAGACGCTCCTGCGCCGATTGGACCCTACTCTCAAGCAGTGCGCGTGGGCGACTGGATTTTTCTGTCGGGACAAATCCCCGTAGACCCCCACACAGGTGAGGTCATTGCAGGCGGAGTGGGAGCGCAAACGCGCCAAGTGCTGCAGAATCTGCAGGCGGTGCTGACCGCGATGGGACTGAACCTGGACTCGATCGTGAAGACCACGATTTACCTAACCGACCTTAGCATGTTCGCGGAGGTGAACGAGGTGTATGCAACCTACTTCCATCCGCCGTACCCTGCCCGCGCAACGGTGCAGGTGAGCGCATTGCCCAAGAGCGTGCAGGTCGAGATCGAAGCCATCGCCTACGCAGGGAGCAAATGATGCAGAAGATGCTGATCGGAGGGCATCTGGTCGGCGCAGACGAGTGGCTGGCAGTGTTGAACCCCTACACGGGTGAGCCAGTAGACCATGTGGCGCGTGGGGGCGCCATGCATGTCGACCAGGCAGTTGCACTGGCACGCCACGGTGCAGAAAAGATGCGTGAGATGTCGCTCAGCCAACGCGCAGCGATTCTCCGACATGTCGCCGCGCTAATCCGCCAGGAGCGGGATGCATTAGCTACACTGCTTACGCAAGAGACAGGCAAACTGATTGGTGAATCGCGTGTCGAGGTCGAACGCGCGGCGATGGTGTTCGCTTTGGCGGCGGAGGCGTGCCATCATCCACGCGCAGCCCAGTTTCCGCCTGAATCGTTCACAGACGGCGCGTCGCGGTTCGGCTTCTGGGCGCGCGAGCCGTTGGGTGTTGTGGCGTCGATACTGGCGTTCAACCTTCCGCTGGCACACGCAGCGCAGAAGACCGCCCCTGCGATTGCAGCGGGCAACGCCGTGATTCTCAAGCCCTCGACCGAAGCGCCACTAACCGTGCTGCGGCTGGGGCTGCTGCTGTATCGCGCGGGCGTGCCCCCTGAGGCGCTGAGTATCCTCACAGGCAGGGGTGAGGAGTTGGGGCACGCGCTGGCAGCGCACCCGCTGGTGCAGATGTTGACCTTTACAGGCAGCCGTGAGGTGGGGCTGAACTTGCCCGTGCATGCTGGCGCCAAGCATATCGAGATGGAGATCGACACGCTCGGCGTGCTGGTTGCTTGCCCCACCGCCGACGCTGAACAGGTCGCCGAAGTGATCGCCTGCTGCGGCTTCGCGATGGCTGGGCAATCGGCAACCTCAATTCAGCATGTGTGGGCGCATCGGAGCCTGTTCGAGCCGCTGGCAGAGGCGTTGACGGCGCGCGTGGCGCGCCTGCGCAGCGGCAACCCGATGGACGAGAGCGTCTCGCTGGCGCCACTCATCCATCCGCGAGCGCTGGCACGGGTGACCCAGTGGGTCGACGAAGCGGTTCGACACGGCGCACGCGTGCGTTGGGGCGCAACCGCCGAGAGCCCGTTCTATGCACCCACTGTGCTAACCGATGTGCCACCTACCTGCGCGCTCTACACCGAGGCAGTGTTCGGTCCTGTGGTAGTCCTACACGCCTTCGAAACCCTCACGGAGCTGCTTGCGCAACTCAACCGCTTCTTGCTTGGCGTGCGACTGGCAGTTTATACGCGCGATATTGTTGAGGCGTTCGAAATCGCTCGCTACGCCCGCACCCTGAGCGTGCATATCAACGACGCACCTACCCTACCGATGGATCTGATTATGCGCGGCGACTTGCAGGAGCACCACATGTGCTTTGAAGACATATTGCAACGCATCGAACGGCTGAGCCAGCCCAAGTATGTGGGCTTTGGCAGGATGTCGCTTCTCTGATGGAGACACTCACACACTACGACCGTGAAATATTTTACGCCATCAATCACGGGCTCAGCCACCCGCTGCTCGATCCCGTGATGTGGTTTATTACGAGCTTGGGGCTTGGGTGGGTGCAGTTGCTCCTGCTGGCAGCCGTATCAGGATACTTGGCATGGCGACGGGTAGATTACTCGGTGATGCGTGTAGTGATTGCACCAGGTGTGGTAGCGTTTCTGGGCAGTGGGACACTCGCGCAGGTGGTCAAACGGATGGTGCCGCGCTTACGCCCTTCCAACCTGCCCGACGCGCTGATCGCGCCCGACGAGCGCATCTTTCACAACTCCTTCCCGTCGGGGCACACAACCACTGCATTCGCACTGGCATTTTGGGTGTTCTTGCTCACATACCGCACGCGCTATCAGGGATGGGGCTACGGCGCGCTGCTGCTGGCAGGGCTGGTGGGGTTGTCGCGTGTGTACCGCGGCGTGCACTACCCCTCCGATGTGCTGGCAGGTGCAGCAGTTGGGGTCGTGTGGGGGGCACTGGTCTACCTGACCCTAAGCCGACGCGCACCTGTACGCCAGCGCACCCCCCCCAGTGGGATGACAGATCAGGTATGATCACGGTGCTTACCTGTGAATACGGGCAATTGATAGGGGTGTGAGCATGATGAAATGAGCAAGCGTGAAGCTGATTCGGTCGCTCTGGATGTACCTGGTACTCGTGTTGACCCTGTCTGCCTTTGGGCAGGGACGACCCGACACTGCGTGGATACTCGGTGGACACTCAAGGGAGGTCCTCAGCTTGGCGTTCTCTCCCGATTCACGCCTTTTAGCATCAGGCAGTGCCGACTATACGGATAAGTTGTGGCGCATGTCGGATGGGCAGCTGGTTAGAGACTGTCGAGCAATTGTCATGCGTGGGGTATCTTGTTCCTATGGAAGCTATTGGTGGTTAGCGCATTGCTTAGCGAGAATGCGGAAATGCTCGACAGTCTCTTACAAAACCAAGCGAGATTGAAGACCCCCTCCGTAAGGTTCTCCCCCGCTTCGCGAGGGGAACCTTACGGAGGGGAGGCAACTGTGAACTCTGAACGCGCAGTTGGCACTACACCCCCACGCACTGGAACGCCGACCAGTAGTACGGGTGCGCGAACGGTCGCTCCGTGTCGCCCCGCAGCACGTATTTGCGTAGCACGGGCAGCAGTTGCGCCGCTGCCAGCCGCGTCATCTCGGTCAGCGCAACCTCCCGCGTCGGCTGCCCCGCCGCCGCTGCCTGCGCCTCAAGAATCTCCTGCGCCTGCGCCGCTGTCAGGTCGCGCAGCCACAACTGCGCCTCGCGCAACGCCTCCGCCTTGCTTTTGCCCGCGCGCAGCAGCTCATACGCCTTGCCCATCAACAAGCCCGTCGCCACATCCCCTACCGCCCACAGCGTGCCCCACACCGTCGGCGCGCCCGCATATAGCGGACCTAACGCCAGCCCGAAATGCTCGTCCGCAAGCTCCGCAGGGTTCACCAATGCCGTCTCGCACGCCGACAGCACGACCAGCCACGCGCTCGGCAGGTCTGGCGAGTGCTGGCGCAACACGGTGCAGGTACGGGTCGTGCTCGGCAAGTGGGTCGGATGGCGGTTGGTGTCTACCAATCCATCGCTTCGTAAACGGATTCTACCATTAGGACGCGTGGTTTTCGTCTCGTGTTTCTCACATTGAGAGGTTGGGTACAAAAGTCTGCTACATACAATAAGCGCCTTTCCGAGATACACGATGCCAGGTAGAAAGCGAAAATAAGGAAGTTGATGCTCTGTTGCGGAGAGGGTTTCCATACCTGCACCTTAGCCAAGCACTTATAGGAAGGTCTGCCGAAGCCCACAAAATGGTAGGAAAATACCTCTGAAGGAAAAATCTCCTAACATGGAGGCGCACGATTATGGGAAATCAGCGACCACCTTTGGCTGGGATGTGTTTAGCAGCTTCCGTCTTGTTGATAGGGGCATGCTGCTTACTATGTATGTTGGTACCGTATAAGGGGACGCAACCTAAGCCTAAGACGCTCTCATCAGCTGAATTGTCACCAGATCAATTACGCCGTCAACGAATTAGATTTTCGCAACAGATACAGCCAAAAATAACGGAAACTCACCGCGAGCTTCTAAAAATGGTGGCTTTATGGCAATCCATCATCAGCGGGCTTTCAGCAGGAGCAATAACGAGGTTGGAGGCGTACGATGCTTTGAAAGATCTTGAGAGAGCTGCCCGTCTACATAGTGTCAATTGGAAATTGCCTGAAGACCTTCCGAGTGACGTGTACAATCTGCTGACAGAAGCTGAAACTAATTACCGACTTGCATTCGATACCATAGCAGTAGCGGCGAAAGCCACGCAGTCCTACATCGATTCAGGCTCTCTGGAAAAGGCTTCGGAAGCAAGGAGAGCAGTTAGTTTGGTGTCCGCAGAGATAAGAGATGCAGAAGCAAAGATAGAGAAAGCAAAAAAGTTTCTAGGCTTTCATAAAATAAAAAGCAATAAAAAGTAAAAAAAACTGAATAAAAACTGTATAAGAGTTGCTCAATTGTCTCCTATTCTCTTTATGTCCCTACTGTTGGAGAGTGGACAGGGTGTGGAGAGATTCGACTCGGTATCTTTTGCCTATGCGTTTCACTGAGCCGTGGTATCTGCTGTCTGTTGCACGCTGGCGTGCAGCTCGGCTTGGAACGCTTGCCACGCCTCTTCGCCCATCAGGTGGGGCAGTTCGTCGATATGCTTCTTCAGAAACTCCAGCAGTTGCTCAGCCTTGATATGCTGCTTCAGAAACTCCAGCAGTTGCTCAGTGTTCATTCTGGGGCTCCTCCCTACGGTTGATTATACCAGATTTTTGTTGGCGGAGTTCCTGAAAGGCGTATCTCCTCCACGCAAGGGGCAGCAGTGGGCATTTCGTTCCCGCGTTTTGGGTACAGTGCGCGTTCAGAGTTCGTAAATGCGGATTAAATCGATTCCGTGCCGAACTGTTGTATCCTTATCCGCTTGTTGGCACGAGACAGTTATGCTCTAAGGTCTCTTGGATGATTGTCAGTGTGCGCGTGATGTCGGCGCGCGTGATGTGGTAGTGCGTCACGGCGCGCAGGCGCGTGCCTGACAGCGACAGCAGCACGCCACGCGCCGCCAACGCCTGCTGCAGCCGAATGTTATCCCAGCCTGTGGCGGGGTCTACCTCAAAAATCACGATGTTGGTCTGCACGCGCGCGGGGTCGAGGCATATCCCGCGAATGTTCGCCAGCCCTTCCGCCAGCAGGCGGGCGTGCGCGTGGTCTTCCGCAAGGCGCTCCACCATCGTCTCCAGCGCGACCAGGCACGCCGCCGCCAGCACGCCTGCCTGACGCATCCCGCCGCCGAGCATCCGCCGCGTGCGCTTCGCCTCCTGAATAAACGCCGCCGACCCGCACACAATCGACCCCACAGGCGCACCCAGCCCCTTCGAAAAGCAGAAGTTGACCACCTCGAACGGCGCGGCAATCTGCTCGGCAGGAACGCCCAGCGCAACCGCCGCGTTGAAGATACGCGCGCCGTCCAAGTGCAGCGCGACGCCACGCGCCTGCGCCAACGCAGCCACCTGCTGGAGATACTCCAACGGCAACGCCGCGCCCCCACAGCGATTGTGCGTGCTTTCGAGACTAATCACGCGCGTTTTGGGGGCGTAGGTCGCGTCGCGGATTGCGCCCTGCAGCCGCTCCAGCGGGATGGTTCCGTCGGGCTGGTTCGGCAACACATGCAAAAACACATTCCCGAAGATGCCCAGCCCGCCCACTTCGGCGGTATACAGGTGCGACTGGTCGCCCAGAATGACCTCTTCACTGCGCCCTGTGAGGGTCATCAGGCTCACAAGGTTCGCCATGACGCCGCTGGGCACGAACAGCGCGGCTTCCTTACCGACGCGCTGGGCGGCGGCTTCCTGCAGGCGTTGCACGGTTGGGTCGTCGCCCAGCACATCGTCGCCCACCGCCGCTTCTGCCATCGCGCGGCGCATCGCGGGCGTCGGCTTCGTGACGGTGTCCGAGCGCAGGTCAATCAGCCCGTCCGCTTCGCGCACCACAGCACCCCGTTGTAGATGATGCGCTGTACAATCGGGTGGTGGTAGGTCGGCACGCTCTCGTGTCCAGGGCGGAAGTAGAACACGCGCCCGATGCCGTAGCCCTGATTGACGCCGTTGCCAGGTCCCGAAGTGAAGTTCGGGTCAATCCCGTCGCCGACTGTCCAGCACAGCCCTGTGGGGAAATATTCGCCGCCGTCGGGGAAGTAGGACTGGAACACGACGACCAGCGGTGGAGGCACATCGAACGGCGCGCCGTACATCTCCTCGTGTTCGATGATGAAGTCCTCGATGCCCTGCGCGATGGGGTGCTGCGGGGCGCATACGCGCACATGCTCAGGCTCGGCGGGGTGCTTTTCGCGCCAGCCGCCCTTGAGGTGCCCCGTGCAGCCCAACACGCGCTGGAACGGCTTGGAGTAATGCCCCGAATGCAGCACCAGCAGCCCCATACCTTCGTGGTGGATGCGCTGGCGGACGCGCTCGGCGGTCGCGTCGCTCACCTCGTCGTGCCGAATGTGCCCCCACCAGAGCAGCACATCGGTCTCGCGCAGGCGTTCCATGCTGCAGCCCTGTTCAGGTTCGTCGAGGTGCGCGGTTCGAATCTCCAGCGTGCCGTCGTTCAGCTTCGCCAGCCCGTCCGCGACCGCGCCGCGGATGCTGGTCGGGTAAATCGCCTTGTCCACATGCGGTGGGTTCTCATCCCAGACTGTGACTCGGATGGTTGCCATAGAAGATCTCTCCCGTTGCTGGGGAAGTATACCTGTGGTGGGGTTTATTTGCGAAAATCGGCTGGAATGCGTCGAGAGCCGAGCGCCCTGACGCGTGTGTCTGCCAGGTGATGGTGTAGGCTCATGGCTTGTTTGCTGCGAAGCTTCCGCACGATCGAAGGTGTAGTAGTAGATTTTGCGTCCGTCGGGCTTGGTCTCGGCGCGCTTGTGTATGCGGTATTTCATCAGCGCGCCTCCATCGCTTGCCACGCGAGCGCCGCCCCTCCAAGGATGCCTGCGTCCTCGATTCGCTCGGCAGGTACGATGCGGCAGTCTTCCAACAGCGTCGGGAGCGCGTAGTCGCGCACGGAAGCGTGAATCGCCTCGAACAGCGGCGCGCCCGCTTTGGCAACCTGCCCGCCAATCGCGACGATTTCGGGGTTAAACACATTGATTAAGCTTGCGATAGCAATCCCCAATTGGTAGCCGACCTCGCGCCAGACGGCGAGTGCGGTCGGGTCGCCCTGCGCGGCGGCTTCGCTGACCAGCGCGGGGGTGATTCGGGCGGGATCGCCTGCAGTGAGGCGGTTAAGCAGGCTGTCGGGGTTGCGTCGCGCCTGCTCGCGCGCGAGTTCGGCGATCGCGTCGCGCTTGGCGTATGCCTCGATGCAACCGCGTGCGCCGCACCCACAGCGAGGCCCCGCGAAGTTGATGATGGTGTGTCCCAGTTCGCCCGCGCCGCCGCTCAGTCCGACCAGCAGCGCGCCGCCCTCCCAGTGCGCGTTGCCCAGAATCTGGTGGCGGGTCAGCACCACGCCGCCGCCGATGCCCGTGCCGAGCGTGAGCATCACCAACCCACGCGCCGTGCCGCGCCCGACACCATAGTAGTATTCGCCCAGCGCGGCAAGGTTCGCGTCGTTGCCCATCACTACGGGCAGGCTCAGCTGCGCCTGCACGGCATCCGCCAGCGGCACCTCACGCCACACCTCGAACACCCCACTGCGCCTCTCGCCGAAGTTCGGCGCCCAGCGCACCACGCCTCGCGCCGAGTCGATGTGCCCTGGAACTGCCATTCCAATCCTCGCGGGGCTGACACCTGCCGTCGCAATTGCCTCGCGGATAGCAAGCGTGATTTGCTCCAGCGTGATTGCGAAGCCTTCCTGCGCGCGGGAGGGGTGCTGCACAGGCGGGGCAAGCAGCGTCCCGTCGCGCCCAACGACCGCTGCACGCACATTCGTGCCGCCCAAGTCCACGCCCATAACAGCTGTCGCCATCAGTGGGAGTATACCTGAGCCTATGCCGACGGCAATCTCCACGCAGTAGGGTATACTCAAAGTATGTCTGATCAGCCTGCGTTGCCCTTGCTTGAGGAGCCCCCTGCGGAAGCGCCGCAGGCTGCCTTGCCCGCGCTGGAGTACGACCCTGTGCTATTTGGCAATGACCCTACACCACGAATCGTCGCTATTGAGCCCGTCAATAACCATATCCGCCTTTTTGTGCGCAGTGGGGAGCAGCTGCGCACCGTTGAGGAGCCGTTCCGCCCCTGGCTGCTCAGCGATCTGCAATTAGAGATGGCGGGTATCCACTGGCAGGAGCTAACGGGCGAGCTGGAGGGACGGCGGATGCTGAAGTATCTTGCCCTGTGCGACGACCGCGAGGCGTTCGACAAGCTGCGCCGCGCGCTGCGGGACAAGCATCGCGAGGTGATTGCCTACGGCTCCTTCGCACGCCAGTACCTGATGCTGTCGGGTAAGACGCTGTTTAAGGGGATGACCTTCGCGGATTTGCACCGAATGCAGCTGGACATCGAGACCAGCACGCTGACGCCTGATCAGCAGGGTGCGCAAATCCTGGTAATCGCCCTCAGCGATACACGCGGCTACGAAACCGTGCTGCACGGCAACGAGAAGCAGATTCTGGAGCAATTTATCGAGCGTGTTCAAGCGTTAGACCCCGATGTGATAGAGGGGCACAACCTGTTCGGGTTCGATTTGCCGTATTTGGCAGCGCGGGCGCAGGCGTTGGGCGTGCCGCTGCGCTTGGGGCGCGACGGGTCGGAGCTGCGCTTCGGGACACCACGCCAGTGCATCATCGGCGCGAACAGTCGCACCTTTACACCCGCTTATGTTCACGGACGCCACCTGATCGACACCTATCTCAGCGTGCAACGATTTGACATCGGGCGCGGCGACTTGGAGAGCTACGGTCTCAAGGAGGTTGCCCAACAGCTGGGGATTGCTGCGCCCCATCGAATCTACTTGGAGCGCGAGCAGATTCCCGACCTGTGGCGCACCGATCCCGAAACTGTGCGCTGCTACTGCCTTCAGGATGTGCATGAGACGCGTCGCCTCGCCGACCTCACACTGCCGACCGAATTCTACCAGTGCCAGATGCTGCCCGACACCCTGCAGAACCTTGCTGCAATTGGCACAGGCGAGAAAGCGAACCTGATGTTTGTGCGGGCGTACTTAGCAGCAAGGTACGCTGTCCCTGCTCCACAAGAGGCGCGCGAGTACCCCGGCGGCTACACCGAGGTGCGCCAAGTGGGGCTTATCCCACGCATCGCCAAGGCGGATGTGGAAAGCCTGTACCCCAGCGTCATGCTGCGCTACGGCATCAAGCCCCGCGCGGATCACCTGAATGTGTTTTTGCCGACACTGGAACGACTGCGCCGCCTGCGCCTGGAAGCCAAAGCGCGCGCCAAGCAGACCCACGGCGCAGAGGCTGCATACTGGGACGGACTGCAGAACTCGTTCAAGATACTGATCAACTCATACTACGGCTACCTTGCCGCTCCGTTCCACTTCAACGATTTTGACGCTGCGGAGCAGGTGACGCTCACAGGGCAAGAGCTGGTCAAGCGGATTGCCGAAGAGATCGAAAGGCGTGGCGGGACGGTCGTGGAGATTGATACCGATGGCGTCTATTTCCAGCCACCGTCTGAAGTGCGAACCGAAGCGGACGAGATCGCCTTCGTGGAGCAGGCGGGTACAGTGCTGCCTGAGGGTATCCGCCTCGCCTACGACGGACGCTACAAGGCGATGCTCTCGCTGAAGACCAAAAACTATGTGCTGCAGGGCTACGACGGCAAGCTGACCTTCAAAGGGGCATCGCTGCGCTCCCGCGCGGACGAGAGGTTCGGACGCGAGTTCCTCAACAACGCCATCCAGTGGCTCCTGAACGGTGAGCCAGAGCGGGTCGCCGCCGAGTACCGACGACTGGCACGGCAAATCCTCAACGGCGAGATAGATATCGATCAGCTCTGTCGGCGCGAACGAGTCACTGCCAAGAGCAAGCAGCATACCCACCCGCTGTACCCGTTGGCAAAGCGCTTCCAAATAGGCGATTACATCATGGTCTACCGCAGGCACGACGGCAGCTTAGGCTTGCGGGAGGAGTACGCGCACGACGAAGATCGCGCGCATTATGTGGACAAGCTATACAAGTTCGCCATGCGCTTAGAACCGCTGTTTCCCGACTTCGATCGCCGATTTCCCAAGCCTCAGGAGCTGATTCAAGCAGAGCGGCAGCCAGGACTGTTTGATTGAACATGGTCTGCCTCCCGTTTTGGGGTATAATCCCTTTGGATGAGTCGACATGAGAAACCCACCAGCCGACGCGACTTCTTGCGCGAGGGGCTGCGTTCGTTGGTACACGCAGGCTTTGGGGGTGTGTTCGAGAAGTTGGAGCGGGTCGGCGAGCTGATGGAGCGCGTCGAGCCCAAACCCGCGCCGTTGCTGCCCGTGCTTAGTTGCGAGAGCCGCGCGTTGCATCCACTGCTTTCAGCAGGGCAGCTGAGCTTAGAGGGGTGCGGCGCACTGCTGAACGAGCTGGATATTCAGGGTGTTAGCCTCAACGATTGCCATCTTGGCAGCCTCCACCCGCGCTCATTGGAACACCTGCGCGAGAGCTTCCATCGCTATGGCGTCGCGATTACAGGCATTATGGTCTCCGAGCCTGTGAACCTGACCGACGAGGCGAGCCTGAGCCGACGACTGGACGAGATTATTGACCGCCTGCAGGCGGCAGCGGTGCTGCAAGCCCCGCTGATACGGCTGCATCTTGGCGGCGAGCGCGAGGACGAGCTGTTTGAACGCGCGGCGCAGTTCCTGCAACGCCTGCTGCCCGAAGCGCGACGACGGCGCGTGCGGATTACCCTCGAGAACCGCGACGGCGTCGGGCGACGCCCCGAACTGCTGGCAAGCCTCGTCCGTGCGACCGACTCGCGTTGGGTGGGTGTGTGCTACGATTTCGGACACGGCGCCCCCGAACGCCTCTACGACGCCGCTCGCATCCTTGCCCCTTACGCTTTCCATGTGCATGCCAAAAGCCGCGCGTTCGACCCCCGCGGCGAGGAAAGCAGCATCGAGTACGGGCGTGTACTTAGCATCCTGCGCTTCGCCGGCTATGTCGGCGCACTCTCGATAGAGTATCTGGGCGACGGCGACCCCCTCGAAGGGGTTCGCAAGACACGCGACCTGATTCGACGCCACTGGCGCGCTTATTAACGATGGACATTCTGGAGCGCGTGCGCGCGACCATTCACCAACGGCAACTGTTGCCTCCCGAAGGCGGCACAGTGATTGTCGGCTATTCGGGCGGGGCAGACTCTACCGCGCTGCTGCACCTGCTGACGCGCCTGCAAGGAGAGTTCAATTTGCGCGTGCACGCGGCACACTTGCATCACGGCATGCGCCCTGAAGCGGACGATGATGTGCGCGTCTGCGAGGCGGTATGCGCGCAGTTAGGTGTCCCGTTGCATATCGAGCGCGTCGATGTGCCCGCTTTGGCGCGGGCGCAGCGTGTCTCGCTGGAGGAGGCGGGACGCAACGCTCGGTACGCCTTTTTCGACAGGCTGGCGACCGAACTCAACGCCGTCGCCGTCGCGCTGGCACACACTCGCGACGATCAGATTGAGACCATCGTTATTAACCTGCTGCGTGGTACAGGACCGCGCGGGCTGTGCGGGATGCCATACCGACGCGACCGTATCATCCGTCCCTTGCTGGACGCCTCACGCGCCCAGACGCACCAGTATTGCGCTGCGCAGGAACTACCCACCGTGTTCGACCGCACGAACTTAGACCCGCGCCAACTGCGCTGTCGTGTGCGGACGGAACTCATCCCGCTGCTGCGCGACCTCTCGCCCGCCTTCGACAGGCACCTGCTGCGCCTTGCCAACATTTTGGAAAACGAGGAAGCATGGTGGGACTATGAGGTGAGGCAGGTGCTTTGTTCTACCCCCCTCCTCCTTATGGTTCCCCCCGCTTCGCAAGGGGAACCGAACGGAGAGGGGCTTAGAAACTACCCAGCGATTTCCCGCCTCTCCTTCATCCGCCTACACCCTGCGATGCAACGGCGCGTATTGCGCGAATGGTTGCGGGCGCACTTGGGCACGCTGCGCCTGCCGCCCTTCGAGATTCTGGAGGGTATCCGCTGCGCTGCAACCGAAGGCAAGCACACCTCGTGGCAACTGAGCGACACCGTGCATTTAATCACCGACACAACTGCGCTGACCCTGCACACGAGACTGCTCGCTCCCGAACCCTACGAGTACCCTGTGCCGTTGGAAACGCCCATGCTCATTCCCCAAGCGGGCGTATGGCTGGAGGCGCGCCTGCTGGATGTTGTTCCCCCATCGTTGGCAGTATCCCCTGACTGCGCCTCCATCGACGCCGACGCCGTGCAAGGGCAACTGGTCGTGCGCAACGGACGCACAGGCGACCGATTCCAGCCGCTGGGGATGCCCACGCCCAAAAAACTGAGCGACATCTTCATCGACCGTAAAATTCCTCGCGCAGCGCGCGGGCGACTGCCGCTGCTGTGCGACGCAGCGGGCATCCTGTGGGTGCCAGGCTACACAATCGCTGCGCGCGCCCAGCTCACCCCCAACACGCAGCGCGTGCTGCACATCACCCTGTACCGAAACGACACCGACAGCTAAGCGTCAGACTCTCCGATGGAACAGGCGTTAGCGATGGACAACCTGTACGCTGGAGCGGTAGACCGCACGCTCACCGACGAGCAACTCGCAGCGAAAGCGCGCGAGGGTGATACCGCCGCAATGGAGGAGCTCTACCTGCGTTATCGGCAGCCTGTGTTCCGAATTGTGTACCGCTCCACGCGCAACACCGACGAGGCGGAAGACATCGTACAGGATGTGTTTCTCAAAGCGTTTGAACGCCTGCACACCTTCCGCGAGCAGAGCCGCTTCAGCACTTGGCTGATGCGCATCGCACTGAACCTCTGCACCGACCGCGCGCGGATGCGTCAGCGCCGACAAGAGCTCCTGGAGCGCGAGGCGGAGCATAAGCTGGCGTGGAGCCATCCCAGCGCGCCCGACCCGATGGAGACCGCCCAGCAGAACGCCTTCCACGAAGCGTTCTACGCTGCGCTTTATCAACTGCCAGAGCATCATCGGCAGCTGATTATCCTACGCGACCTGGAGGAGATGGACTACGAGTCGATTGCCCAGATACTGGGCACGAGCGTCGGTGCGGTGAAACTGCGTGTGATGCGCGCCCGACGCGCCTTCAAAACCAAATTAGAGCCACTGTTGCGGGCGATTGGAGAAATAGAATGAAACATCTATGCCGAGAACTGGAACGACACCTTGAGAGCGAAGCCGAACATTTGCCAGACGCGCTGCGGGCGCACCTGGCGGGGTGCGTAAAGTGCCAGCGCGCGTGGCGACTGCATCGGGCATACCAGCGCACTTTGCACGCAGCGCGGAGTGAACCCATGCCTGCTTGCGAGTTGCCGTGGTCGCGCGTGCAGGCGCAGTTAGCGGCGCGCACGGTCAGCCGACGCCCACTGGTGTGGGTGCGCCCTGCGCTGGGCTGGGGCATGGCGGTCGCCGTCGTGTTGGCAATCGGCGCAGCGCTGCTGCCGTGGGGCAACCAGCAGCCGTTGCAGGGCGAGACGCTTGCCCAAGCCCAGCGATCGGAGCCGCGCGTAGCCAGTGCGCCCCCAAAGGCGGACACAACGCGCGACGCGGCAGGCGCGGTCAGCATCGAAGCACAAGGCGTCGCAACCGCGAGCATCGAACTCTGCGTGCCCGATGTCCGAGTCGTCGCGCAGGCAACGCCGCGCATGTGCAACTCGGCGCGCCTGCAATCGCCCGCGCCCGACCCCCCGCCAACGGACGCTTACGCAGCTCGGCTTCGCAACCCAGAAGTGCCCGCGAGGCGTCCTGCCGATGCGGTGGTAGGAGCGCCAGCCTTCGGCTCCGTATCGGAGCCGCCGTTCACCGTCGCCAGCTTGCCGCTGACGCCGTTCGGCGTAAACGACTCGGCGACGGGCGTGGAATATCTCCCTATAAGTTATGGCTCGCTGTCATCGTACCGTGAGGGTTCGAGTAATGAGGCTATTATTGGCTCTTTTTAGTGTCTGTTGGTGTCTGGTGAGCGTGGCGCAACAGCCGTCGCTGTTGGAGCGCGCGGGGCAGGAGGTCAGTCGCGTGGTCGAGCGTGCCCTGCCCACAATTGTGACAGTCGAGGCTCAAATTGGCAGCAGGCTGGTGCGCAGCAGCGGGTTCGTTATCGATTCGGCAGGTTTGGTAGTGTGCGCGGCGGAGGGTGTGCGGACACAGCGGCAGGTCGCGGTGTACCCGTTGAAGGGTGAGCCTGTGCGCGCTCGCGTGGTCGGCGTGGACAATATCACAGGCATCGCGCTGCTACGCGCCGAGACCGCGCTGCGACTGCCCGCGCTCAGTTGGGGCGACTCGGAACGGCTGCCGCTCGGCTCGACACTGATTCTGATAGGCAACCGCAGCGGATTGGAAGGTAGCGTCACAGTCGGCACGCTGGGCGGCAAAGACCGAGTGGGCGTGCGGCGCGACAATCAGCGCGTGGTGCTGCTGCTGCAGTTCAACGGGACAGTCAGCTCGGGCGAGCAAGGCGCACCGCTGCTCGACTCGCAGGGACGCGTGGTCGGCGTTATGGTGGGTGAGCTGGCGTCCGTGGAGGGGGCGCCTATATCGCCTGTGGCAGTGGTCGGCTTCGCCGTGCCGTCCGAAGTCGCTCAGCGCGTGGTGAACGACCTGCGCACCAAAGGGCGTGCGGAACACGCATGGCTGGGCGTCGACTACCAAAGCATACCCAGCGGCGTGATTGTGCGACGAGTTACCCAGAGTAGCCCCGCGCAACGCGCAGGCATACAAGTCGGCGACCTCTTCGTGCAGTATAACGACAAGCCCATCCGTACCGCGTCCGACCTGACCCGCGAACTCTACTTCGCCCAGCCAAACCAGCGCATCACACTCACAGTCCTACGCGAAGGGCAACAGCTGCGTCTGACCGTCGTGCTGGGCACGCAGTCGCTCTAAACTGGTATAATCGCTGCAATGGCGCAGCAGAACGGGCAACTAACCAGTCATGCGCAGCGTGAAACTTGCTTCGACGAGCAGTGGCAAGCCGATCTGCGCTTGTTGGAGGAGAACCCCGACCTCAAAGTGCGCCTGCGCCTGATGTTCCTGTACGGGCGCGTCCACAGTCGGGGCACTGTGTTTTATCTGAACTGGCCGCGGCTCGCCGACTACCTGATTGAACTGTGTGCAGAAGCAATCAAGCTGCGCGGGGCGTGCAACCTTGCGCTTTCGGGAGGCAAGACACCCGAAGCGCTATATCGCACCTTAGCGCGACGCTGCCAACGCCCGACCATTAACTGGCAACAGGTACACCTGTTCTGGAGCGACGAACGCTATGTGCCCCACGACGACCCGCGCAGCAACTTTGCACTGGCGTATGACACCTGGCTGCGCGAGGCGCCTCTCCCGCGCGAAAACCTGCACCCAATGCCAACCCACTATGCCGACCCAGTAGACGCTGCACGCGCCTACGAAGCGGAACTGCGCGCCCACTTCAAAGACACGGACAAGTGCCCGATGTTCGACATCATCTTGCTGGGCATGGGCAACGACGGGCATATCGCCTCACTGTTTCCAGGCGACCCCGCATTGGAAGAGACCGAACGCTGGGTGGTCGCCAGCCGCGCCCCCAGCGACCCGCAACAGCGGCTGACTCTTACCTTGCCCGTCCTGCAAGCCAATCACCTCTGCTTTCTCGTCGCAGGCGAGTCCAAAGCACCCCTCGTCGAGCAACTCTTCGCAGGGACTATCGACCCTACCCTGCCCGTCGCCATTCTTGGCGAAGAGCTTACTTGGTTCTGGTGGCTTAGTGAAGAGCTCTATGCACGCGCGTTCCCGTACACACGATTGTGGTGGATATAGGAACACAGTAGGACTCTCAGCCGTCTAAAATGAGTGTGAGGAGGGACGAAGACACCGTGAGGGGAACTTTTTCGACCACTCATTCGTAGTCTCTAAGTAATGGAGACGGCGATGACCCACACGGCAGTCGCACAGAGTATGGACGATCGCTTGCAGCGCGAGTTCGACGAGCTGGTGTATCGCCACTACCAGCAGGCTTACAATCTGGCATACCGCCTAACGGGCAACGCCGCCGACGCCGAAGACCTTGTGCAGGAGGCGTTCCTGCGCGCTTACCGCTTCTTCGAACGCTACGACCGCAGCATGCCGTTTATGAACTGGTTTAACCGAATCCTAACGAACCTGTATATTGACGAGTATCGCCGGCGGGGACGATTGCGCACCGTCTCCATCGACGAAGTTTATAATACCGAAGACGGCGACGAAGGCACAACTATCGACATCCCCGACGCTGCGCCCGACCCGTTGGAGCGCGCCCTCAGCAACGAGTACATCCAAGCCATCCACGAAGGCTTGCAGCACCTCTCACCAGAGTTCCGAATCGCCGTCGTGTTAGCCGACCTGGAGGGCTACTCCTACGAAGAAATCGCCGAAATCACCCGCACCTCCATCGGCACGGTGCGTTCGCGCATCCATCGCGGACGCAAGCAACTACGCGAACAGATCAAAAAACGCCATCCTAATCTTTTCGAGCGAGGTGACCTGAAATGAATTGCCGCTATGTACAGTCTCGCCTTTCTGCGTACCTAGATTTCGAACTTTCAGGCGACGAACAACAGCAGATACGGAGCCATCTGGAGGAGTGTATAGAGTGTTCATGTGAGTTTGAAAGTTTGCGTAGAACAAAGCAATTGATTCGACAGTTGCCTATCGTGAAGCCCCACGGATGCCCTGAGCAGATTCTCTTGCGTATCCGCCAGTCGCAGCCGATGCCTCCCCGCCGCGCCTTCAAGATTCGCTGGCAGGCGCCACGCCTCTGGCAATACGCAGGCGGTCTCGCGCTGGTAGCAGGGATTGTCCTGTGGGAACGCGCCCACACCCCCGACAACACTCTCACCACCAACCTCACAACGACCTATACCACCCCCGCTACCACTCCGCTCCTGCCTGCTGTTGCTCCAGAACTCTCTACAGTGTACCGCTCCTTCCCCCCAGTCCCCTCAAGACGCTCCTCCTATCTAATCTATGAACATTCTCTTATGCCCAGCGTCTCATATCCTGTGAATCAAATGACGGGATACCAACCAATCAGCCACTGGAACGGCATTTTCGAACCCCTAAAACCGAACAAAACATCACAGTAGGAGGTCGGTACGATGCAGAAGCGTTGGCATCTGATGTTGGGTTTGGGAGTAGTCGTGGGTGCAGGGATTACCTATGTTGTTCTCGGAGGCGGCGCGGTCGCGCAAGAGCGCGCCGTGGTTGCTTTCACCCCGCAGGAGCGTGCGACGCTGACCAGCCTCGAGTCTGCGCTTACCCGAATTGCAGAGACGGTTCAGCCGACGGTGGTGCATATCCGCGCAACGCGCCAATACCGATGGAGGACGTTCCCTACGCTACCAGATGACCGAATGCCAGAATACCGATGGAGGACGTTTCCTACGCCACCAGATGACCGAATGCAGGAATTCTTATTCGAGTTTGGGCGCGGGCAAATCCGAGTTCCGCCGCCCGTGGAGGGGCAAGGCTCTGGGGTCATCGTTCGCAGCGACGGCTACATCGTCACGAACGACCATGTGGTCAGCGGCGCGACCGATGTGGAGGTGACCTTCCACGACGGCACGAAAGCCAAAGGCGAGGTGCTGCGCGCTCCCAGCGCGGACATCGCCGTCATCAAAGTAGACCGCAAGAACCTGCCAGTTGCCGTGCTGGGCGACTCGGCGACGGTCAAGCCTGGACAGATTGTGTTCGCCATCGGCAGTCCGTTTGGGCTGGCGAACACGCTCACGATGGGGGTTGTCAGCGCGACAGGTCGGCGCGAGGTCATCCCAAGCGCAGGGCGTACACGCATCTACGCCGACCTGATTCAGACCGACGCCGCCATAAACTCTGGCAACTCCGGCGGACCGCTGGTCAACTCGCGCGGCGAGGTGATTGGCATCAATACCGCTATCGTGGCGAACGGGTTCACGGGTGGGAATGTCGGGATCGGCTTCGCCATCCCCATCAACCGCGTGAAGACCATCGTGCAGCAACTCATCGAAAAAGGCTCCTACCGACGCGGCTATCTGGGCGTTGCACTGAGCGACATCCCCGCTGATATGAAGGACGAACTCAAGGCAACTCAGGGCATCCTCATCCGCTCGGTAGAGAAGGGCATGCCCGCTGAGCGAGCGGGCATCGAGCCAGGCGACATCGTCACGGAAGTGGACGGCGCGCCCGTGCGCAACGAGAGCCACTTCCGCGAGATGATTGCCGACAAGGGACCAGGCGCGACCGTCACGCTGAAGATTCTGCGCGACGGCAAGCCCCTCACGGTCAGGGCGACGCTCACGAATCACCCTGACGATGTAGAGGAGGAGACAACCGCGCGCGCGGAGCCTTCCCGCGAGCAAAGCACGCTGGAGAAGTTGGGCGTCACGGTCGGTGAAGTCCCCACCGAGCTGCGGCGTGAGCTGGGCGAGGTGCAGGGCGTCTATGTGAGCCGTGTCGCGCCCGATAGCCCCGCCGCCAACGAACTCCAAGAGGGCGATGTCATCATCGCAGTATATCGCACGCCTGTCAAAAGTGTCGCTGAACTGGAACAGGCGTTGGAGAAGATGCCTGCAGGACGCATAGTCCCCCTGCGCGTGCTGCGCAAAGTGGAAGAGCGCACGGTGGAGACCTTAGTTATGTTCCGAATGCCCTGACCGTCAAGGCAGGGACTTCGACCCACGAGGGCGCGGACGACCGTGCGTTGCCGTTCAATCAGCCACTTGCGGATAGGGTGAATTCGCACGGCGTCCAGCGTCCTGCTATAGGGGATTACCGCCTGCAGCGCATCGGCACTTACAGGAGTTCCGTGCTTACATCCCCTGCAACAGCTCCAGCATCAGGCGATCCAACTTGTGCCCGCGCCACGACTGGTACTCCACATCGGCGCGCTCGCTATCGAGGATGCCGAACGGTCCACGAAAATTCCACAGCGCCCAGCTCCAGCCTGCCTGCTTCCACAGCTCCAGCAAGTCGCGCATCCACGCCAGCACGACGGCGTGTGGGGTGTGCTTGTACGCGCCGAACTCGCCGACCATCACGCCGACCCCCTTGCCTTCCAGTGCCTTCCACGGGGTGTACCAGCGTTCCCACAGGCGCACCTTGTCCCACACCGTGTCGCCCTCGCGTAGGGGGTACTCGCGTGGCGGCTCCATCTGGTCGGCGCCAGGCACCCACTCGGCGCGGTAGTGAGTCAGGCGGAAGGGCTGGTAGCCGCGCGTCGATTGCGCCACCTGTAGCGGAATCAGGTCTTCGTTCGGCGTCATCCCAAAGTCGCGCCCGTCGCACACAATCAGGCGGTCGGCGTCTTCCGTGCGAATTGCCTCCACGACGCGCTCTACGACCCTGCGGTGCGACTCAGCGTCCACATTCGCAGGCTCGTTGAACAGGTTGAAGCTCAGTTGACGGCTGGGCTTGCCCTTATAGCGCTTGGCGAACTGCGTCCAGTGGTGGATGCACAGCCGTTGCGCCTCCTCGTCCTTCCAGAGGTTCAACGGTTCAGGAGGCGAGGCAACTGTGTAGCCAGGCGCACGGTGGAAGTTGAGCATCACATGGATGCCGTGCTTCTCGCCAAACTGTACGGCGCGGTCGATCTCGCGCAGCTCGGCTTCTTTGAGGCGGTGGGGGTTGTCGCTCTCTGTCCAGATGCGGTAGTCCAGTGGCAGGCGCACGAAATTGAAGCCCAGATCGGCAATCCACTCGAAATCCTTCTCCTCGAAGGGCGAGTTGCTCCATTCCAGTCCGAACTTGTTCAGTAGGTTGAACCCGCGCCAGCGCGGGAGCTTTCGCGGGGTCGCCTCGGGCAACGCGCGTTGAGTCATAGTGAGAGGGAGTGTACCCTTTGAACTTCTCTCAAGTCTACCTCTACCCCGCAAGCGACAAACTTTGCTCAGCGAATTCGCGCCATACTCGCTCTGGAATCAACACTTTCGTGTGAACTTGCTCAAGCGTTTCGAGTAGCTCCAGCCACTGCAGCGCGATGAGAAATGAAGGATCTGCAACAGTCTCTACTTTTGTTATACTTATAGTAATACAAATATTATATTATAATTGATTTTGCCCGAAGGATAGCTGACAGCGGGTAGCCCGATGCTCGCCAGAAAGGGAATGAATTCGCATGCTGGCATCTCTGCTAAATGTGTTACTTGTGCTAAAGTCAGAACACGGTGTGCATACAGGGAGGCAGCAAGGGCGCGGCGCGCCTCCGCCCCCAACGACTCGGCAGAGTAGCCTGCTAGCTCCAGCACATGCCAAAGACTCTAATGTTTATATTAAGTAGATACCTTATTGGTGTCTAGCGGGAGGCATACTTCGTAATCCGCTGCTGCAGGACGCTCCTGCTTGCCCTTCCAGCGTTCACAAAGGTATGATTCCAAGCAATGGACGCACGGGCAGCGATTGAGCAGGCGAAAGCGCCTGCTGAGCCTGCGAGGGAGGCAATCCATGGCGCAGCGGATTAGCGTCAGGGTCGTTCCGCGTGCCTCGCGCAACGAACTGCAGGCGCAGCCCGACGGGAGTTATGTCGCGCGGGTCACCGCGCCGCCTGCCGACGGCGAAGCGAACCGCGCCGTCATCCGCCTGCTGGCAGAACACTTCGGGGTCGCCCCCTCGCGCATCCGAATCGTGTCGGGCGCAACCCACCGCCAGAAGGTGTTCGAAATCGAATAAGTCGCCCATCGCGCGAGCAGGGTATGATTCGACCAGTGGACACCCGGACGGCGATTGAGCAGGCAAAATCGCGCGGCGATCGTGCCTTCTTCGAGCGTGCGCTCGACGAATCGCGCGGCGTCAAGGCGCTGCTGCAGACGCTTGAACAGCTGGGGCGGCTGCCAACCGATTTTGACCCTGCACCCCTGATGCGCCTGGCGACCCACCCTCACGACGAGGTGCGCACTGCGGCGGTCAAAGCACTGGCGCGGCTGGAGAACCCCGCACTGCCTATCTTATCACTGCCCACAGGTCTTGAATCGTGCACCTTGTCGTCGGGTATACTTTGGATCCATGGCGGAGTATGGAGTTAGTGAGGAGGAGGCGCACATGCGGAAATCCGAGATTGCATCTCACAGAAGCGAACGACAGCACCGTGAAAAGCAATTCAAGCTCTTTAGAGTTTTTACAAAAAATTTGGAACTCATTCTTCTTACTGTCCTCTTTATCTGGGGGCGGGTTGCATTGTATGTCTTTGGTGAGATGGACGCGGTGGTATCACGCATCGCTGACGATGCCGCATACTTTTATCAAATAGCTCGGAATCTTGCTCAGGGTAATGGATTGACTTTCGATGGCATAAACGCAACAAACGGCTTCCAGCCGCTTTGGTTATATGTGTTGCTGCCGCTTGCGTGGGTACTGCAGAACGCGCCTGTCGAGCTTTACCTACGGGCAGCACTTATCTATCAGGTTGTATTGCTGGCTATTGCAGGGATTGTGTTCTTTTTCGCCGTCTCACATCTTGGCGGACGAGGTGCTGCACTTGTTGCAACGGGGATTTTCTACATCTTGGCAGCAAGGCTCTTAGCGCACGGCATGGAATCGGGCATATTAGCGGTGTGTACGAATATGCTGCTTTACTTCAGCCTAAAGTATCGACCATTTTCCAAAGATTGTTCTCACAAGCATGCTATCGTTTTTGGATTACTGCTTGGGCTGACTATTCTGGCGCGACTCGACATGATATTTTTGTTTTTGATTATATATACGGTAGTAATATTTACAATAATTACCAAAACCAATCACCTTGAGAGAGTAACTCTTGTGAAGCAATCTACAGCGAGTATTATCGCCTGCGGGGCACTGCTCTTACCGTACTTCATATACAACAAGCTCATGTTCGATTCGATTATGCCTATTAGTGGCGAACTAAAGAACACCTTTCCCCATATCTTCGAGGGTGCAATTCCATTTATCCTTCTCGGCTACACTACCGATGGATGGCTGCTTGTGGCGATGCTAATATTTGCATACACGATTATGGCTTTCTTGCTAAGTACTTTTCTGTTTCTCCGTTCACCCTTGAGAACGGAGACAAGCGAGAGATATAAACTTAGCGTGTTAATTATCGGCACTCTGTATGTAATTGCGCATTACTTACACACAACGCTCTTTATGAGTTGGGGCATAGGCATTTGGCATTTCGCAGTTTACATCTTTCATGCCTGTGCTTTGTCTGCTTACATAGTAGACAACCTCTTCCGTCGCCTTTCCACGCAGGCATTGCGCCTTGCCACTTCAGCCACAACCGCAGCAATCTTGGCTGTGCTGGCAGCCAACAGTTACATCGTGGCAAAGACTCAACCAAAAGGCTGGCAACTTCAAAGTTACAGAGCTGCTGTGTGGGCACGCACTCACTTACCTCAAGATGCACGATTGGCACTAACCGACTCTGGATTGTTTGGAATGCTAAGTGAGCGTTCGGTCGTCAACTTGGATGGGATTGTCAACAACATGGAATACCAAGAGGCTCTAAAAAGAAGACAACTTAATGACTACTTTCGTCGGAAGGGAGTTCGGTATCTGGTAATGCACGCGTACCGACCATACCCACTGAAGTATACTGCGCCTAACTACAAAGAAGTGCTCAGTGCAAACTATTCGCATGTAGACATCGCATTTCGTAGTCATCTAACTGATACCCTCAGCGATCCGATCAGGGTCTATCGCGAGGACGAGGTTTATCGGTCGCCTGCATACTACGATGCTGCATTTGAGACAGTTTTCATTATTTGGCGATTGCGTTGGTAAAAAGCTTGGTGCCTGACTCGCAGTGCGCTTTGAAGAGTTTCGCAACGCGGTTTGCGCCCCAATCGGGTACACTTTCCCTGTTATGGGTCGCACAGTAGACTTTCCGCTGATATTTGAGCGCAGCGTGCCGGGTCGGCGCGGCGTGCGTCCCCCTGTGTGCGATGTGCCCACCCAGCCGCTTGCGGAGCTGCTCGGTGAGCATCTGCGCCCAGAGCCGCCCGCCTTGCCCGAAGTGAGCGAACTGGACGCGCTGCGCCACTACACGCGCTTGTCGCAACGCAACTACGGCATCGATGTCGGCTTCTACCCGCTCGGCTCCTGCACGATGAAATACAACCCGCGCATCAACGAGAAAATCGCCGCGCTGTCGGGCTTCACGCACGCGCACCCGCTGCAGCCCGAATCGCTCTCGCAAGGCGCGCTACAACTGATGTACGAACTGCAGCAAGACCTGAAAGCCATCACGGGCTTCGCGGAGGTCACGCTGCAGAATGTCGCGGGCGCGCACGGCGAACTGCTGAGCCTGATGCTGATTAAGGCGTATCACGAGTCGCGCGGCGAGGGCGAGAAGCGCAAAATCGTGCTGGTGCCCGATTCGGCGCACGGCACGAACCCTGCGTCCGCCGCGCTGTGTGGGTTCACCGTGAAGTCCATCCCGACCAACGCCGAGGGCGACACTGACCTGGACGCGCTGCAAGCCGCGCTAAGCGACGAAGTGGCGGCGATGATGCTGACCAACCCCAGCACGCTGGGGCTGTTTGATCGCAACGCGCGGCGAGCGTGCGAACTGCTGCACGAGGCGGGCGCGCTGGTCTTCTGCGACGGGGCGAACATGAACGCGCTGGTGGGCGTCGTGCGCCCTGCTGACATCGGCTTCGACTGTATGCACCTGAACCTGCACAAGACCTTCTCCACGCCGCACGGCGGGGGCGGTCCAGGAGCAGGCGCAGTCGGCGTCTCGGAGCGACTGGTGCCGTTCCTGCCGACCCCGCGCATCGTGCAGACCGACGACGGGCGGTACGCGCTGTCGTATGACCACCCGCTGTCCATCGGGCGCGTGCATGCGTTCTACGGCAACTTCCTGAACCTCGTGCGGGCGTATGCCTACATCCGCGCCTATGGCGGGCGCGACCTGCGCACCATCGGCGAGTTTGCCGTGCTGAACGCCAACTACATGCTGGCGCGTATCCGACACGCCTTCCCGCCCGCCGTGGAGCGACTCTGCATGCACGAGTGCGTCGTCACCGCCAAGCACTACAAGCAGCAGTATGGCGTGCGGGCGTTCGACATCGCCAAGCGACTGCTGGACTACGGTTTCCACCCGCCCACGATGTATTTCCCGCTGATCGTGCCCGAATGCCTGATGATTGAGCCGACTGAGTCGGAGAGCAAGCAGACGCTGGACATGTTCGCGAACGCGCTGCTGGAGATTGCCCGCGAGGCGATGGAGCAGCCCGAGTTGTTGCAGAACGCGCCATACAATACGCCTGTGCGCCGCTTAGATGAGGCGGGCGCGGCGAAGACGCTCATCTTGCGATGGCAGGGCACGGTGATTTACCCGCAGGAGGTTCCCGCCTGCGCCTGCTGAACGACGGCGTTTGCCCGCCCGAAGCGACGATGGCGGGCGATGTCGCCCTGCTGGAGGCATTCCAGCGGGGCGAGATCCCGCCGACGCTTCGCGTATACCAGTGGGCATCACCCGCGCTGACCTACGGGGTGAACCAGCAGTTGCCCCCGCGCCTGGTGGATGCCTGCAACGCGCTGGGCATCCCGATGCTGCGTCGCCCCACAGGCGGCAAAGCCGTGCTGCATGGGCACGACTTGACGGTGGCGTTGGTGTTTCGGTATGTCGCCCTCACCCCCAGCCCCTCTCCCACGCAGTGGGAGAGGGGAGCCGAGCCTGCCCTCACCCCCAGCCCCTCTCCCACGCAGTGGGAGAGGGGAGCCGAGCCTGCCCTCACCCCCAGCCCCTCTTCCACAGGGCGGGAGAGGGGAGCCGCCCATCATGCCTTTTGGAGTGCTGAAGCGTCAGCTTCAGCGTCGGGCGGAAGCTCCGCTTCCGCACTCCAAACTCCCCCTCGCCCGCGTGCGGGAGAGGGGGACACAGGGGGTGAGGGCGACACAAACACCCGCCCCTACCCCCGCCAGGTCTACCAGTTCCTTGCGCCTGCGCTGATTGAGGCGTTCGCGCAGGTGGGCATCCCCGCCGTGCAGGGAAGTGCGCCTGCGCCCGACCCGCGCAACCTCGACGACGGCGGCGACTGCTTCGCCACGCCCGCGATTGCCGACCTCGTGCATGCCGAGACAGGGGTCAAACTGATGGGCTGCGCGCTGCTGGTGCGCGGCGCGTGCGTGTTGATGCAGGCGTCCATCCCGCTGCGGATACCCGAAGTGCCCGTCGAGCGGCTGTTCGGGCATCCACACCCCGCGCCGCCGCCGTTAGACGCCGACGCGCTGACCGACGCCCTCTACCGCACCCTCACGCGCGTCATACACACGCCCGCCAACGCCATAAACACCGCGCCGTAAAGGAACACATTCCGATAATTGTCGCCTGTGAGATCGACCACCACGCCCGCAAGTTGCGGTCCCAGCACCGCCGACAGGTTGGACGCCATGTAGTACAGCCCCGTGACGATGCCCGCCCGCAACTGTGGCGCAGTGTCGTAGAGCGCGGGCAACGAGTTCACATTCACCAGCGCCCAGAACATCCCCGCAGGGATCAGGAACCCCATCAGCATCGGCACGGACTGGATGAAGTAGCCGTACACCAGCATGCCCGTCAGCCCGCCGACGCCCAGCAGGATAATCGGCTTGCGCCCGAATCGCGTCGCCAGCAGCCCGCTGGGCACAGCGCACAGGATAAACGCCGCGGGCAACAGCGCAACCAACTGCCCCATCTGGTCAGGCGGCACGCCGAGCGCCTCCTTGCCAATCAGCGACAGTAACGCCTCCAACGCCGTGAAGCCCATAAACCAACTCAGAATCGCGCCGAGCATCCAAAATATCGAAGGGTCGCCCGCACGGAGCAGGGCGCGTATGCTTTCCAGCAGACCTGCCTCCTTCTCGTCCGCTTCGTAGAGTTGCGCCTGCGGCTCATGCACAAACAGCATCGCAATCACCAGCGCGAGCGCCATCACCCCGCTACCAAAGATGAACGGCGCGTACCGCCCGTAGTGCCCGTAGAGCCACCCGCCGCCGAAGTACGCCAGCGCCGCCCCCACGCCCAACATCAGGTTGATTATCCCGTTCGCGAGGCTGCGCTGGCGGGATGGATACAGGTCGCCAATCAGCGCGACGCCTGGCGAGCGAAACAGCGCGTTGCCGAAGTTCGTGAAGAAGATGGCTGCCATGACGCCATATGCGGTGGTTGCGCTGGGCACAAACAGGAACGCCGTCAGCGCAATCGGCGCACCCCCCAGCACCCACGGCTTGCGCCTGCCGATGCGCGTGCGCGTGCGATCCGACAGCTGCCCCACAATCGGCTGCATGAACATATTTAGGTAGTTGTCCCAAGTCAGGACGAAGGTGATGAGCGTTGCGCTGAGCGCCATCTCGCGCAAAAAGACAGGCACGAAGTGGTTGAAAATCGGCAGGGTCATGCCCATGCCCATGAACATCGCGCCGAGCAGCAGAGTGCGCCCGACGGGGAACCGCTCCGACGGCGGGGCGTGCATAGCTATTAGGTTCGGCGGGCGTGGTATACTTCCTGCGATGCGCCGCGTGTGGCTGCTGTTGTGGGCGTTATGGCTGGCGCTCGCGCCGATTGGCTCGGCGTGGGCGTATGCGTGCGCCTGCACGGAGCAGCCTGCGCTTATCTGTTGCAAGAATTACACGGCGGGCGAGGGCGAACCGCCGTTCGCCCCTACACCCCTCTCCTACCCTGTGGGAGAGGGGCTGGGGGTGAGGGCAAAAACATGCGCAGTTTCTGTACCCCGCGAACCTAAGTGCTGTGCCCTTATCAACACGAGCCGCACTTGCTGCGCGGCGCAAGCCGAGCCGTGCAACAACTGCGCAGGCTGCTCGCTGGAGCGCGCGAAGCCCGCACCTGCCAGCGCGTCCGTGAGCCAACCCGCGCTGGAGTGGGCGGATGTGGTGCTGGACGCGCCTGCGCTGGAGGGGCTAATCCGCATCGAGCCTCTACGCGCATGCTTCGGCTTGCCCGCTGTTCGCAACCACTCGCCCCCACTGGAGCCTTCTGCGCCTCGTGCGCCGCCCCTGTGCTGTGTGCGCTGAACGCGCCGCGCGGTCAGCCTGACCGCTGCGCGCCTTCACAACCATTCCCATTTGCGCTGGGCACGCTGCCCACGCACCGCACACAACACAGGAGGCAATTATGCGATACTGGAAACTTTTCGCAAGCGCACTGTCGCTTATGGGCGCACTCTCTGCAATTGCGCAGGAAGGGTCGGGCGGCTGCCCCGCCTGCGTCGTGATTCAATCGCAGCAGCGTAGCGATGTCGAAGTCGGCTTCGCGGAGCTGACCGTGCCGAAAGGGCGACTGAGCTGGTTCACCATCGGCTCGCCCGCGTCGGACGAGAACCGCTTCCGCACCTTCATCAAGACGGGCGTCACCGAGCAGTTCGATCTGGGGGCTGGCTACTCGCAGTACGGCGAGCGCACGACCCTGCAGATGACCTACCAGTTAGCGCGTCAGGACGACGGGGCTCCCATCAGCCTGCTTGCGGGCTACGGCTTCTCGTCTACCTACCGCCAGAGTCAGGAGGGCTTCTACCTCATGGGCGTGCGCACGGACGGGAACCTGTCGCTGATGGCGGGCTGGCAGCGGCTGCGCAACGGGCGCGATATTGGCTTCGTCGCGGCGAACTATCGGCTGGATCGCGATACCGCGCTGATGTTTTACTCGCACCAGGGCGTGCTGCCAGGCGAGCCGACGCTGTATAACCTCGCGCTCGTGCGCCGCTTCGAGGACTGGAACCTCGGCGTGTGGTGGTTCCACCCGACGGCGGAGAGCGATGTCGGCGTCTCCGTCTCGCGCAGCTTCGCGCTGCGGTAGTAGTGTCTGTGCTGTCGTTCCCAAAGCCCTGCTTTAGGAGGCACGACGGCACAGTACCCGACCAACCCACGCTGCCAGCGGCGGAATCAGCGTTTCCAGCAGGGCTTCCTGCGCTTCAGGCGACTGCTGGAGGTAAGTGTCGAGGCGTGTGCGCCAATCGTTCAACTCCGCAGGGTCAGCGGTAGGCGCGAGATGTTCCAGCAGCAGGGTGTGCGCTTGGCGCCGCTGCATCGCCTCTAGTGCATCAAGCATCTGCCGATGGCTCCCGCCTTCCCAGATGGGCAACACCATCGCCTCGCGCAGCAAGCGTTCGACACCATACTCTTCCAGCACGCCCGCTCCGCCATGCACCTCCATGCACCACTTCGCTGCCTGCACTGCTTGCTCCGCTGTCCAATACTTCGCAAGGTGCGTGATAAGGCGGAACAGATGATAGCGCGCGCTGTAGGGCGGCACTTGCGTCCACACCTCTGCCAGCAAGCGGACAGCCTCCCACGCCAGCGCAAAGGCAGCGTCTGAGGTGTCGCGCCAACGGGTGAGTTGGGCACGCATCAGGGGCTGCTCGACAAGCGCTTTCCCGAACACAATCCGCCGCCGAGCAAACGACTCCGCCTCGTCCAGCGCACGCTGAATCAGGGCAACACTGCCAACACTGTTTGCCACGCGCGAGATGTTCAGCACCTCCAGAATCAGGTAGATGCCCGATTCTGCACTGCCCAACAAGTAGCCGAGGCTGTTGTCGAGGTCTACTTCGCCTGTGATAACAGCGCGCGTGCCGATTTTGTCTTTGATGCGGCGAATAGTGTAGTTGAGGCTGCCATCGTCACGGAGACGGGGCACAAGGAACAGCGCAAGTCCACGCACGCCACTGGGCGCACCTTGCGGACGCGCAGCCACAACTGCTAAATCGGCGTTCAGATTACTGCAAAAATACTTCGCGCCTGTGAGTCGGTAAGCGTCGCCATCAGGCACAGCCACCGTCTGCACATTAGCGCCAAGGTCTGACCCACCACCCACCTCAGTCATCCATGTGGCACCCTGCCATGCCGTGCCGTCCCGACGCAGCATCAGGGGCAGATAACGCTCCTTGAGTGCAGGCGTGCCATATTTCATCAGTGGCACGGCGGTAGAAAGGCTCACGGTGTGCGGGCAATAGAGTCCCGCATCATAGTACGCCGTTATGTAGCCCAGCGCGAAACTACCGCACCAGTCGCGCTGCTCGAGCGCGCGCCATACGATGCCGTGTGTGTAGCCTGTCTGAACCAGTTCCGTGTAGCCCGCAGGCAGAATAATCTCATCCACGCGCGTGCCGAAGCGGTCATGTGGACGCTGCGTCGGTGTTCCCCAGCGGTCTACCGTCTCCGACAAGACGCACCCCGTAGTCTCCCACCACTGTTGGTACTGAGCCAGCGTCTCCGTGCATGGCAAAGCACCCAATCGCTGATTCAGATACGCAAGCGGCGTCTTGACAACACGAGCGGTTTCAGCACCCTCGCGTGTCCCCTGCGGCGCCTGCGCCAGATACCCTGCCAACTTCGATTCAGAAATGCGTTCCATAGCGTTCACCAGTCCGGGGGTTCGCTGTTGGGCGTGAAACTCCTGCTGAGAGACGCGTGGGGATGGTTTGCTGATTCTGTATTGCTCGATTGCGAGATGGCTGTTTAGGCAAGCCGTCAGTTGCTTACGGGTATCGCGCAATACGCGAAGGTGTCCCCGCACACGGTCAGTCTCCCTCAGCGCGGCGTGTCCGCCTCTGCAAACCCGTGTGGAATCGCCTCCTCGTGTGCCTCGCGGCACGCCTCCTGCAGCAGATTGATTAGCAGTGCGCCGTCACAACGGATGCGTAGGCGGTCGCCGCCTGTTTCGCCAATCGCGTAGCACGCCCTGTACCGAGTCAGCATATTGTTTACAGCTAGTGCGCAGGATAGAAACGGCGACGCAGTTTACGCAGGCGCGTGGCATCCTAGGATGTGTCGAAAAAGTTGTGGCTCAAAGGGATGGGTTTGCCGCCATGCATGCCCGTCGGGACAGTCGCCGAGTAGGGTGTCCCTGCCTGCGTGTGAACGAGACGCTCGCGTTCCTAGCCAGCGCCGTGCGGGGAACACGGGCGTCTCGCCTACAAGCGGGTGAAGAGGAGTAGGTGTGAACGATGTTTTGGCATATTTACCACCCCCCCCCTTGACGCGCAAAATGCCAAGTAGGGTATACTACGGGTGTCTAAGGACGGCGAAGGAGACGCGCATCTGTGGACGGACAGCTGAACGCGCTTTGGGTATGGACGCAAACGGGCATTGGGGCGCATGTGCCGCCGCCCGTTTTTTCTGTGCTATCGGGTATCGCGACGCTCGCGCTGCTGCTGTTCGCGCTCGCTGCAACACGCAACATGCAGCGTCGCCCCGGACGCCTGCAGAACCTCGCTGAGATAACCTACGAATTCTTTGATAACCTTGCGGTCAGTGTCGTGGGCGAACACGGACGCAAGTATGTCCCCCTCGCAGGCACGGTGTTCCTGTTCATCCTGTTCAGCAACCTCATGGGCTTGATTCCGCCCGGAATCGCGCCCACCGCCAGCTTGAACACCACGATTGCCCTTGCGCTGATTGTGATTGTGTATGTGCAGTATGAGGGTATCCGTGCGCGGGGGCTGGGCGGCTACCTGAAGCACTTCGCGCGTTGGGGCGAAGTGCCGGTTTTGCTCTCGCCGCTGCTGTTCGTCATCGAAATCGTCAGCGAGTTGGCAAAGCCCGTCTCGCTCTCAATCCGTCTGTACGCCAACATGTTCGGCAAGGAGCAGGTCACGATGGCGCTGATTACCGCGCTGGCGATGCCCATCTTTAAGGCGACCTTCATTCCTTTGCCGATTCAGTTCCCTGTGATGCTGCTTGGGTTGCTGGTGGCGTTCGTGCAGGCGTTTGTGTTCTCGATCCTGACGCTGATTTACCTTGCGCTGGCGACGGAGCATCATGAGGAACATCATGGCGAGCATGCGCATGCGCACTGAGACGCTTTCCTCTGCTACAGAGGAGCCGCCGCAGGGAGTTGCGGCAATACACTAAACAAGGAGGAACACTATGGAAGTAGGTACTGGGCTGTATCTGATGGGACTGGCGTTAGCCGTCGGCTTGGGCTTGCCGCTGGCAGTCATCGGCGCGGGTCTGGGTCAAGGGCGCGCGGTCGCAGGCGCGATGGAAGGGATGGCGCGACAACCCGAAATGGCAGGGCGCATCCAGACGGGTATGATTATCGGTCTGGCGTTTATCGAGTCGCTCGTGCTGTTCTCGTTCGTCATCTTCTTCCTGCTGCAGGGTCGCTTGCCGACCGTTAGCGGGCAGTAATCACGGCGTCGGGAGGGGCAGTCCGCCTCTCCCGCAGGAGGTTCACGAACAATGCTCCAACTGTACCTGTATTTACCGAACCTGCTCGGCGCGGCGGAAGGCGGCAAGGGCGGCGGACTGCTCGAGCTGCTCGGAATCGACTTCAACATCCTGATTATTCAGCTGGTCGGTTTCCTCGTGCTGCTGTGGGTGATGACCAAGTTCTTCTGGAAGCCGTTGAACGCGATGCTGGAGGCGCGCCGCCAAGACATCAACGCGACCTACGACAAGATCGAAGCCGACCGACGCGCGATGGAGCAGCTGCGCACGGAATACGAGGCGCGCTTGGCGCAGATTGAAGCGGAAGCGCGCGAGCGCATCCAGCAAGCCGTCGGCGAGGCGCAGCAACTGCGCGACCAAATCGTCGCCGACGCGCGCCGTCAAGCGGACGACATCGTCGCACGCGCCCAAGAGCAGGCGAAACTGGAAGGCGAGAAACTGCGCAGTGAGCTGCAGACCTATGTCGCCGACCTGACGCTCGCGGCGACCGAACGGCTGCTGCGCGAGGCGATGACCGACGAACGCCACCGCCGACTGGTGCAGGAATTCATCGAGACCGCGGAGGTGCGCTAAATGGTAGACCTGCGTGTCGCCCGACGCTACGCCCGCGCCCTGTTCGAAGTCGCGCTGAAGCAGAACCAACTGCAGGCGACGGCAGACGACCTGCGCAACCTGCGCGGCATCATGCGCGAATCGGATGAGCTGCGCGCCTTCTTCTACAGCCCGCTCATCCCGCGCGACCGCAAGCGCGACCGCCTGCGCGAGGCGTTCCGCGAGCGCGTCCAGCCCCACACGATGCGCCTGCTCGAACTGCTCGTCGAAAAGCGGCGCGAAAAAATGCTCGACGCCGTCTGCGACGAGTTCCAGAAACTCCAAGAGGCGCACCAAGGCATCGCGCGGGCGCATATCCAGTCGGCGACCCCGCTCACCGACGCCGAACAGAACGCGCTCGTGCAGAAACTTCAGCAAAGCACGGGCAAGACGATTATCCCGACTTTCGAGACGAACCCCGAACTGATTGGCGGCGTGCGCGTGCGCATCGGCGACTACCAGATCGACGGCACGCTGCGCGGCGCGTTAGACCGCCTGCGCGACCACATCATGCTCGAAATCGAACGGCGCGGCGCACGCGCCACCAGCACAGAGTAAGCGAGGTGCAATCATGGCTATCCGACCCGAAGAGATTACCAGCATCTTAGCGAAGGAAATAGAGACCGCCGATGGCAAGCCGACCGCCGAAAGCGTCGGCACAATACTGCAAGTCGGCGACGGCATCGCCCGCGTGTACGGGCTGCCCGACGCGCAGATGGGCGAACTGCTGGAGTTCCCGCACGAGGTGATGGGCATGGTGCTGAACCTCGAAGAGGACAGCATCGGCGTCATCGTGCTTGGCTCCGACGAGGAACTCAAGGAGGGCGATCCCGTCAAGCGCACGGGGCGCATCGCCGAAGTGCCCGTCGGCAAGGCGCTGCTGGGGCGCGTGGTGGACGCGCTCGGACGACCGCTGGACGGCAAGGGTCCCATCGTCGCCGAGGAGTACCGCCGCATCGAGGTGATTGCGCCTGGCGTCATCACCCGCCAGCCCGTCAAGCAGCCCCTGCAAACGGGCATCAAAGCCATCGACGCGATGATTCCCATCGGGCGCGGGCAACGCGAACTCATCATCGGCGACCGCTCCACAGGCAAGACCGCCATCATCCTGGACACCATCATCAACCAGAAATACACGCACGAGACCGAAGGCGAGAAGCCCGTGTACTGCATCTATGTCGCGATTGGGCAGAAGATGGCGGCGATTGCCCGCTTCATCGACACGCTGGAGCGCTACGGCGCGATGCAATACACCACCGTCGTCGTGGCGTCGGCGAGCGACCCGAACAGTCTGCAGTACCTTGCGCCCTACGCGGGCTGCGCGATGGGCGAATACTTCCGCGACAACGGTATGGACGCGCTGGTGGTGTACGACGACCTGTCGAAGCACGCGCAGGCGTACCGCGCCGTGTCGCTGCTGCTGCGCCGACCGCCAGGGCGTGAGGCGTATCCTGGCGATGTGTTCTATCTGCACTCGCGCCTGCTGGAGCGCGCGGCGAAGATGTCCGACGAGTATGGCGGCGGCTCGCTGACCGCGCTGCCCATCATCGAAACGCAAGCGGGCGATGTGTCCGCGTACATCCCCACGAATGTCATCTCCATCACCGACGGGCAGATTTACTTGGAGCCGAGCCTGTTCTACGCGGGTATCCGCCCTGCGATTAATGTGGGCATCTCGGTCAGCCGCGTCGGGGGCGACGCGCAAATCCGCGCCATGAAGCAGGTCGCGGGACGCCTGCGACTGGACATGGCGCAGTTCCGCGAGGTGCAGGCGTTCGCGCAGTTCGCCTCGGACTTGGATCGCGCCACCCAGCTGCAGCTGGCGCGCGGGCTGCGCCTGCAAGAGGTTCTCAAGCAGCCGCAGTTCACCCCAATGCCCGTCGAGGAGCAGGTGATGATTATCTTCGCGGGCACGCAGGGCTACCTGGACGACATCCCCGTCGAGAAGGTGCGCGCCTTCGAGGAGGGCTTCCACCCCTACATGCGCGAGAAGTACCCCGAGCTGGGCGAGAAAATCCGCCGCGAGAAGAAGCTCGACGAGGACACCGAGCGCACGCTGCGTCAGGCGATTGAGGTGTACAAGCAACAGTTCCAGAAGGAGCACGGGCTGGCATGAGAACGCTGCGAGGCATGCGCGCGCGGATTCGCGCGGCGAAGAGCATCCAGCAAATCACGCGGGCGATGAAGTTGGTCTCGGCAGCGCGCCTGCGTCGGGCGCAAGACCGCGTGCTGGCGGCGCGCCCCTACGCCCAGCGCATGCACGATGTGCTGCAGGAACTCGGACGCGCAGGCGAGCTGCCCGACCATCCGCTACTGCAAAAACGCGAGCTGCGCACTGTCGGCTTCGTGCTGGCGACCTCCGACCGCGGGCTGTGCGGCTCGTACAACATGAACCTCATCCGCACGCAGCAGAACGCTATCCGCGACATGGGGCTGACCCCAGAGCAGGTGAAACTCATCTGCGTCGGGCGGCGCGGGTACCAGTTTTTCAGCAAGCGCGGCTACCCGATTGCGCTCTACCGCTCGATGCCGACCGCAGGCGCGGGGCTGGACGACGCACGCGCCGTCGCCGACGCCGTGCAAGAGATGTTCATCAGCGGCGAACTGGATCGTGTGTACCTCATCTACTCGCAGTTCATCAACCCCGTGACGCAGCGTCCAACGGTGCTGCCACTGCTGCCCATCGAGCCGCCCGCAGGCGAGGACGACGGCGCACGCTACGACTTCGTGTTTGAACCGTCGGCGGAGGAGCTGCTGGCGCGCCTGTTGCCCCGCTACTTGCTGACCGAAGTGCTGCAGGCACTGTTGGAAGCCAGCGCGAGCGAACACGGCGCCCGCATGACCGCGATGTCGATGGCGAGCGACAACGCGGGCAAGATGATTCAGGAGCTAACGCTCACCATGAACCGCCTGCGCCAAGCCGCCATCACCAAAGAGATTGCCGAAGTGGTCGGCGGCGCGGAGGCGCTGAAGGGGTAATCGTTGTTTTTGGGGGCGTCCGTGCGGTCTATGGAGATGCGCCTCCAAACAAAATTTGAACCAGCTGGTCTATCTCTTGAAGCGGCTCCGCGAGCAGGGCGCGAACCGCTTTGCGAAGTGTCGCAACTTGCTGCTGGAGGTTCAACGCCCCTGACGCGATAGCCCCCTGCACGCGATGCGTGCAAGCCTCGCCTAACTCCGCGAGCCGACGATGGGTCGCGTCGCTTGGGTCGTACAGCGGGATAGGCGCGACATCGAAGATCTTTTTTGCCACATGCGGATGGCTCTTTTGCTGGCGCTGGCGCAAACCGCCTAACCGTCGGTCAATTTCGGGCGCGTTCAGCACAGCCGCTAAGTAATACGCCTCGCCCGCATCGTTCGTCTCGCAGTAGTAGAGCACTGACTCAACCACGAACCCGTTGATCGGAACCTCCTGCTCGCGCTGGATCACTTCCTGTACCACCTGCTGTGGCTCGATGACCAACGCGCAGCTAATCCGCTGAATATCGGGGTATAACACTAAATAAAGCGCCTGCGGGTTTTGTGCGGTCAATTTGTTTCGGTGGTTAATCCACTCGACCAGCGTTTGCTTTGCTTTGATACCCCGTTGACGCTTCCACTCGCTTTCCAAGTAGTCGACCCACTTATACATTTTGATGTACCCTTCGTAGAGAAGCCGCTCTGCGTTCCACAGTTCGTATTTAGAGCCGCTGGGCTGAATGGGCAGGGCGACGATGCGCGGCGTGCGGTAGCCGAATGGAAACACATCCTCTCCGATGAGCGTGGCGTACAGAAACCGAGCCTCTACCTGTCCTTTGTTGTTGGGGAGTTTGTACTTCCCGCGTTGGTTGGGCGCATAAGCGTCTATCGGCGGCATCTGAGGATTGATGCCTAACCATGAGCGCGGGATTTGCACGAACCAGAATTCGCGAGGCACAAGGGTCGCCCCTTCACGGAAGCGTTCACGGTAGGGGCTGGAGCCTTCCACGCCTTGGGGTGCCTCTTCGCTCCAGTACGAGCGTCGCTGGTGAATATGCAGATGGAGGGTGGTTCGCCGCTCGGCGAGATGCGCCTGAGCCTCCTGCAAAGAGGTATTTTTATCAGGCAGTTTCCCTTCGAGAACGCGCGCGGGTAGTTGGCGAGGCGCCCCTGCGTCCGCGCGCTTCAGTTTCTGTCCCCATATCACGCAACACGGCACAGTGAACAGAGGCGAGACCTGCTCACAGTCCCAGACCTCCGTAAGCTGCAGTGTGTAGTCGGGATGCTCTGCGAAGCAGTACTCCTGACGCCGCAGGCAGTCGTGCTGGTCGGCGCGAAACAGACTGTGCGGCATCACGAAGGCGATAATCCCTTCAGGTTTGAGATAGAGGTCGGCGGCGCGCACCAGAAACAGCGACGCGACCTCCAGATGCGTGATGAGTTCCCCGCGCCCCTTGACCAACTCGTAGTTGCTGAGAATGAGCCGTCGGATGAACTCCTGATAGCGCGGTTCCAGCGAGCGGAACGCGATCCACGGGGGATTGCCCATCACGGCGTCGAAACGCTCGCGCAGCAGGAGCGGTTTGTAGAGGTTTTTCAGGATGAACGCCCAGATGGTGTCGCGCTCTGAATCCAAAAAGTGCTTGAGCGTAAGCACCAGCGTTTGGAACGCTTCGAACTCCTCCTGAATCTCGTTCCAGTCGATGCCATGCGCTCGCAAAAAGTTGCTCAAAAGTGCGCGTTCGTAGGGTCTACCGCGATAAGTCTCCGCGAAAGCGCACGCAGCGTCTACAAGACGGTTATACAACAGCGAATCGTTCAGAAACGATTCGGGAAGGTAAACCTGTTGCCCGTCCAGCTCGATAAGGTAGCGTCGCGTGGGCTGCCCTGCAATCTGCAGCGTGTCGTACTCTGGCAAGCGCAGCGTGTCGGCGAGGTAGACAGGAATGTGCAGTTCGCCTTGACGATGGGTAAGCAAATCGCCCAATCCCAGAAGGTAGTTCGTGCGTGCGATGATGACCGCCAGCGGGTGAATGTCTGCGCCCTGAACGGCTTGGAGCACATGCTGCAGGGTTTCTGGCGTCTCCCCCAGTCGGCGGCGCTTCTCCACCAGCGCGAAGTAAAGGAATGTCCCCGACCCGCAAGCAGGATCCAGCAGCGAACGATACGGGTCTGGCTCTAACAGCTCCTGAACGATCTTGTGTGCGAGCCAATCGGGCGTGTAATATTCACCCAGATCGTGGCGCGTAGTAGGGTCTACCAACTCCTGGTAGAGGGATTTGAGCACATCCTCGGTCAGGCGGCTGAAATCGTAGTTGGTCAGGAGGCTCAACAGGGCGCGCATCGCCTCGAGACCCGCCTCCTGCGCTTCGGGACGCGCCAACCACGCGAAAAAGTCGTCCTCGATATATCCCAAAATGCCTTTCCGCTGAAACAATTGACCCGTCATCAGGTCGAGCAGCTGCTCACGGGCGTCGAGTGGCTCATGAGGTTTCAACCGTCGCCACGCCATGAGTTTGGCAAGTGTGGCTAAATAAGTGTGGCGAATAAACAGTTCTGGCTCCACAGTCAGCGTTCCATAGACGATGCGCAGATATCGTTCCCAAGTACCATAAAGCACAGCAAAGTGTGGTTTTTCACGAAGCGAGTCCCAAGCCTGCGCAAGGCGGACACTTAGCGTGCAGTAAGCGTGGCTCCGCAGCCCGAACTCACGCACAATCAATTCACTCGTGGGCGTGAGCGGCTCCTGACGCATCAAAATTCGATCCAACCACAGGTAGGCGTCTTCGGGCGGTAGCGCGCGCATGTCAATTGTTTCCAGAAGTTGCAGCTGCACACTGTCGTCCGCAAGCGTCGGCGTGTAGGTCGAAAACTGAATCCCATCTGTGGCGATGCAGAGGTAGGGCGTCTTCGTTTCGATGGGCTCCTGCGCCCAAAGCAGTTGCACATACCGCTGGAGCTGCTGCTCGGCTTCGGCGCGCTTGCGCTCAAGGTCAGCCTCGAACTCAATCACTAAGTTGCCAAACAGGTTATCCACTTTGCCGCGCAGCAGGCGGTCTTTCTGACGCACACGCACGACTTGCTCAATCCCTTGCGCATATTGCTCGATAAAACCAGGCTCCTGCCCAAACAGTTCTTGGAGCAGCTGGGCGAATCGATGGGAACGCGCCGCCTCGCTTTTGAGGTCTTCCACTGAGTTGATGTACCGCTCCAGAGCCTCCCGCACCATCAGCACGCATTATACCTCTGTCGCAACGCCTGCAGGAAAGTCAATACCCTGCGACGAACCGCAATAACATGCGACGACGAACCGCCGTGCAGGAGTGGCAGCCCAAAACGCAAGAGAAGTTGCTGATTATCCACGCCGACGACATGGGGATGTCCCACTCGGCGAACCGTGCGACCATCCGCGCCTTCGAAACGGGCGCGATCAGCAGTGCAAGCCTGATGATGCCCTGCGCATGGGTCGCCGAAGCCGCCGACTGGATTAAGCACAATCCCACCGCCGATGTCGGACTGCACCTGACGCTCACCAGCGAGTGGGGCACGAACCGCTGGCGTCCCGTTGCGCCCGTCGACAAGGTGAAGGGACTACTGGACCCGCAGGGCTACATGTGGCGCAGCGTGGAGGATGTCGTGCGCCGCGCCAGCCCCCAAGAGGTGGAGACCGAAATCCGCGCCCAAGTCGAACTCGCGCTGCAGATGGGGCTTAAGCCGACCCACCTCGATTCGCACATGGGCACGCTGTACGCCGACGCGCGGTTCTTCGAAGTGTTCCTGAAGGTGGCGATGGAGTACCGCATCCCGCCGATGGTGTTCAGCCCAACGCCTGAGATGATGCTGATGGCGGCGGCGCGCGGGCTGAACTACCGCGAGGTGTTCCAGCGCATCGAAGCGGCAGGGCTGCCCCGCATCGACTCCCTCAACCCGCAGTACGCGCCCGGCGAAAGCAAGGAGAAACACCGCCAGCGCCTGCACGACTACCTACGCACGCTCAAACCTGGCGTCAACGAACTGATTGTGCATCTGGGCATGGACGACCCCGAAGGCAACGCTATCACGGACGGCTGGCGCTACCGCGTGCAGGAATTGGAAATCCTGCAAGAGCCTGAGTTCAAGCGCGTCTTGCAAGAACAGCAAATCCGCCTCTTCACCTACCGCGAGTTGGCGAAGATGTATAATTATGGGTAGCGTTCGTGCGCGGCGTGCCCAATCTCTCGGTTCCCCTCGCGAAGCGGGGGGAACCCTGAAGTCTGCCATTTTAACATCCCCACACCCACACCCCCCTTGAACAACAAAACGCCCATCGGGTATCCCTATCCCTACTATGACAAACAACAAACTTCACAGGACAGGACAACCTGATGGGCAACACCACAACACACACCCAGTATACCACTTCCAACACCTCATCAGCACCACACCCCTCAACACCACACGACCCGAACCCTACCGCACCCTCCAACAACTCACCCACGCCGAACTCATCACCACCGCACGAAAAACCATCGCCCAACTCGCACGCACCCAACACCCCTACCCCAACCACATCCCCAACCGCTACTACCGACACTTCCAACGCTACTTCGACCCCGACGCCGCCTTCCAGCACCTGTTCCGCCATACCCTCCACGCCGTCCCCACAGACCACCCCTACACCATCGCCCTTGACGGCACCACCGTCCCGCGCACAGGCGCCTACATCCCAGGCGCCCACTGGACACCCAACCCCACAAACGCCCCGTTCGCCCGCGGACTGCGCAAAGCCCAACGCTTCGTGATGGCAGGCTGGCTGCACGACGACCCCAACGCCCGCTGTGTGCCCATCTATTGGCTGCCTACCTTCTCCCCCAAAGCCCGCTATGCCAACCCCACCTCGCGCCGCTCCGAAATACAGGGCTGGATTGCCAGCCTCCAACAGGTGCGCGCGTGGCTCGACGCGGCAGGGCGCGCCGAGCAATGGCTGCTGTGTGTGGGCGACGGACGGGGCGATACCCAAGCGTTGGGCAAGTTGGCGTTGCCGCACACGGTCTGCTGCGTGCGCACACGCAAAGACTCGCGCTGGTGCGACTTGCCGCAGGGTGCGCCTTCAGGTCGGGGGCGTCGGCGGGTGTATAGCGACCAAGTGTGGACACCGCAAGACAAGTGGCAGCAGCGCACGGGGTGGCAACGGGTGCCGCTTGTGGTGCGGGGGCGTGCGGTGCGGTTGTTGGTGCGGGTGGTGGGTCCGTGTCGTCGGGTGGGGTGGGGCAAGCGGGTGTTTTTTGTGATTATCGTGCGCGGACATCACAAGCGCACCAAGCGGGGCAAGTCGCGCGAGCCGATGGCGTTTTGGGTTCACGCGGTGTCGGATGGGGCAGGTGGTTGGCAGCTGCCTGTGCCGTTGGAGGTGTTGTTGTTGAAGTTGTGGCAGCGTTGGGAGGTGGAGGTGGGGTTTCGTTGGATG
>Ga0308421_1000090_pt1 | contig 51161 bp, 45 predicted proteins | sample HotsprSampleMS60_FD_203673 | JGI IMG/M metagenome (GOLD analysis project Ga0308421, IMG submission 203673) | Hot spring phototrophic mat microbial communities from Mushroom Spring, Yellowstone National Park, Wyoming, United States - 20090730_MS60 ...
CTCCATTTTGTATTTCAAAGTATCTCTATATCAAAAATCTGTCTTCTCCAATAATAAACTCGAAAGATTTTTCTCTACTCTTAAACAAAATTTCTATCAAAGAAGATTCCCTAAATCCTACTTCTCAGCCTACGCCTATATATTCATCTACATATTCCTGTTTAACTTCTTCGCTATACATTCTAATATGCAACCATCACCTTCTTCTATCCTAGGCATAAACCTTAATATAAAAGATAAATTCTTGGAGGCTTTCTTAAAATGTATCGCTTGAATTATACCTTCATTTTTGGTATTCATTTTTACTTAACAAAACCGAATTTTTTTATATTATAGGGATAACATCTTTACCTTGTGAATAACCTTAAATAAGGAAGGTTTTTATATAAAACTTTTACCTCACCTCCTTTACTTCCTATAGATTTTTAAGGTTTACACAAGGCAAAAAGAAAAACAAAAGAAACTTATTTTAAAAATTTAGTATAAATTATTGATTACTTTGTCAATATATTAAAAAATTTAAAAATTTTATTTATTCATATCTTAATGCTTCAAATAGGGTTAAGTTGGGAGGTCTATTTTTTAAACTTTTTGCCTTTAATATCTCTCAATTGTCTATTAAATTCTTGTCTTTTTTTAATTAATTCTGCTTGTTCTTCTCTTGTCATTACACCATCTGACCATATATTCTTTTCAAAATCTAAAAGTTCTTTATGTTTCTTTTTAAGTTCATCTGCCTGTTGTTGGGTAATCTTTTTATCTTTTAACAAATCATCCATTCTCCGATTAAACATTTGTTCTCTTTCTTTTGGGTCTTTATGTTTTTCTTCAACTCTTTCTTTTGCTTTATCTAATATTAAACGAATTTTTTCTCTTACTGATTTTTCTTTTTCAATTAAAGATTGTTGTTCTTCTTTTGTAAGTTTACCATCGCTCCAAACTTCTTGACGATATTTTTTTAAGTCATTAATAGCATCCTTGGCTTCTTGTTTTTCCTGTTCTGTGATAATTCCCTTTTCTGCTAACTTATCAATTCTTTCTTCATAAAACTCACCTTTGTGTTTCCCTTTTTCCCAACCATAGTGTTTTTTTGGACCCTGAGGTCTTGGACTCGGAGATTGTGCCACAAGCAAATTTGTTGCAAAAAAAATTATTATAGATAATGTTATTTTTTTGTAGTTCATTATATTATTATCCTCCTTATCTGTTAAATTTTGTGGTAACTATTTTATAAAGAATTATAAAAATAAAGACATTTCTCCCCCTCTTACTCAGCGCGGGGGAGAAAGTTGACGCTAAAAGGAGGTGGTTAAACAGCTCTTACAACAATTTCATCAAGTACTTTTTATTTTACTTACTTAACTTCTGTAACTGTCTTTGGCTGTTGCTCTGCTTTTTTCTCTTCTGTAGGTTTTTGTCCTCCTTCTTTTTTAACTTGTTTTTTCACTGCTTTCTTTACAGCTTTCTTCTTAGCTTTTACTGTAGAAGTACTTGTTACTACTTCTTTTGGAGCTTTACCACCAGTTGCTTGGCCACTTACTTTTTTGGCTTCACCACCACTAACTTGCGCCATAGCTAAACTTGCTGCAAGAAGGAGCATTATAGGTAGTGATGCTTTTTGTAGTTTATAGTTTTACCCTCCTTTCTTTTAAGGTTCTATTAAAAAATTTGTAAGTTCTAACTCTGCTAAATCAATATCCTCATGTGGATATAAAACATAACTTTCCTTATAAGTATTAACACTCTTACAGGGATTAACAGTTGTAATTAAAAAAACAACTAAAACAGCAAACAAGGCTACTGCTGGAATAAGTTTTTCCCAAATTATAAAACTTTCTCTCTGTTGCTCTTCTATCTTTGAGAAGAGTTTTTTTTCAAAATCTGTTGATACTTCCACATCTTTATATTCGGGTAAATTATTATAAATTTTTGAAAAAATACCAAACTCTGTCTTACAATCAAGACACTCGCCAATGTGTGAAAGAACAATTTCTCTTTCACTTTCTTGTAAAGAACCATCAAAGTATTTTGAAATCAGTTTTTTTATTTCTTTACATTTCATTTTTTTTACCCTTTCATATTATATAGACAACGGAAATTTAAAAAACTTGCGGTAAGTATCAAATTAAAAGCCAAGTTGTGAGATAAAATCTGTCTTTTTTGTCCATTTCTCTTTTACTTTTACATGCAGGGAGAGAAATACTTGCTTTTTTAATATCTGTTCAATCTCAACTCTTGCTTGTTTACCAATGGTTTTAATCTTTTTGCCATTTTCACCTATTATTATACCTTTATGATTTTCTCTTTCTACTATTATATACGCCTCAATTACTATTTTGTTTTTATCTACATCTCCAGGTTTTATTTCCTCAACAACTACTGCAGTAGATTTGGGAACCTCTTGATATACATTTTGAAAAATTTTTTCTCTAATAATCTCGCTTATATGAAGTTTTAATGGAAGTTTAAATGCATCTTCATCTTCAAAAAGTTTTTCTTGATAAGGTAGATAGTTGATAATTTTTTCTAAAAGTAAATCAATGTTTGTCCCAATATTTAAAGGATTTAATGCACTTATTGGTATTACCTCTTTAAAAAATGGAAATTTTTGTTTTATATGGTTTATTTTTTCTGTAATAATATTTTCATCTTTTACAATATCTATTTTGTTCAGCACACAAAATATATTAACATCTTCTATATTCTTTTTGTTTTCTTTTAAAATAGATTTTAATTTATCTAAAATTTTTAAGTCGTAATCAAGAAAACCTTCTTTTGCATTGACTAAAAACAATATCACATCTGCATCCGTAATAGAGTCATATGCATATTTGTACATTCTTTTCTCTAATTCATTCTTAGGTTCATAAATACCAGGTGTGTCAAAAAAAATAATCTGTGCATTAGGAAGATTTTTCATACCAGCAATTGAAAACCTTGTTGTGCCTGCTATTGGAGAAACAATAGCAGTCTTTTTGCCAAGGATTGTATTAAGCAAAGTTGATTTACCTACATTTGGTTTTCCAATTATTGTTACATATCCAGATTTAAAATCCATATGTCTACCTACGATGAGTTTTAATTAGTTAATGAGTTATTAGGTTAGCGAGTTATAGAGTTAATGAGTTCAGAGTTATTAGTTCAGAGTTTAAAACACTATAAACTCTAAAAACCCACAAACCCAAGAACCCAATAACCCAGTTAACCCGCAAACTCTATAATCCAAATATCTCTTTCAATTTTTTGTCTTCCAAGATGGATTTTTTTAAATTTTGTTTTGCTCTAAACAACAATGATTCTACCGCTGATACAGTTGTATTCATAATTTCAGCAATTTCTTTATATGATAGTTGTTCATAATTTGCAAGATGTAATGCTAATCTCTGATTATCAGGGAGTTTTAACAATAACTCTAAGATTATATTTTTTAAATTCTCATTATTTTCTAACTCAATAATTTTTTCCAAAGTTTGTCCGTTATCTTCTATATCATTAGCTTCATCTATTGAAACAAAACTAAATTTTTTTGATTTTACAAAATTTATTGATAAATTAATAGCTATACGAAACAAATATGTTTCAACTGAAGATTGAAATTTAAAACTTTTTATATTTTTATAAAATCTTGCAAAAACTTCAAGAAGAATTTCTTCAGCATCTTCTTTTATACCATATTGGATATAATTAAAAATAAATCTAAAAAATTTGTTTTTATACTTATCAACTAACCAACTAAATATTCTATCTTTTTCTTCTTTAGGAGTGTCGTCGTCTTGCAATTTTTGTATCGCAATTATTTCTTGTCTATCTTTACGATTTTCATCCATATTTTGAAATTTTTATAAAATCAATTAAATGACTTCAATTGTTGAAAAAATTTTAAAAATTTTCTAAAATGTAATTTATGACAGAAATCTGGACTAAATATTTAGTTTATATAATAGATATTGCTATTGTTCTATATTCTTCTTACAAATTTATATCATTCATCCGTGGAACAAAGGCAATAAATATTTTTTGGGGATTACTAATTATTGCATTTTTTACAATAGTTGCAACAAAACTTAAACTACCGATAACCTCTTGGTTGCTGAAACAGTTTTGGCTTGCAGGGATAATAATATTAGCGATTGTATTTCAACCAGAATTAAGGAGTGTGTTATCAGAGTTATATTTGCCAAAAAGAAGTTATCATTCAATTGTTATAATAGAAGAGATCCTTTCTGCAGTAAAAGAAATTTCTTTAAACAAATACGGAGCATTAATTGTTATAGAACAAAACATTGGTATTAAAGATTTTACAAAAAATGCTGTTATTTTAAATGCTGATATATCAAAAGAATTAATAGTAAGTATTTTTTATCCAAATAATCCATTACACGACGGTGCTATAATCATCTCTAAAGATAAAATTTTAGCAGCAAAATGTATTTTGCCACTCTCGGAAGAAAGTTACTGTAAATCATATGGGACAAGACATCGTGCTGGTTGTGGTATAGCACAACATACTGATGCAGTCGCAATAATTATCTCTGAAGAAAAAGGAACAATATCTTTTGCACAAAATAAAGAATTTTATACAAACATATCAATTGAACGACTAAGAGAATTGCTAACTGAAAAATTGAAAAATCATAATCAAAAAATTTAGGGAAGTATATGAAAAACGATGAGATGATAAAACAAAAAAATGATGAAACCTACGATGCGTCAAAAATAAAAATCTTAAGTGGGTTAGAAGCTGTAAGAAAACGTCCTGCTATGTATATTGGCTCAACTGGTTCTCAAGGGCTACACCATCTTGTCTATGAAGTTGTTGACAACTCTATTGATGAAGCTTTAGCAGGGTATTGCAAAAATATATATGTTATACTGCATGAAGATGGCTCTGTTTCAGTAAAAGATGATGGTAGAGGAATACCTGTTGATCCTATGAAAGGAACAAAGGATCCAAAAATAGAAGGTAAGTCAGCATTAGAAGTTGTAATGACAGTCTTACATGCTGGAGGAAAATTTGACAGAAAAGCTTATCAGATCTCCGGAGGGTTACACGGAGTTGGTGTATCAGTAGTAAATGCTCTATCAGAGTGGTTAATTGTAGAAAGTTATAGAGATGGAAAAATTTACAAACAAGAATACAAACGCGGAGTACCTCAAGGACCTGTAAAAGTCGTAGGTGAAATTGACACTACCGGCACGAAAGTAAGATTTAAACCTGACCCAGAAATTTTTTCTACCACAAAATTTTCTTTTGATACTTTAGCAAATAGATTAAGAGAACTTGCATTCTTAAATCCAGGGTTAAGAATCACACTTATTGATGAAAGAGAAGAAGAAAAAGAAAGAATATTTAAATATGATGGGGGTATAAAAGAATTTGTTAAGTTTTTGAACAAAGATAAAGATGTATTACATCCTGAACCAATATATATTTATAAAAAACAAGAAGATATTGTGGTTGAAGCAGCAATTCAATATAACGATGAATATGATGAACGAGAATATAGCTTTGTAAACACAATACATACAACTGAAGGTGGAACACACCTATCTGGATTTAGGGCAGCTTTGACTAGGGTTGTAAATGATTATATTAAAAAACAAGAATTAACAAAAAATAAAGATTTAAATATTACAGGAGAAGATGTAAGAGAAGGGTTAACCGTAGTTTTATCAATAAAAATTCCTAATCCACAATTTGAGGGACAAACAAAAACAAAACTTGGTAATTCTGAAGTTGAAGGGATAGTCAAATCTATTGTAGGTGATGCATTGTCTACTTATTTTGAAGAAAACCCACAAGTTGCACAAAAAATTTGTCAAAAAGCAATCTCAGCAGCCGAAGCAAGAGAGGCAGCAAAAAAAGCAAGAGAACTTGTAAGAAAAAAAAGTTTACTTGAAACAGCAACCTTACCAGGTAAACTCGCAGATTGTTCAGAATCAAACCCGGAACTCTGTGAACTGTTTATTGTAGAAGGCGATTCTGCTGGTGGTTCAGCGAAACAAGCAAGAGATAGAACTTTTCAAGCAGTACTTCCCCTTAAAGGTAAAATTATAAATGTAGAAAAAGCTAGGATAACAAAAGTACTAAGCAACGATGAAATTCGTACTTTAGTGACAGCAATTGGTGGAGGTATAGGAAAGGATGAGTTTAATATTGAAAAAGTAAGATATCACAAAATCATAATTATGACAGATGCAGATGTTGATGGTGCCCATATAAGGACTTTACTTCTAACATTTTTTTATAGACAAATGTTGCCGTTAATAGAACATGGCTATGTTTATATTGCCTGTCCACCATTGTATAAAGTTAAAAAAGATAAAAAAGAATTCTATGTTGACACAGAACAACAGCTACAAGAGATGTTGCTCAAAGAAGTTTCAGAGCACATTAAGATAAAATTTAATAATAAATCCTTAGATGACAGCAAAGAAATTTATGAGTTATTAAAAACTATTATTAACGCAAATACATTGTTGACAAAACTAAGAAATAAAAGTGTTTCTATTGAGGAATTTTTAGAATTTTATAAAAAAGGAAAATTTCCCATAAGTGTGTTAACTTATAACAAACAAAAAAAATTTATTTTTTCTGAAAAGGAATACAGAGAGACAAAAGAAGAATTTTTAAAACAAACCTTAGGAACTGAAGTTGAAGTTCTTTATTATTTTAAAGAGTTATGGGAATTTGAGCCACTTCAAAAAAATTTAACAAAATTGGAAAAGTTTAATTTGAAAGATTTACTTTTACAAACCGGGGAACCAAAAGTTTCTCTAGTCACAGATAAAAAAGAAGAATACCAAATAAAAGATATCACAGAATTTGCAAATATTATAAATGAAATCTCAAAATCAGGGTTTGAGATACAGAGATACAAAGGTTTAGGAGAAATGAATCCTGAACAACTTTGGGGAACCACAATGAATCCTAAAACAAGAAAACTTATAAAAGTTGAAATTGAAGATGCTTATGAGGCAGACAGAATTTTTTCAACCTTAATGGGTGAAAAGATAGAACCAAGGCGTGCTTTTATAGAAGCACACGCTCTTGAGGTTAAGAATTTGGATATATAGTAGTTATTAGTTAATAGTCAATAGTTCATAGTTAATAGCTAAAAAATTTTTTGAAAGGAGAACAAAATGAAAGGAAGAAAACCAAAAATACAAAAAATCAAAGCCAGGGAAATTTTAGACTCTCGTGGTAATCCAACAGTAGAGGTTGATGTAATTCTACAAGATGGAACTTTGGGCAGAGCACAGGTGCCATCAGGTGCCTCAACCGGAGAAAATGAAGCTTTGGAACTTCGCGATGGAGATAAATCTCGGTATTTAGGAAAAGGTGTATTAAAAGCTGTTAATAATGTCAATACAATAATCGCTAAAAAATTAAAAGGGTTGGATGCTTCAAAACAACAAGAAATTGACAAGATAATGATAGAACTTGATGATACCGAAACAAAGTCAAATTTAGGTGCGAATGCTATATTAGGTGTTTCTCTCGCGTTATGTTGTGCATCAGCAAATTTTTACAAAATGCCATTGTATAAATATATAAGAAAAGTTTATGGGATAAAAGAAAAGGATTGTATTTTACCTGTTCCGATGATGAATGTTCTAAATGGAGGCAAACATGCTGACAACAATGTTGACTTACAAGAATTCATGATAGTTCCTGCGGGTGCAAAAAGTTTTTCAGAAGCATTAAGATACGGAGCAGAGGTTTTCCATTCATTAAAGGCTGTTTTAAAAACAAAAGGTTATGTAACAGCAGTTGGAGATGAGGGAGGATTTGCTCCGAACTTATCTTCTAATTCTGAAGCATTAGATCTTTTAGTTGAAGCAATCAAAAAAGCAGGATATCAACCTGGTAAAGATATTTATATTGCATTAGATCCAGCTGCATCAGAATTTTATGATGATGTCTATGTATTATTAGGTGAGAAGGAAAACAAAGAAAAAACATCACAACAAATGGTAGAATTTTATGAAAAACTTTTAGAAAATTATCCAATTGTTTCTATTGAAGATGGTTTAGCTGAAGATGATTGGGATGGATGGAAAATTTTAACAGAAAGATTAGGAAATAAAATTCAACTTGTAGGAGATGATATTTTTGTTACGAACCCAAAAATTTTCAAAAAGGGTATTGAACAGAAAATTGCTAATGCAATACTTATAAAATTGAATCAAATTGGAACTTTAACAGAAACAGTTGAGACAGTAATGATGGCTTACGAAAATAACTATAATGCTGTTATATCTCACAGGTCAGGAGAGACAGAAAACACTTTTATTGCTGACCTATCGGTTGCCTTAAATACTGGACAGATAAAAACAGGTTCTACCTCAAGAACAGATAGAATTGGTAAATATAATCAGTTGTTGAGAATAGAAGAAGAGTTAGGTAAAAGAGCTGTTTTTTTAGGTAGCAAAGTATATAAAAAATAACTCCTGTGAGAAAAAAAAGATATAAATACGAGATTAAATTACCTGAATTTGACTTGTTTAAACTTTTCATCTTTATAATTCTTGGTATATTTTCTTATTTTTTTATTTCAAACAGTATAGTAAATTTTTTTTTCCTAAAAAATCAATATAAAAAATTAGAAAATCAACTGAATAAATTAAAAGAAGAAAACTCAAGACTCAATAAACAGTTATATCTGTTGCAAAATGATATAGCGACAATAGAATATTATATTAGAAAAGAACTAAATTATAAAAAACATGGTGAAAAAGTTATAATATTGAAAAATTAAGTTTTCTATGACAAGCGAAAATTTTCTTCCAGTTATAGGACTTGAAGTTCATGTTCAGCTAAAAACAAAAACAAAAATGTTTTGTTCATGTAGTGTTGATTTTGGAGTTGAACCTAATAAAAACATCTGTCCTATATGTACAGGTCAACCCGGAGTGCTTCCTACAGTTAATAAAAAAGCAGTTGAACTTGCAATAAAAACTGCTTTAGCATTGAATTGTAAAATACACAATAATTCTATTTTTGCAAGAAAAAACTATTACTATCCTGACTTACCAAAAAACTATCAAATCTCACAATATGAAAAACCACTTGCTACCGATGGTTTTATAGAGATAGAATTGTCTTCAAAAATAAATAAAAAGGTTTTTATAAAAAGACTCCATCTTGAGGAAGATGCAGGAAAACTCTTACATGCAATAGGTAAAGAAGAATTAGATTATTCATTAGTAGACTATAATCGCACTGGTATTCCTTTAATTGAAATTGTTACACAACCTTGTTTGTTTTCTCCTGAAGAAGCTGTTGAATACTTAATTAACTTAAGAAATATTTTGAGATATTTAGACGTTTCAGATTGTGATATGGAAAAAGGAACTTTCAGAGTTGATGCAAATGTATCAGTAGCAGAGATTGAAGAAAGTTTAAACTTGGAAGATTACACTAAAATACCTCTTGGGACAAAAACAGAATTAAAGAATATGAATTCTTTTAAAGCCATAAAAGAAGCGTTAAGTTTTGAAATTGAAAGACAGAAAGATATTCTTAAAGAAGGTAAAAAAGTTATACAAGAAACCCGCCTTTGGGACGAAACGACATCTACTACCCAACCGATGAGGACAAAAGAAGAAGCATATGACTATAGATATTTCCCAGAACCAGATCTTTTACCATTAAAAATTGATATAAACTGGATTGAACAAATTAAAAAATCTATCCCAGAACTGCCAAATGAAAAGACCAAAAGATTTCAGAAAGAATATGGGCTTCCAGAATACGACAGCCAAATTTTAACTTCAGAAAAAATACTCTCAGAATTTTTTGATGAAATTATAAAAATTTATAAAGAAAATTATAAACCACAAGATATAAAACCAGTTGCAAAAACTGTGAGTAATTTAATTATTACAGAACTCTTAGGAATATTAAATCAAGAAAATAAATCATTTGAAGAAAATAAAATAAAAGCAGAGGACTTTGCACAACTTGTAAAATTATATAATGATGGTATTTTATCTTCAAAATTGACAAAAGAAGTTTTCTTAGAGATGTGGTCAACTGAAAAATCTCCAAAACAAATTGTAGAAGAAAAAAATTTAGTACAAATTACTGATATCAAAGAGCTTGAAAAAATTATAAATGAAGTTATAAATGAGAACCCAAAGATTGTCCAAGATTACAGATCTGGCAAAATTCAAGCTATATCAGCTTTAATAGGTCAGGCGATGAAAAGAACGAAAGGTAAAGCTAATCCTAAGATATTAAATGAATTGTTTAAAAAAATATTAGACAAGGAGGAGACATGAAAAAAACAATAAAAACATTAGTTATAGAAGATGATCCATTCTTTGTAGCTGTCTTAGAAAACTATACCAGAAATTTTAAAGAGTTTGGACTTATTATTAACCACAGAACTTCATTGGAAGATTCCTTAATATTTTTAGATGAAAATCCTGATACACAACTTATCATTATGGACTATAGAGTACATAGTGAAGTAACTGGATTAGATATATTACAGCATATAAGAGCTAAAGGTATAAATATTCCTGTGATTGTAGTAACAGCATCTGGAGATGAAGAAACTGCTGTTGCTTTATTTAAAGCAGGAGCAAGTGATTATTTACCAAAAAGAAGAATCTCTCCTTCTGTACTTGAAGAATCTATAAAAGAGGCGCTTTCTCATTATGAAATTTTTTATAATAATCAAAAAACAAATCTACTTAAGGAAGATGCTATAAAAAAATCTTTAAGTAGCATATGTATTTTAGATTCTAAAGGTACAATTACTTATTGTAATTTATCATTTTTAAAAGATTGGCGATATGAAAATGAGAAAGAAGTTATGGGAAAACATCTCAGAAACTTTTTATATAATCCAAAAGATTTTGATAATATATTAACTACTCTAAAAGGACAGAAAAATGTTATAAAGGAGCTTCTTGGCAAAAGAAAAGATGGTACACAATTTTATATCCAAAGTCTATTTTCCTTAGTTGAACAATACAAAAAAGAAGAATATATAATTTGTTCTTTTATTGACACTACTAAAATAAAGTTAGAACAACAAGAAAAAGAACATCTTTATAAAGCAATTATGGAGGTATTTGCTCTTAAAGCAGAAGAGGTTGGTAATGCTGAAACATCTCAACATATTCACAGAATAGCAGCATATGTTAAATTTTTAACAACAAAATTAAAAGATTTAGAACCATTTAAGGAATATATAGATGAAAAATATATAGAAGATTTAAGTTATGCAAGTATGCTTCATGATGTCGGGAAATGGAGAACACCGAATGAAATTTTACTCAAACCATCTTCACTTTCTGCTGCTGAATGGGAGATTATTAAACAACATCCAAGATTAGGAGTTGAGATGCTTTCTCCTGTTTTGAAACAAAAAGGAAGCAGCCAATATTTAAGGTTAGTAGAAAGTATTGTTTTGTATCACCATGAAAGATGGGATGGTTCTGGATATCCTGAAGGATTAAAAGGAGAAGAAATACCTCTTTCTGCAAGAATTGTAGCAATTTGTGATGTATACGATGCTTTAACTTCTGACCGTAGCTATAGAAAAGCATTGACACACGAGGAAGCAATAGAAATAATAAAAAAAGAAGCAGATGCTTTTGACCCAAGGATATTGAAAGTATTCTTAGATAACCATTTAGAAATAAAAAAAATAAAAGAAAGCATAAAAGAATAAATTAACTACAAAGATATTTAAAACTACAATTTTTACAATGATCCTGTTCAGTATCATCCAGGTAAAATTTTATCTCAGGATTAAGAATTTCAGTAATTACAAACTCTAAACATTTTATAAATAAATTAATCTTTTCATCCCTCTCTCCTAAATTCTCATCAAAAATCGCAACAATTTCTGGTGCCCTAATATCGTAATAGCCCGCATTAACTACTTTTTCAGGAAAATTTTTTTGTATAATATAATAATAAAGAAAAAGCTGAAACGATTTAACATTCTTTTTTATAATCTCTCTTTCCAAATTATTTATATCTATATCTATTTTTTTATTTATCCTTTCATATGAACCTGTTTTATAATCTAAAACCAATAGACTCCCATCATTCATCTCATCTATGCGGTCTATAATAGTTGTAAGCGCAAACTCTGTATTTGAAAATTTTATTTTCTGAGTAAAATTATTTTCCAAACAAATTATTTGGTTAACATCTTTAGTCCTAACCGATTCGCAATATAAAAATTTTTTCATAAAATATTCCATTACTTCCTCTATCAAAAAAGCTTCTGTTTTATATCTTTTTTTTAACTCTTGTTCAAAATTTTTTTTCATTAATTTTAAAAACTCAGAGATAAATTTTTCATCTATAACAGGTTTGCAAAACAAAAATTTTTTAAAACTCTCTTGTAATAACTTATGAATGAATACGCCTATATCTTTGCTTTCTGGTTCTTCAAACAATTCTTCTTTCTCTTTCAATTTTAATACATAACGAAAATAAAATTTCAAAGGGCACTTGATATACAGATCTATACTAGTTGGAGAAAAAATAAAATCTTTCAGATAATTTATCATTTCTTCTGTTTTATCAACCGCATACTTTTCTAATAGAATATTTACAGGTAAATATGCCTCATAAATATTTACTGCTTTTAAAGAGTTTTCTTCTTTTTGTTTTTGCCATATAAGTTTTTCTATCCACCTGCTTCTTTCTTTATCCTCATAATCAACGAAAAATAGATAAACATTCTTAGCCGAAGAAATTAATCTTTTAAAATGATAATATTGAATTTCTTCTTCTAACTTAATTCTATCTATACCCAAAAGCGAAATTATTTCCTTAGGTATTAAAGGGAAGTTTAATTTTATGTTAGGAAGGATACCTTCATTGACATCCAAAATTAAGACATTTTCAAAACTTAAATTTCTTGTCTCATAAAAACCTAAAATCTGTAATCCTTTAAGTGGAGAACCCAATATTGGTACTTTCAAATTTTCAACAATATCTAAAAAAACTTTAAAAATCTCTTCTTTATTAAAAAATTCTGAGGCAAATGAGAGATTTTCTATTTCTTTCTGAAGATTATATAATGCCTCAACAATCCTTAAATTTAAAGTATATTTTTCTAAATTTTTATTTTTAACTAAAATATCTAAAGCATCTTTCAAACAAAAAGAAAGTTGTCTAAAGTTGTCAATTTGTTCCCATTGATGGAACAATTTTTCGTGTAAAAATTCAATTATCTTCTTAACTTCTAAAAAAGAAACAACAAATTCAGCTGTTTTTAATTCTTCTAAAATTTCTATATGTAATTTTTCAAATTCTTCTATCTCTTTAAGTTCTATAAACATACTTCCACCAATATTATACTCTGAATTTGTTAAAATTTCTTCGACTTTGTCAATTATTATACTACAAACCTCATCAGAACAGTCAAATAAATTTAATCTCTTTATCAACGAATTTTTTAAAACTTTTAGATAATTTTTAACATAATATTTTTTACCTTTTCTTTTAAGTTGTGCCTCAAAAATATTTTTAAATAAACTATAAATTAAAGATCTTTTAACTGGATATCCACAGGCAAGATTAAAATCTTCAACTAAGTAGTTTATTTCACAAATAAGCGGTATAGCTATATCAACCTTAGGAATAACTATAACAGTTTTCTCGTTTAAATCTAAATTTTTTAAAGTTTCCCGAACACTACATATTTCAGAATGCATATCATAAGCAGAATAAAAGTTAATGTTTGGTTTTGCAAAATCTTTTTTCTGAACAGAAATTCCTATCCCTAACTCTTTATTTAACTTTTTAAAGACCTCCCAATCATTATCATCTGTTTGAAAAAATAATATAACATCTTTTATTTTCTTTAGTTTATTTATTATTTCTATCTCTGTTTTATGTAAATAAAATGGTGAACAAAATATGATTTTTTTAAATTCATTAAAGTCTAAATTATCAACAAACTCTGATGCTAAAAAATACAATAATCCACGAGTGGCAAGTTTTTTATTCCCTAATGTATCGTAAAAAATATTTTTAATCTTACTAATTTTTATTAAAAATTCATTAATACTTTTAGGGATATCAAACCCTATTTTTGCTAACTCTTCTACATTTTTTAAATTTTTTTCATTTATTTTCTCCAAACAAATTTCCTCAATAAACGTTAATATTTCTCTTCCCCAAGGCAAAAATTCCATAAAAGAACTATATTTTCTATATAAAATAGGAATCTCTGATTTTATTAGATTATATAGAAGATAAATACTTTCTAACTCTGAAACAACTGAATAACTCTCTTTTTTAGAAACTATATACTCTATAAACTCATCTGATGAAAAACATACCGGAGGGAAAAAATTAGTATTTAATTTGCTTGCTAATTCCTTTTTTAAAAACAAAGATGGGCGCTTTCCAGGAAAAACAAGACATATTTTATCTAAATCATCTTTAAACCTTTTTACTAAATACTCGGAAAGATATTCTATAAAATTTATATCTGTTGGTAAAATGACAACATCTTCAAAATCGGTTTTCATACATTTATTACATTATGTTTGTCTATAGACAACAAAAATCCTTTTATAACTTTGTTATTATAAATTTTGGAAACTATTTCTTTATATTCATTAACCTGTTCTATATACTCATCTACTATTTTTTTATCTACATCAAAAGAAACTTTATAATCTACTACCCACACTTCTTTATTTTTTACAACCAATCTGTCAATTCTATATATACTGCCGTCTGAAGAGATCACTTCTTTTTCACAATATATTTCTTCTATATCAGAAATAAAAAAATATTTTTTTATCTCAGGAGATAAAACGAAATCAACTACAATATCTTCAAAATAGTGCCAGTTATTTACATAAGGGAAAGAAGGTCTAGTTTTTTCAATAGCATTTTTTATTTCGCTAACTACATCTTTTTCATATAAATTTGATATATAAGACAAAACTTTATGGATAATATTCCCTTTTAGAATCTCCTCTTTATTTATAATTTGCTGTATTGTAGACTTAGCCTCTTCATCAACTATTTTTTCACCCCAATCTTCATATTTAACAGGTGGAATGCTAATAATTTCTTTATCAATCACTTTATTATCTTGCTTAAATATTTCTTTACCGCAACAAATAATATTATTTCCCCAAGGAAATAAATATACTGCATAATTTTTAGCTTTTTCTTTTTTCGGAACAAAGAAATATAGTTGTTCTTTTGCACGAGTAAGTGCTACATATATGATATTTAACTCGTCTATAAACAATTTTTTAAACTCTTCATTATAAACTTCTTTTATTTTATTTTCAATTTCCCCTAAATTTTTTTTAACCTTAACAATATTTAAAAATTCACCATCCTCTTTTATTAAAAATCTTGAATTTGTAAACTTTTGTTTGCCTAATTCTATCTCCATCCTAATTAATGGGAGAATCACTACATCAAATTCTAAACCTTTAGCTTTGTGAATAGTCATTACCTTTAGTGAACTTCCTTTTTTAATCTTTACATAAAAATTTTGAACTTCAGCATTTTTAGATTCAAAATACTCTATAAAATTTTCTATAGAACAATCTTCCTCTTCCTGAGTATTAGCGAGCTCTAAAAGCAACATAAAAAATCCATAATATTCATAGAAATTTTCTAATACATTAAATAAAGAATAAATCTTTATAATCAAATCATAAGTAGAAAGAAAGTCTTTAAGCTCAAAAAGCTTCAGAAAATATCTATTCCATATGGGTGGATATTTATCTGCAAATGATTTATAAATAGGCTCATTGGATGAAACTTGGTTCGTAAAAAATATAAATTGCTGTATTTCTTCCTTATGAATACCAGTGGCTTTTGTAAAAACATCTCCTGAAATAAAAGCACAAAATGACAAGTTATCAATTGGACAGATTAAAAACTTTAATAAAGAAATTATTTCTTTGATTAATTTATTTTCCCTTATATCTAAGGTTTTTTCTGACTCAACAGGTATATTTCTTTCTATTAACCATTCTGTAACCATTTGGACTTCATCCGAAGTCCTTAATAGAATGGCAACTTTTGATAAATCTTTCTTGTTATCTTTTAGTTTATCTACAATATTTAATAATTTTGGTTTTATTCTTTCCTCTAAATCATCTTTCTCAGAAATCTCTATTAATTCACCATATACATAACCGTCAGATTTGTTGATATCATATTCCTGTTGTGAAACTGAGTATATTTTTGCTACATCTTCTTTGAGGCCATAAATCTGCTTTAAATCTTCACATAAATTAAAAAATCTATTTAAATTTTCTTTTGAAAAAATTTTGTTATTAAATTCAACAATCTCCTTTTCACTACGCCAGTTCATTTGTAAAAATTCTTTTTTATAATTATATTCTTTGAAATAAAAATCTGTAACATCGTCAAACAATGAGGCTTCACCTCCACGGAATCTATATATAGATTGTTTTTTATCTCCAACTATAAACAATGTTCCCTCAGAAGAAATGCTTTCATGTATTAAAGGGAAGAGATTTTCCCATTGTAATCTACTTGTATCTTGGAATTCGTCTATCAAATAGTGGTATATTTTTACAGATAATCTTAGGAATATCTCAGGTAATATTTTTTTAGAAATTAATCTTTTTAAAATGTGATTTAATTCTTCAAGAAATACAACATTTTTTGTCTTTGCCAATTTTTTGAAATCTTTCTCTATATAATTAAAAATTTCTATATAGCTATCATATGTATTAAAAGCTTCAAATTCTGCAAGTTTTGAGATCTGCCTTCTTATTCTTTTCCACAAATTATTTACATCTTTAGGCACCATATAATATTTATTTACAGGTATTTCATATTTTAAAATTGACTTATTTTCAAAATCACTTATGACAAAATTTTTTTGTTCTTTGATTTTTTGTAAAAACTTTCTTAAAGAATTCAAAAAGTTTTGGTTTATCCCTTGGCTTATCTTAGATAGTAGTAATTCTAAATTTTTAACTATTTTATGTTTGAGTTGGTTTATTTCTCTATGGAATTTTTCAATATTAACATCTTTAAATTCTTTTCCATAAATTCTCGTATATTCATAAAATAACCTACTTATATTCAAAAGATATAACTTAGGGAACCAACTTTTTCTATTTTCTACCACTAAGTAGTTATTAATGAAATTTTTAAAAATTTTTTTTATTTTTTCATCACCTGATGCCTTGTCTATTAACGCATTTATGCAATAATCAAAGTATTCATAGTATTCTTTTTCTATTTCAAAGTTAGGCATAATATTTAACAACATTGCACAATTGGAAACTAAAGTATTAACAAAACTATCTATTGTTTTAACTTGAAAATAATTATAATCTTTTAACAAAAACTCTAAAAGTTCTAAAGACTTTTCTTTTATTTCTCTTTCATTGTAAATTGGAACCCCAATTTTAAAAAAGAAATTTTCCTTTTCTTTCTCATCTTTAAATTCCAACAATGCGGTTCTCTTTAATATTTCAATTATTCTCTCCTTCATCTCTTTTGCAGCTTTATTTGTGAATGTAATTGCTAAAATATTTTTAAAAGGTGAATCTGTAGAGATATCCTTAGAGACATTAAAAAGATAAGAAATATATTTAAGTGCTAAGTTATATGTTTTCCCGGTGCCAGCAGAAGCATCTAAAATAAAAATTTGTGGTTTTTGATTAATTTCATCTAATTTTTTCATCAAAAGGAAAGAAGAGAAAAGATATTATTATTCTAAAAGTTTATATTTAATATTACTACCGACAGATGGCAAAGGGGCCACTGGTTGTGTTAGCAGAAACTTACCTTTTTTAATCCAATCTTTTAAAATCTTACTTATCTCTCTTGCTTTAGCATAACTTGAAAGAGAACCAGTTGGAATTTCTTTACCATTAATGTTAATTTTCCCTGAACACAACTCTTTATATGAAACAAAGCATATCGGTGGTTTACCAGTAACTTCAGGATAATCTTTACTATAATCTACTACAGGAGCAAAAATCTCTTCATCTGAAACAGCACACCATCTTGCAACTTCTTCATCTAAAACAGGTATAGGAATACCTATACCAACTGCAAGAGAAACTCCATAACCTAAAATTGACACACCTACCAAAAAATCTGGCTTCATCTGTTTCAAATCACCAATAACAGCAATTGTACCTGCTGGGAATTTTGGGATACCAAGTTCTGTTCTTGGAACTTCTGGATTATGTTGGGTTCCCCACCATGCAATATAACCAACACCTCCACCTAAAAAGATTTTTGTCCCTATACCTATGGTTTTATAATATGGGTCTTTAAGTAACGGAGAAAGTTGTCCTGCAGAACAATAATTAGCATTACCTAAATTCGGTTTTAACATCCCCATGTAAGTATAAATTGTTCTATCAGATAAATTTACTGCAACATTATAATTTTGGTAGCAATTTCTTATATTAAACAATGTTGCTTCATTAACTTTTTTTATATTTATAAATGTTCTTAGTTCTTTTCTCGGATAGCAATCTGTACCATAAGCTTCTGCAAGAAGTTCAATATTTTCTCCACTTACAAACTGTTGTATAACATGTCCACCACCATATCTGAACTCTCCAGGATAATCTCTATTTCTAGGGTCATTGTCTGGTAATGCTGTTGCTCCTAACATTATATCTACTGCAGCAAAACCAGCATAACAAACAACTCTGTTTAGATAACATTTACCACCACCTATCTTTATTCTTGGCTTTGTATGACCCAAATTTAAATACATCCCAGAAGAACACATTGGACCAAATGTTCCTGTTGTAACAACATCCACTTGTTTTGCAGCTTCTTTCACTCCCTTTTCTTTTACAAAATCTATCATCTCTTCAGCAGTTAAGACAACTACTTTACCCTGTTTAATTTTCTCATTAATTTCTTGTATTGTTTTCATTTTAATTCTAAAACAGAACTTTTAAAACCTTGCTTAGAAAGTTCCGGTGGTTTTTTATTATTAGGATCTAATGTCGGTTTACCATCTACTAAAAAATTGTAAAGATATTTATTTTGTGAACCTACCTCTGTAGGAATCTCTATCACTAACTCCCACCTGTTATCTCCAACTTTTGTCATAGGTTGTGGTACCCAGTTATTAAAATCTCCAATCAAAGAAACTTTCTTTGCCTTTTTAGAAAAATATAAAAATTTGGGTTTCCTGATTATAATATTTTTTCCTTCTGTTTGTTGTTCTGTAGTTTGTGTTTGAGAAGAGACATTTATAGAAATTTTTTGCAATTTCTCTTCAACAATTTTATTTGAAGAAACTTCTTCTTGCTTAGTTAAATTTTTTGCCTCTTCTGTTTGCGTTTTTGAGTAAGAAAATTGTGTAAATTTATAATATACAATTCCTAAAGCTATAAATAAAATTAAAGTGTTTAAAAGTATTAATATCTTTAAAGTTTGAAGTTTCATTGATTACTGTTGAAGAAGTGTGGATAACAATTTTAAAAGATTATCTAATTTACTATTTATCTCACTAAAAGAAGCTGTTGATTTCAACTGAGATAACGATCTTATATCAGTTTGAATTTGTTCTAAGAGAAAAAGCAATTTGTTAACATTTTCTAATATCTCATCGTTTTGTGGCGATTTTTGTAAATTTTCTATCATTGTATAAATTTCTTTAACATAATTATTCAAGGAGCTTACCTGTGCTAATAACTCATTTAATTGTGCAACAACAACTTCGTAATTTTGCTCACTTTTAGACGAAGAAGATATTTCGGATTTAGCAGGTTTTGATTCTATAGAAGATTTTTTCTCTTGATGAGAGGGTTCAGTTACAATTTCTGAAATAATTTTTTGATCTCTAAGTTTCTTATAGTAGTAAGATAATATTAAAATAAGAACTAATGCAACAGCAGCAATTACTATTGAAATTAACAAAATAGGATCTTTAAGACCTAATATAGTTTCTACATTCATTTTTAGTTTCATACTTAATTAAAAATTTGATTTCAATAATTCAAAAATTGATTTCAAAAAAATTTTTTTATATTTAACCTCGTATGAACATAAAAAATTTAGATGAAATAAACAACTTCTGTTTGAAAAGAAAAAACGAAATTGTAAAGTTTTTATCCCAGATTATAAAAATCAAGAGTTATTCCTCTAAAGAAGAGCAAGTTGCAAAATTTATTTTAAATTATTTAAAGAGTAATACCAAAAAAATAAAAAATTTATCAATTAAAAAAATAAAAAACAATTTGATAATAATTGTTGGTGATAAATTATCAAAACAAAAATTTCTTTTTGATGCGCATATTGATACAGTTCCTGCAGAAAATAAAAAAACTTGGCTTTATCCACCATTTAGCGGTAAAATTATAAAAAATAAAATTTATGGTAGAGGGAGTTGTGATGATAAAGCCTCAGTTACAGCATTAGTTTTTACTACATTATCTCTATTAGAAAACAAATATAATGGTCCTCAGATTGTATTTTCTCTGTCTTCAGAAGAAGAGAATTCTTCAGGAAATGGAATAAGTGAAGTTGTAAAATATGTAAAACCACAATTTTGTGTAATCTGTGAACCTTCTGATTTAAAAATTGTACATGGTCATAAAGGAAAGTGGAGTATAAAGATTAAATTTTATGGAAAATCAGCACATTCTTCCCTACCACAACTTGGAAAAAATGCTATCTATTCAGCATATCCAGTAATAAAGAACATTATAGAACAAGAAAATAAAAATTTTATAGATTCTCCTTTAGGTAAACAAACTTTTACTATAACATATATAGAATCAAAAACAAATTCTTTAAACAGCATTCCTCATGAATGTACATTATATATTGACTATAGAAGCGTATTAGGTGAGACAGAAAAAAGTGTCAAAGAATTTTTATTAAAAAACATTAAAGAAAAAAACTATGAGTTTATACCTATACACAAATTTTTCCCTGCCTGGATTTTAAAAGAAGAGCATCAATTAATATTATGGGCAAAAGAAAGTTATAAAACTTGTTTTAAAAGACAACCTAACTTAATCCTTTGGCAATTTTGTACAAATGGTTCAATAACAATGGCAGAATGTAAAATACCTACAATAGGATTTGGTCCGGGAAATCCATTTTTGGCACACCAAGATAATGAATATGTGAAAATAGAAGATGTTATAAGTGCAATAAAGTTTTATTATTCTTTAATCACCTTGATGTGAAAATCTTTGGCGGTGGAGGGACTTGAACCCCCGACACGCGGATTATGATTCCGCTGCTCTGGACCAACTGAGCTACACCGCCATAAAAGTTTAAAATGATTTATAAAAATATAAAAATTTTTTCAATGTTTTATTTCCAAAGAATCCATATAAAAAGATAGGTGGGTATTACTGCCGCAAAAGTAAATGGTAATCCAATTTTTACAAAATCTAAAAATGTAGTTTTATATCCTTCCTTTTTTAAAATTCCCCAAGCTACAATGTTTGCAGAAGCTCCAATTGGTGTGATGTTTCCACCTAATGTGCAACCTATAAGTAATCCAAATAAAAGCAGAGTCAAAGAAACTCCTGTATGATAAGAAACTATTTTTGCAATAGGTATCATTGTAGCAAAAAATGGAACATTATCTACAAAACCAGAAACTACAACAGCTGAGAATACAAATAAAGTGTAAATGATAAATATGTTTTTTCCTACAATTGAAACTAAAAAATTTCCAAATCTTTCTATCCACCCTGCAATCTCTAAACTTTCTATTATCATAAAGATGCATATTAAAAAAACTGTTGTTTCCCAATCAATAAGTTTAATACCTTCAATAATACTTGTTTTTAAAATAAATTTTTTAACTAATAAAGCTAATCCACCAAATAACAAACATATAATCCCTGCCTGTGATAAAAATTTATCTCCACTGGAAATTTTTAATATTGAAATTATAATTAAAGATGTAATCATTAATATCAAAATATAAAGAGGAAGCCATGACTTTACTTTAGCTTGAATTTCAAAATCTGGAATTTTAAATTTATAGTTACTAAAAATATAAAGTAAAACAAAAAATGAAGTTATTGCACCCAATTCTACTGCAAAAAATATTGACGGTTTTGACTTATAAATAAAAAAATCTAAAAAATTCATCTTAGTAGCAGAAGCTAAAATCATACTTGGTGGGTCACCAATAAGTGTTGCTGTACCTTGAAGGTTGCTTGATATTGCCAAGGCAAATATAATCTTTGTAGGATTTATATTCAGCTTCTTTGCAATCTGTAGTGCTACAGGAGCAATAATCAATACTGCTGAAACATTCTCCAAAAAAATTGATAAAATTCCACATATAATACAAAGCCAAAGCAAACTCCACTTCACACTTTTAGTCTTAAGAATAATTTTTTCAGCTATATATTCTGCAACTCCACTTTCCACAATAAGATTTGAAACTAACAATGTGCCGATAAAAATGTTAATAACATTCCAATTTATTCCATAAAATATAAATTGTCTATATCCTATCCAACACAAAAATAAAAAGATCAATGCTGAAAACAATGAAATAACTGTTCTTTTTGATGGTAGCAACACAAACAATAGATATGTAGACAAAAAAGTTAACAATATAAGATTTTGCATAATTTTAAAATAATACAAAACAATTATATATTTTTCAAGCAAAATTGAATTTCACAAAAATTTTTAGTATTTTTACCATAATTTAAACACAAAATTTTTATTATAACAAAACTATTATGCAAAAATTAATATTACCTATAAGTTTAATAGCGTCAAGTATATTTTTTGGAATATTATTTGAATTTGTGGTATTTAAATATCTTAGAAAGTTAGCAAGCAGAACTTCTTTTAAATGGGATGATATTATAATTTCTTCACTGAAAGGAATTATTTTATTTTGGTTTATATTAACTGGTATTTATATCTCGTTTTCATACTTCAATCTACCTCAAAATATTTATCAAATCACACAAAAAATTATAACAATACTATATGTTCTTTCAGCTACAATTGTGATAACAAAAATAATCTCCGGAATTCTTTCAACTTATTTAATTTCACCATCATTTCCAACCGTTTCTATTGTAAAGATAACACTTTTTGTATTAGGATTTTTAATAATACTTCAAACACTTGGAATCTCTATAACACCACTTTTGACAACCTTAGGTATAGGCGGTATAACAATAGGCCTTGCATTACAAGATACACTATCAAATTTGTTCTCCGGAATATATATTCTTGCATCAAAAAAAATTAGACCAGGTGATTATATAAAGCTTGATTCCGGAGAAGAGGGTTATGTAGTTGATATCACATGGAGAGAAACAACAATTAAACAATTACCAAATAATATTATAATAATCCCAAATTCAAAAATGTCCTCTGCCAAAATAATAAATTATTATTTACCAGAAAAAGAACTCTCTGTACTTGTAGATGTAGGGGTGAGTTATGATAGTGATCTTGAGAAAGTTGAAAAAGTTACAATTGAGGTTGCTAAAGAAGTATTAAAAGAAGTGCCTGGAGGTGTCAAATATTTTGAACCTTTCATAAGATATCATACATTTGGTGAGTCTAGTATAAATTTTACAGTAATCCTTCGTGCAAAAGAATTTATTGACCAATTTTTGTTAAAACATGAGTTTATTAAAAGATTACATAAAAGATATAAGAAAGAAAACATTAATATTCCATTTCCAATAAGAACCGTGTATCTTAAAAAAGAAGAATAAAAACCTAAGGAGGTATTTATGTTAATCGGTATAATATCAGATACACATGAAAATATGGATGTGATAAAAAAAGCAGTAGAGATTTTTAATTCAAAAAATGTAAATCTTGTAGTCCACGCAGGAGATATTATATCACCAATTACATTTACTTATTTTTCAAAACTTAACTGCAAGATGTATCTTGTTTTTGGCAACAATGATGGCGAGAAAAAAATGTTGAAAGAAAAATACTCGCAGATAGGTTTGATCCAAGAACCTCCATTAGAGTTTGAAATAAAAGATGAAAATAAAACTATAAAATTCATCATATTTCATGCACCACCACAAAATTTAGAAGAACTTGCTTTGTTAAACAAATATGATTATATCATTTATGGACATACTCACAAAAGAGATTTTAGAAAAATTGGCAATACTACGATCATAAACCCTGGTGAAGCAGGTGGCTGGCTTTTCAACAACAAAAGTATTGTTTTGTTAGATACAAAAGAAAACAAAGTTGAGTTTGTAGATATTTAATAATTAAGAATGAGTTATTAGTTAAGAGTAACGAGTTCAATGACTTTATAGTTAAGCATGGGTTTGTGGCGAAAAGATATCATATTAATATTCTTATACCTTTCACTATATAATACACAGCAACAACAAATAACGCAACAGCAAAAATTTTTTCAATTATTAAATTCCACTTGCCAGATTTTGGAAGTTTTGTTAAAACACTGCTGAAAAGACCTGCTAAAATTATAGTTGTAGAGAGCCCCAATGCAAAAAAGAAAAGTAAAACAGCTCCATAAACTACACTTTGTTTTGTAGAAACAATAGTTAAAATCGTCCCTAAAACAGGTGTAGTACAAGGTGAGAAAACCAAGCCAGAAGTAGCACCTAATACAAACCCGCCAAAAGGTCCTTGGAAAAATTTGTTAGCTATAGGTATGTTTATACTAAAATTAAAAACACCAAACATTGATAAACTAAAAAACAAACAAATCATACCAACTAAAAAATTTACTATAAAACTTTGTTGTATCTGACCAAATAAAAGTCCAAAGATAGATGCAACAATTCCTAAAATCGTATATACTAACGCTGTACCTAAAACATAACTTATTAAAAGAAAAACTTTTTTATTAAAATTTGCTTCAGCTTGTGCACCTATATAACTTATCACTATAGGTAATAAAGGATATACACAAGGTGTGAAACTTGTTGCAACACCTGAAATATATACTGTGAGTATAGAAAAATAGTTCATTTTACCTATATGTCATCTGTAAAAACATACCAAATGGTGGTTGTTGGATACCTGGTATTTCTTCATACTTAAAATTGAACAAGTTTTCAATAGAAAAAGAAAATTTTATATTTTTGATTGTTTTGCTTAAAGAAACATTCGTCAATAAAAACTCCTTAGGTTGTGTTTTTGTATAAACTTTGTATATATTTGTAATTGATGATTCTATCCCAAAAATTTTTGGTAAGAACAAAATTAAACTCAATGAATTCTTAGGATAGTTCTCTATATATTTTAACTCTTTATCTTCTGGAATATCAAAATTTTTATAATTTGACGAATACAAAACTTTTGTTTCAAAATCAGAAAACTTACAACTAACTGATAAATCATAACCATATGATTCAACCTTTGATATATTTGTTATCTTCCAACTTTCGTTAGAATTTTTTGTTCTCATCCAATCAATTGCATTCGTAGGTGTCATATAATAAAACAAAGTTTGTAAACTGAAATTTTTAATTTTGTTTTCTAAACCAAACTGATAACTATCTGTCTTTTCTATTTTTAAATCTTCAGTTGTTTGATGGTTTGGGTCCCAATAGAAAAGTTCTGTATAAGATGGTGTCCTAAAAACTTTTGATGTAGAAACAAAAATTTTATTATTTAAATTAGGTATAAAAGCAAGTTGTGCTGTATATTGTGGCAAAAACGAATATCTTGAAAAATAGTTTTCTCTAAAAGTTGACTCAAAAAGAAATTTTTTAATCCTCCATGATAAACCAACTCCCAATGCATACTCTTCATCATTAAAATTTCCCATTCCGTTCCAAGTCGGTAAAACAGTTGATGAGCCTCTACTGTCAAGTTGTTTTAAAGTTATTTCAAAAATTGGCATTAAACTGACATTGTTTAATAATTGAATATTAAAAACACCTTTGCTACCATATACTGATGAAAAATGTCTGTTATAATATATTTCTGGTCTATATCTTTGTGTTGTATAATAATCAAAACCTTTTCTTAAATAAATATCAAAGTTAAAGTTTATGTTTTCTTTTAATACAAAACTTCTGTTTGCTGAAGCAAAAAAAGTTTTTGTTTCTTCATATTCTTTTCTGTTAACAGCATAAAAATCTTGTGCACCAAAATCTTTTGATAAAAAACCAAAGTTAAAGTTTGTGTTTTTAAAATTATACTTTGCAAAAATATTGTATGTTTCATAATCAGTATTATTTCTATAGCCAGAAGAACCAGATATATCTGCTGAAATATAACCAAAATCAAAATTTGCTGTAGTATTTATTTTATATGTATCAAAACTACCATATGATAATGACAAACTATTATTTGTTCTCTTCTTTGTAACGAGATTTATAACACCCAAAAACGCGTTGTTACCATAAAAAGAAAAATTTCCTGATTTAATTATTTGCACATATTCAATATCATCAATATTCAAAGGTAAATTACAATTATGATGCCCTGTCTGTGGATCATTAATAGGTATTCCATCAACAAGAATTTTGATCTGTTCAAATGTTCCACCATTTAAAGAAAAATCTTGTTGTACATCTGAACGACTATAAACATCTACATTGTAAATTTTTAATAATTCTGGGACACTTTCAACACCTAATTTTTCTATCTCTTCTTTTGTTATTTTATACTCATATGTTGTTAAAAAATTTCTCTGTAAAACTCCATATTTTGTTGCATCAAGATAAACCTCTGCTGAATGTAATGGTACTAAAAACAAAATAGGTAAATATAAAAAACTTTTGTTTTTCATGGTTTACCTCCTTAATTATCAATAGTTTTTTGAAATTTTCTTCTATCCCGCACTCACATTCCATGAGTACGGGACGGATTACGCAGAAAAGAAACCACAGATTACACAGAATAAACACAAATTCCTAATACCTTTCTTACTACTATTATTTTTCGCAGGTTGAAACCTGCGGCTATCATAACTCACATCCACACATTCACCCATCCACTCATCTACTGAATTAAACCTATATTTGCACAGCTGAAGCCGTGCCCTACAAAATCCTATTTCAAAGCTTCGCTTTGATGCTACAAAACTATGAACTATCAACTATTAACTATGAACTGTGAACTATTAACTATCAACTAATATATCTGTTAACCATTTTTACAATTTTGGTTAACAAAAGTCAAGATGTAATAAAAAATTTATCTTAAATGTATACAATCACCAGAAAGGATTTCTTTTTTACCAGATGAGGTTTTTATGACAAGTGCTCCTGTTTGAGAAGAAACATCCACTGCTTTACCACAAATTGTTTCATTTAAAGTAATTACTTTTACTACTTTACCAATTGTTGAAGAAATTTTTTTCCATTCTTCTATAATCTTCTTATATTTTTTCTCAACAAAAACTTTATACCTTTTGTTTATTTCTTCAAAAAGTTCAATTAAAAATTTTGTTAAATCAACATTTTTACCAAGCAAAACTGAAACAGAAGTTGCTTGCAATTTATGTCTTTCAAAAAATTCATTGTTTATATTTAAATTAACTCCTACACCAACAATACACCAGTTAACTTTATCTATTTCAGTATCTGCTTCAATAAGAATACCACAAATTTTTTTATCCCCAACAACAACATCATTAGGCCATTTTGTGGTTGCGTTTATAGAATATCTTTCTCTTAACAGATTAGCAACAGATAAAGAAAAAAGAAAGTTTAAAATAAAAATCTCTTTAGGAGAGATATCAGGAGTAAATATCAAAGAAAACCATAATCCACCTTTTGGTGAAAACCACTGTCTTTGTATTCTTCCTTTACCTTTAGTTTGTTTTTCAGCAATTACTAAAATTTTGTCAAAATCATTATTTTGTTGGACAAATTGTTTTGCAACATCCATTGTTGAAGTAGTTTCTTTATAAAAAACAACTTGTTTAGGTATCTCAAAATTTTGTTTTAACAGTTCTTGTGGTAAAAATGGTAGTTCAACAAGTTTGTATCCTAATTTTTTATTTTTCTTAATTTTATGTCCTTCTTTAATAAATTTATTTATAATTTTATACACTCCGACACGAGATATACCAACGATTTTTGCAATTTCCCCTCCAGAGATGAAATGTCCAAAATTTGTTTTTAAAATTTCTATTATTTTCAAAGTATTGTTTTTCATAATAGGTATAATTATAAAATTAGGTGAGAAAAATTCAACATCAGCAAAGATTTACTACTCGATCCTTTAATGTTATAAATCAAAATAGGTGTATCTTTTTTAACAGTGATAGAATAAGTTGGCTTATTCGCCAGAGGTGGATCTATCTTTGGTAGATAAGCCACTTCCTTTGCTTGTTCAGATATGTCCATAACAGATTAACCTGAAACTATTTCACTATCCCACCCCGCAATTTGCGGAGGGAGAGCACTGAAAAACTCGTTGTGACAACTTTCATAAATTAAGATTATAAATAGTTAATTTTGCTTCTCTTATACCAAAAACAGTATTTGTAAGAAATATTTTTTTAGATAAAATCAAGTCATTAAGACTTAAAATTTCTTCTACAATTCTATTTTTATTCTGTTCAATTAAATATCTTTTAAAAACACCATTTAATAGTCCTGATGACTTTGGTGGTGTGTAATAATAATCTCCAATTTTAACAAAAACATTTGCACGAGATGTTTCCGTAACTTCACCATTTTTGTTAATAAACAATACATCAAAAAATCTCCCAGAATATTTTTTATATTCTTTGCTATACATTCTACGATTTGTTGTTTTATGATACAGGAAAAAATTATTTTTATCAACAAAATTTTTTGAAATTGTAATTTTTTCTATTTTTTTAGAACAAAAGTTTTTTATATCATACACACTTTTTTGTATTTCAACATCACCATTTTTTGAAAGCAACAATCTTATTTTGTATGCTTGTTTTATTAGTTGTTTTTTTAACTTGTACAACTTATCTAAAACTTGCTCTTCATCAAATTTAAAATCAAAATACATTGCTGAATTTTTAAGTCGTTCTAAATGATATTTTAACAAAAAATATCCTTGCTCAAAATTTTCTTTTGTTATGTTTAATTTTAAATCATAAAAATTTTTTATCTCATAATTAAAGTCATCACAATATAAAATTGTTTCAACTAATCTAAACTTTGGAATTTTTGTTATTAAAAACTTGTATTTAAGTTTACATTCATCATACTCTTTTTGCGGGTCAGAATCTGATACTATCCCACTTCCTATCCCTAACTCAGCTTTACCATTTTTGTCTATCAATAAAGTTCTTATTGCAACATTGAATACTGAATCACGGTTCGGTTTTATAAATCCAACAGAACCTGTATAAACATACCTTGGTTCTTTTTCAACTTCTTTTATAATTTGCATACTTCTAATTTTTGGCGCACCAGTCACAGAACCTGAAGGAAACAATGAATAAAACAATTTGTATAGATTTATATTTGGATTTATTTTTGCTTGTATAGTAGAAGTCATTTGAAACAATGTTTCATATTTTTCTATTTCAAAAAGTTTTTTAACTTTTACTTCACCATAGGGCGAGATTTTACCTAAATCGTTTCTTAAAAGATCAACTATCATAACATTTTCAGCACGGTTTTTGACACTGTTTTGCAACTTGTTGAACTGAATTTTATCTTCAAAAACATCTTTCCCACGAGAAATTGTCCCTTTCATCGGTTTGACAATAATGATATCAGCAGTTTTTCTAAAAAACAATTCTGGTGAGAATGATATTACAGAAAAATCTTTTGTTTTAATAAAAGCACAATATGAAACACTCTGTGTTTGTTTCAGTTTATTATACAATCCTAAAATAGAACCTATAAAATCAAACTTTAGTTTTATCGTGTAATTAATCTGATAAGTATCGCCAGAAAAAATATAATTTTTTATTTTCTTTACATTCTCAACATATTCTTCTTTAGAAGTATTAAGTTTAAGATTAGTTAATTTAAACTTTGAATTTTCTTTAGCAAGGTTTATACTGGAAAGTTTTTGTATTAAATTAGTTCTTTCTTCAAAAATATCTGTTTTATGATTATAAACAATTGGTTTTTCAAAAACATAAAAAAATGCTAATGGAAATTTAAAATTGTAATCAACACTATCTTTATAATCTAGGAAACACCCAAGTTCATATGACAAAAATCCTGCAAGATAAAATCCTTTATTAAGTTTGTTCTCTAACTGTTCAAAAAATTCTCTTATATTTTGCGGGTTGGTTAATACCAACTTTCCCTTTGGTGAGAAAAAAATATAGGAAAGAAAATCATCTTCATCAACTTTTAATGTTTCATATATAGCAAACTCTTTCTGTGTAAGGATAACTTTTTTTACAATATCATCAAAACTATACATTTTTAAGAATTATCTCAGCAGCTTTTTTACCTGATAAAAACATACCACCAAATATAGCACCCATTCTTGGTGAACCAAAATAAGCGTTTGCTGCCATACCACAAACTATAAGTCCTGGTGTTACTTCTTTTGTGTTTTCTAACAACATTTTTTCACCAATTTCTGCCCACATTGATTGTTCACCTACGACTTTTGTCCAACCTAATTTTTTTTCAACAATCTTTGTTACTTCGCAATCATGTCCTGTTGCATCAACAACATATTTTGAAATTATTGCAATTGGATCTACATGTAACCCTGCTTGTTCAACAGCAGTCCAGTTTAAAACAACGCCAGAGATTCTTTTTTCTCTTATCACAACATCTTCAACTGAAAACAAATTAAAAATTTTTACATTTTGTTTTTTTGCTTTATATGCTAAAGCAGAGATTGTTTCAATACTATCTGCAACATATAAATCATCTTTATAATGAGAATAAAAAATACCAAATTCATCTAATATAGGTAAAACTTCTTTCTGAAAAACAATTTTGTTAAACATTATCCCACCACCTGGCATCCCACCACCTATTTTAAGATGACGTTCAAAAACAGCTACTTTAACATTATTTTTTGCTAAATAATAACTACATACAAGCCCGCTCGGTCCTGCACCACAAATTGCTACATCTACCTCTGTATAGTTTAAAAGTTCTTTAAGGTAAGTTTCTATAATAGCTTGTGTGATTGTCTTTTCCATAGTTTGTCATCCCCCCAATAATTTTTATAATTTTTTCATTCTAAATACAACTCTGGATTAACACAAATAAAATCTTTTCTAAGCTCAAAATATATTTGTCCAGAAGAATCAGTTTTGGCTATAACTTGTCCTTTTTTAACATACTGTCCTTCTACAACCAATATTTCTCTGAGTTGTCCATATATTGAGTGAATGTTATCTTTATGTTCTATAATAATCAGCTTTCCATAACTACGGAAATTTTGTGAAATAAAAATTACTTTACCGTCTTCAACTGAAACAACATTGTCAAATGAAATACCTTGAATAATAACACCATTGCGAACTATACAACTCCCATCTTGATTTATTTGTTCTTTACCAAATTTGCAAACTATTTCTCCTGAAATTGGTTTTATAAAAATCCTATTAATAATAGGTGTGGAAGGTTTCTTTTGGGAATACAGAGATACTTCTTTTCTTTTTTCTTTCTTAAGTTTATTAAGTATTTTTTCTAATTCTTTTTGTGTAGCAATAAGTTCTTTGATTTCCTTTTCTATTTGTGTCTTCTTTATAGAAATTTGAGTTAATAATTTATTTTTCTCCAAGAATAATTTTTTCTGTTTTTCTTTTTTATTTTCAAGTTGTTTAGAAAGATTTTCTAACTTTCTTTTTTTAATTTCTTGCTGTTCTTTTAAAATTTCAGCGTAATTTTTTTTCAATTTTATTCTTGAAATTTGTTCGGCATATTTTCTAATTATATTTTTCTTAACTCTACGATTAAAATTTTCCTCTAAAAAAGGGTTGATAACAAAATGTTTATATACAAAATTATTTAAACTTATTTTTAATATTCTACCATAAAATTCTAAGTCGGAATTCATAATTGCTATATTTTTTTTCAATGCTTCAAGAGAAACCTTTGCCTGAGTAATTTCATTTTCTATCTTTCTTTTTTCTACTTCAATATTCTTTAATTCTTTCTCAATTCTTTCTAATTCACTTTGTATTGATTTTTCTTTCTTAATATACTTTTCTTTCTCTTTTGTTTTTTGTTGTATAATCTTTTTTGTTTGCTCAAGCTGCTTTTCTGTCTGTCTAACTTTCTCATGAGAATACATTAATTGAACAAAACTCAAAAAAATAAATAAAATTAAAAATTTTTTAATTGCTTTCATAATTGTTATTAATCGTCAAAATACATGTTATGTAAAGCAAAATGTAAAATAAAATCATGATGAGATTTGTTACAATTTTTGTGTTTGTTAAAAAATTTAGAATTTTCATATTCTCAAATAAACAAAAAATGTAGAAAAGAGTAAAAAAAACTATGTTAAAAATATAAGTCTTTTTATGATGGAAAAAACTCAATAATTGTGAAAAAGTTATAACGAAAATTATTATAATAAAAGCAACTAGTAAAATGTTTAAAAATTTAACAACAAATACTAACCTCGCAAGATAGGTTCTAATATTGTAGTCAAAAATAACCTCTTTCACAAATGATTTTGATTTTGCAATTTCTAGTAGTTTTGAGATTTTATTTTCAGAATATGATAGAAACTTTATTTTTACAAAATCAAAAAATGGATTCTCTTCTATGACGCTCAAAATTGCACTAAATTCAGAATTTTGTTTAAATTCATTAAATAGTTCTTCTTTAGACATAAAATTTACTTCTTTAAACTTAAAATTTTTATCTTCTAAACTTTTTATATCTTTTATAAAATTATCTAAAGAATCAGAGTTGTTAAATATTATGCTAATTTCAAACTTCTCTAATAATCTACTATACGACCAATTTGAAAGTAGATATCCATCATATATAAAAAATCCGGATAGCATAATGATGATGGATAGTAAAAATTCTAAAATTCTATTCAAAACTTTCATATCCCCTCCTAACAAAAACTAAATATAACTATTTTGACTCAAAAATCTAAATTTTTCTTCTATGATTTTTTTATAGTTTTCTACAAAATCAAAATTTTTACTTACAAAAATTTCCAAATTCTTTAATTCATTTAAAGAAATACACCTTTTATTATCTATTCCTTGCATAAATTTTAACAATTTATCTTCTTTTGAAACACAAACAAAAGGGATGCAGAGATTAATACTTGCTACAATACCATGCAACCTAGATACAATAACAAAGTCAATGCTAGAAAAGATTTCTTTATAACTCTCAACTCTATCCCAAACTCTAACTTCACAATTATTAAATTCTTGAACAATTTCTAAACAAAAATTATAATCTTCTTTAAGGTGAAATGGTATAAAGATTAATTTATAATTCGAAGATAATTTTTTACAAAAATCAATTATTTGTGTTTTATCTTTACTCTTTTTCAAAACTAAACCTACCATTTTTATTTCTTTTGATGTCTCCTTTCGTATCTGATCTTCGAAAAAACATATATCAGGACAAAATTCTATATCTTTACAAAATTTTTTAAATTTATTTAATTCAAAATTATTCCTTAAGTACAAAACATCTATATTCTTTAATAAAATTTTAATGATTATCTTCGGTAACTTTTTTATTATCAACTCTGTGCTTAAAACAACAACATTCTTTTTAAAAAATTTTGAGATTAACAATATTAAAAAATAATAAAAAAAACTTAAAACACTTGTTTGATCCTGAAATACACCACCACAAAATATAACTGTATCAGAAATTTTTATATTTTTTAATATCTCATAAAAATTCCATCTAGGGATATAATTTAGTTTATCATTAATTTTTATTTTTTGTTTAACATTATATAAAACATTTATTTCATTTTCTTTTTTACCAAACTGTCTTAAAAGTTTAATCAAAACTTTTAACAACCATTCATCCCCAAAGTTTTCAAAACCAAAATATCCACATAATAAAATTCTCATATTTTAATTAATCTTTTTCTAATAAACAAATACTTACAAACAAAAACTAAAATTTCTCCCAAAATTAAACCTCCAAATACACCTAATACACTTCTTAATATACATAAAACTATAGGAGTATGAACATGCAAAAATGTGTTAAAAATAGATATCTGACTTAATATGCTTACACAAAATAGTAATTTCGGCCATAATGAAGTATTGTAATAACTCATTAAAAACAATGAGAGAATAAACAATGGTTGAGCAAAGAAAATTTCTTTAAATCTTGGACGGAATAAAATATTCTTTTCAATATACTCTCTTAAATACAATTCATACTTTAAAACCATCTCTTTTCCTACATTACCTGTTCTTAAAATAATGTAACCAAGTAGTAAAAAAAATAATGTTATTACAAATATATCTCTGAATTTAATATTATAATCAGAAATTTTTTTTATTTCATCATTGTTTAAAACAAAAAATGGTGAGATTAAAAAAGGTAAAAAAAACATTAATTTTGCACCAATTATATTTTCTTCTAATGATATATAATTATAATCTTGCATTAACCCCCAGCATAAAATCCCAAAAAATATTGTAATAAAGTTCACCCTTAAATAATTTATTTTATTATTAAACAAATAAATTTTCTGAATAACATCTTTATAGGTCAATAATGGGATAAATACTGCTAAAAAAAACACGACAAGATTACTAAATTTTCCTAAGGAAATACTTTTAAAAATTTCAATTTTTTCTTCGTTAGATGTTTTATATTTGAATTTATCAACAATTTTTTTTATTATTCCTACATTCTCATAATAATATAAATACTCGGAAGGTAATATATAAACTAAATCACAACTTCGCTCAAATATAGCTTTTTTAATTTTTAACAATGCTAGATCAATTTGTTGATTTTTAGACAAATGATAAAAAGAATTTAAATCGCAAACAAAACCCCTTAATGATTTAACTCTTTTTATTTTAACAATTTCTTTACTAAACTCGAAATTAATTTTTACCAAATTGTATTTTTGTATAAAATTTATAAAATCAGTATTAGTAATTTTTCTTCCCTTTGAAGAGAAAAAACCTATTGGAAGGCTTGTTGTTGGAGAGAAAAAAATAGAGAATATATTTTTTCTATATTCATCGATAAATTTTGTTAAATCTTCAAAATCATATCTTCTTTCACTGCCAATCTTCCACAAAATTTTTATATCAGAAGAAGCACTTAAAAAACCTTTGTATATCTGAGGTTCATAACTTATACCGAAGATTTTTATAAATTCTAAATCACTCGTTATTGTTTTAAAATCTATTCCATTTTCAACAAAGTAATCAACATCTACCACAAACTTTATTGTTCTTTTTTTATCCCATTTTATTCTTAAATAAATATTGTAAAACGAAACAATTGAAAAAATTGTCAAAGAAACTAAAATTAACCATTTTTTTCTCATTTATTTTTTCTTCTTTAAATTTTTCCCCAAAATTTTCAAATATAAATTTATATACTCTTTTGCAGAATTATCCCAAGAGAAATTTTTGTTCATAGCATTCGTCCGAATTTTATTAAATAACTCCTTATTATTAAACACATATATTGACTCTAATATCTTATTGTAAAGTTCATAACTGTCATATTTATCAAATACAAAGCCACAACCTTTTTTTGTATTTAAGTCAAATTGTTCTACAGTATCTGCCAAACCACCAGTTTTATAAACAATAGGAGGCGTCCCATATCTCATAGCAATCATCTGTCCTAATCCACAGGGTTCGGAATTTGATGGCATTAAGAAAAAATCGGCTCCAGCATAGATTTTGTGTCCTAAAGGATTGTTGAAATCTAAAAATAATCTAAAATTTTTATTATATCTTTTATGAATGCTCTCAAGTTTTTTTTGTAATTCATCTTTACCTTTGCCTAAAACTACAACTTGAACATTTTGTGTTGTCAATAATTTAGGTAATATATCTATTATTAAATCAAATCCTTTAAGCGGATCTATACGAGTGACCATTCCATACAATGGTATTTCCTTATTTACTTCAAAATTACAAATTTGTTGTAATTCTTCTTTGCATAAAAACTTTTTATCAATCTGATTCAAATTATAGTTTGCTTTTATATAAACATCTGTTTCCGGATTCCATTCATCATAATCTATTCCATTTAAAATACCAAAAAACTTTCCTTCAGAAAAACATTTTGCTAAAACACCTTCAAGCCCTCTTCCTTCGGAATGTAAAGAAGAAACAATTTTTGCATAAGTAGGAGATACAGTGGTTACTAAATCTGAAAAAACAATACCTGTCTTCATAAAATTAATATTACCGTAATATTCAAATTTTTCAGGAACAAAATCATAAGGAGCAAAACCAGCTATAATAAATATTTCATAACTATATACACCTTGATATGCAATATTGTGAATAGTAAAAACAGTTTTTGTATTTTGGAAGAAAGCATCAATAATATACAATGTTTTAAGATATGCAGGAATAAGACCTGTTTGCATATCATGACAATGAATAATATCAGGCTTGAAATCCACTGCTTTTAATGTTTCAAGCACTGCTCTACTAAAAAATATAAATCTCAATGGATTATCAGGATAGTCGCCTTCAGAAGTTGCATATACCTCATCCCTATCAAAGAACTTTTTGTTTTCAACAAAATAAACTTTAATGTTCTTGTTTAATTTCCCTTCCCAAATACTTCCTTCAATGATTTCATTACTTATAGGTATTAGAACTTTTTTTTCTAATTTTTTTAATTTAAAACTTTTTATATCTATCTTTTTATATAAAGGGATTATTATTCTTACATCTATTTTTTGTTTTTTAAGGAATTTTGGCAAACTACCAACTACATCTGCTAACCCTCCTACTTTTACAAAAGGAGCGCATTCAAAACTCGCAAAAACAACTTTTACCATAAAAACCTCCCCTCTCTATTCACCTCACTTTTATCTCTCTTAAAAACTTTGCATCGTTTTCAGGTAAAGAAGTATTTATTGACATACCTGTTCCAATTTCAAACCCTGCGGTTTTGATTAATCTCGGCATTATAGTTATATACCAATGATAATACTCTCTACCTTTTTCATTAACAGGTACACTGCGAATTACAAAGTTGTAATCAGGATTATCTAAGCCATAATATAATTTTGATATTGTAAGTTTTAAATTTTTTGCTAAATCAGGTATTTCAGCATCATTAATTTCACTAAATGATTCCATATGCCTTCTTGGTAAAATCCACATATGAAATGGTGCTAAAGCTGCATATGGAATAAAAGAAACAAAGTGCCCTGTTTCAACGACTATCCTTTCTTGGTATCTCAATTCCTCCCTTAACATCTTACAAAACACACACTCTCCAGTTTCATCATAATATCTCATTGCTTCTTCAATTCTATATCTTATATGGAAAGGAACAACAGGTATAGCTATAAGTTGAGAATGTGGGTGTTCAATTGAAGCACCTGCTTGCTCCCCATAATTTTTGAATATAATTACCATCTTTATCCTTTTATCTTTTTCTGCAGCAATGTATCTTTCTTTATAAACACTTATTACCTGCTCTAAATCCTTTTCTGACATAAAGGGAATCATCATATTATGTTTGTTTGATTCTATCATTACCTCTGCACTACCAACACCAGAAACTTTTCTTTTTATTCCCTCCATACTGTATTCTACAGTTCCTTCAGGTACAACCGCAGGGTATTTATTAGGTATAACTCTTATTTTCCATTTACCAAATTCATCTTTTACAACAAAATTTTCATAAGGTGTCATATGTTCATTACCTGGACAGAATGGACATTTTTCAGAATATTCTGGTAAAACTTTTTTTTCTTTAACTGATTTAAAATCTTCAGGACGTTTTGCTCTTTCAGTAGAAATCACTACCCATTCCTTAGTTGCTATATTTTGTCTTATCTCAGGCATAAATTCCCCCTTTTTATTCTCCAAAAATTTTTATCCATAAACTCCTATGCCTTGGACCATCAAATTCACAAAAATATATTCCTTGCCAAGTACCTAATTTTAACTTACCATTTTCTATAAATACATTTATTGAATTTCCAATTACAGAAGATTTTATGTGCGAATCAGAGTTCCCTTCAAGGTGTTTATAGTATCTTTCATTTTGAGGAATTAGCTGATTAAGTTTTTTTATTATATCTTCAACTACAGAGCTATCTGCATTTTCATTAATAGTTACAGCTGCAGTAGTATGTGGAACAAATATATAACATATACCATTTGAAATGCCTGACTCTTCTACAAATTTTGATATTTGTATTGTAACATCTATAAATTGGACTCTGGATGATGAACTAATTGATAATTTCTTATCATATATTTTCATAAAATTTGCTTAAACTAAGTATTCTTTCCTTATTTTTTTTAAACTATTAAAGATATTAAGTTTTATATTCGGATAATATTTTTGCAAGTCATTAACAATATTTAGTATATAATGTCTCCTTTGAATGTTGTTTGAATCATAGTAGGGGCATTTATAATTCACCACTGGCAAATTTTTTACTTCAGAATAAACTTTTGTTTCTTCTGAAGTAAGATATACGAGTGGTCTGATAAGAACTATCTCTCCTTTAAACATCTCAAGTTTGGCTGGCATAGTAGATATTTCTCCATGATAGAATAAGTTCATAAGAAATGTTACTATAATATCATCTAAATTATGTCCTAAAGCTACTTTTCTACAGTTAAGTTTTTTAGCTAAAAGAAAAATTTCTTTTCTTCTATTCCAACTACACCAAAAACAATTAAATCTTCTCTCACTTTTAGGTAGAGATTTTTTGATAACATTATATTCTACACCTATATTCTTTAAGTAACTTTCTACTTCTTTAAAACAATCGGGACTATTAGAAAAACCAAAATCTACAATAACAGCAAAAAGATTAAACTTTACTGGAATTTTTTTCTGTTTTTCTTTTAAAACATCTATCAAAGTAAGACTGTCTTTACCACCAGATACACCAACAAGGATATTATCGTTGTTATCAATCATTTTATAATCGCCTAAAGCTTTGCCAACTTTCTTTAATACACTTCTAATAATTTTATTTTTTTCTCCTATAGAAGATTTTAATTTTATGGTGTCCATATTTTTTTATTTACAAAAATAATTTTAAGTAGACAAGATGTAAAAAAATTTGTCTTATGTTGATTTTAAGCAATTAATTTTTATATTTAATTTTTTATGAAATATAATACAATTGCAGTAATTGGTACACAGTGGGGAGATGAAGGAAAAGGTAAAGTAGTACATTTTTTATCTCGCGAAGCAGATTATATTGTAAGATATCAGGGTGGAAACAATGCAGGACATACAGTCGTATTTGATGGTAAAGAACATATCCTTCATTTAGTCCCATCAGGTATATTAGAGAATAAAAAATGTATAATAGCTAATGGTGTTGTAATTGATCCTGAAGCTTTGTATAACGAAATAAAATTTTTAGAATCAAAAGGTATAAAAGTTACAAAAGATAAACTTTTCATATCCGACCGCGCACATGTAATACTTCCTTACCATAAATATCTGGATGCTTTAAGAGAAAAAACTCAGAAAATTGGTACTACACAAAAAGGTATAGGTCCATGCTATGCAGACAAGTATTCAAGGACTGGTATCCGTATATGTGACTATTTGGAAGAAGATACATTTTATGATCTGGTTGAAAAGAATCTAAAAGAGAAGTATCCTCTAATAAAAAAATTTATTTCATTAGAAGAACTTAAAAAACAAATTTTTGACCAGCACAAAAAATATGTCAAATTTATAAAACAATTTGTAACAGATACAACAAATTTATTAATAGAAGTCATTCATAAAAAAGAAAAAGTAATTTTTGAAAGTGCACAGGGGACAATGTTAGATGTAGAGTTTGGTACTTATCCATATGTGACATCTTCACATCCTATTTCAGGTGGGATATTTATAGGAACAGGTATTCCACCACAGTACATCACAAGGATTGTAGGTGTAGCTAAGGCATATACAACTCGTGTTGGTGAAGGGCCTTTCCCAACAGAAATCCAATCGCCACTTCAAGATTACATCCGTGAAAAAGGTAAAGAATATGGAGCAACAACTGGTAGGCCAAGAAGATGTGGATGGTTTGATTGTGTTGTAGTAAGGCATGCAATAAAAATTAACGGAATAACAGAACTTGTGTTGACAAAACTTGATTGCTTAAAAGGGATAAATCCTTTGAAAATTTGTATTGCATATAAATATAAAAATAAAATTTTATATGATTTTCCACCATCAAGAAAGGTTCAACAATTAGTAGAACCAGTATATATAGAAATAGAAGGTTTCAATGAAGAGATACGAGGTATTACAAAACATAAAAATTTACCCAAAAATGTTAAAAAATATGTAGAATTAATAGAAAAATATTGTGGTTTAAAAATAAAAATGATTTCCTTAGGTAGAGAAAGAGATGAAACAATATTTAAATGACACTTCGTTATTATGAAAAAGGTTATCTTTCCATTTTCCCTAAAATTCATTTTAATCTTCGTATCTATCTCTACCATACCATTGATAATAGTTAGTTTTAGGGCGAATCAAATACTAAAACCTGCTCTAAGAACACTCTATTTAGAACTACATACAAAAACAATAACTAATATTGCTACAAAAATACAGACATACTTTGAAATACTCTCAAATTCATTACCTTTCATTGAAGAAATTATATCTAAACCTGATCTTTCTTGGGATAGCAAACAAAGTATTTTGGAAACTTTAATAAGTATAAATAAAAACATAGTTGCTATTTCCATCTTAGATAAAAATGGAAAAGAAAAAATTAAAATATATAATCCTAATTTTCTAACAAAGCCGACTTTAGAAGATTTAAGTAAGTCAAAGTATTTTATAAATTTAAAGAGCTCTTCTTTAACAAGCATTTTAACAAAACCATACCTTTCCGAAAACGAAAACTATATAATTGACAGTTTTTATAAAAAACAAAATTTTTATATCCGTATTTCCTTATCTTTAAACTTATTATTTGACCAGATAAAAGATATACGAGTCGGTAAAACTGGTTCAATATTTATAATTGACTCAGAAAACAATTCTTTAATCTTTCACAATTTAACACAAAAAGATGTAACACAAGCTGTGCCATCCTCTATAATAGAGACTGCAAAAAAATCTATCTCAGTTGGTTCACAAGAATTTAATTATAACAATGTTGGGTATATTGCTTCTTACATATCTTTGCCTATCATAAATTGGGTTATAGTTTTAAGACAAGAACAAGAAGAAGCATATTTTGCAAGTAATCTCTTGACAAAACAGACTACAAGGTTAATTCTAATATTAATCTTTATTTCATCTTTAATCTCTCTTTTGTTGGCAGCGGGCATTTCACAACCTAGCTTAAGAATTATAAATGCGGCAAAAGCAGTGGCTTCCGGGAATTTCAATGTTAAAATAAATATAAAAACTTTTGATGAATTAGAAATTTTAGGTGAAACTTTTAACTATATGGCTCAAAAACTAAATGAGTATGCAGAAATACAGCTTGATAAACTACTTGCTGAAAAGACAAAAACAGAAGCTATAATCTTTTCTATTAGTGATGGAATTATCTTGACAAATTATAATGGAAATATTTTGTTGCTAAATAATAAAGCAAAAGAAATACTTAAATTAGAAAATGTTAATTTAGAAAATATAAACATATTCAATCTATTAGATGAAAGAATAAAACCAATATTTGAACAAGCAATAAATGAACCAAACAAAATTTTTGAATTGGATCTCTCTACTGAGGATAGTACAAAATATTATCAAGCAACATCTAATGTAGTAATTACTCCACAGAAAAAAGAAAAAATTGGTATTGTTACTGTACTACACGATATTACTTTAGAAAAAGAGTTAGATAAACTAAAAGACGATTTCTTACACTCTATAACTCATGACTTAAGAAATCCAATGACATCTATCCGTGGTTTTATAAAGTTTCTTTATGATGGTGTTGCAGGACCTATAAATGAACAACAAAAGAAAATGTTAGAGACAATGGATAGAGCTTCTTTTAAATTGTTGAATATGATAAATGATATTTTAGATCTTGCAAAACTTGAAGCAGGAAGAATGGAACTTAATATTGAAAAAACTGATTTAATAAAAGTTATAAATTCTGTTTTAGATCTTCTACAACCACAATATACAAGAAAAAATATTAAAATGGTCTTTAATCCACCTAAGGAAGAAGTAACAATAAATGCAGATAGTAAACTATTAGAAAGGGTATATATTAACTTGATCGGTAATGCTATAAAATTTACTCCCGAAGAAGGAGAAATAACGGTTGGTGTTGAAGAATATAATGACAAAATTTTAAGTTATGTGAAAGATACTGGTGAAGGGATCCCAAGAGAATATCTTGACAAAATTTTTGAGAAATTTGGACAAGTAAAAAATAAAGCAAAAGGAGGAACTGGTTTAGGATTGACGATATGTAAATACATAATTGAAGCACACAAAGGAAAAATTTGGGTAGAATCAGAGTTAGGTAAAGGTTCAAAGTTTATTTTTGAAATACCTAAACAAAATTAAAACTGATATGAACAAGAAAATATTTTATTTATTAATATTGTTCATTTTTATCTATAATCTTTATCCTCAACAACCAAAAATTCAAGAAGGCACTGAAGAAATTTCACTTCAAGAGATAGAAATCAAAGAAGGCCAAACCTTAGCTTATATTGCAAACTATTATTTAAAGGATCCAAAACGGTGGCCTGAGATATTAAAGTATAACAAACTTGCAATAAGCGATATATATGCTCCTCTTCCTGGTATGAAAATAAAAGTTCCAATTTATTTAGTAAAAGAAAAATTTCGTCCTGCTTATTTAGTTTATATACTTAACAAAGTACAATATAGAAAAAAAGATACTGTTGAGTGGAAAGATGCTTTTATAAATATGGAGTTATACAATGATGATTCATTAACAACTTATGAAAATTCTAGAGCAAATATAAAATTTTATTCTGGAGAGATATTATCTATTGATGAAAATTCATTTATAACAATTAGACCTGAATTAAAACAAGAAGAGGTTACATTGTTAAAAGGAGGAATTCGTGCTACAAAAGCAAAAGTTTTAACTGAACATGCAGAAATTTTACCCAGAATTGATCCAAAAACTCCTAAAAATGATTTTAAAGCAAAAATTAGACCCGAAGATAAGACAACTTTAGTTGAAGTTTATGAAGGTGCTGTTGATGTTACTGCTCAAGGTAAGACTGTGTATGTTCCTAAAGGTTTTGGTACAGAAGTAAAACCATTCTCTCCACCATCTTTACCAAAAGCTCTTCCTCCCCCACCAGAGTTTACTTTAAAATCTGAAAATTTAAGATTTACTGCTGGAAATGAATTAGTTTTAAATAAAAATATATCAACTATTTCATTTCAATTTGTAGAACCAAAAATAGAAACACTTCCTACTTCAATTTTGCCTAGTAGTTCACAACAATCACAAGAAAAGAAAAAACAGCAAACATCAAAAGTTTTAGGAAGTATTATTAAAAAATATCATCTTCAAATATCAAAAGAACCAGAGTTTAAAAAAGTAATATATGAAGAAATAAAAGAAATTAAACCAAATGAGTCCATAAATTTAGATTTAAAATTACTTAATTTACCTGATGGGGAATATTACTACAAACTCTCTTATATTGATGAATTAGGATTTGAGAACCCTGCTGCTCCACAAAGTTTTATTATAGATACAACTCCTCCACAACTTTTTATAAACTTACCTGACCAACAACCTTTTAAAACTGACCAGGAAATTATTACAATAAACGGTCAAACAGAACCGCAGGCTATATTAAAGATAAATGAGAGAGATGTAAAAGTTGAAGAAGATGGCAAATTTTCTGTCGCTTTATTGTTAAGACCAGGATTAAATAATATACAATTTATAGCAAAAGATTATTATGGAAATGAGACAAATATAACCAGACAGGTTGAATATGTAAAAAAACTTACAAAAGAAGAAAAAGATATTAAATCTACAACAGAAGAGATAACACAAAAAGAGACTTTTCTTGGAAAAGCAACTGCTTTTTTAATCTCAGCAGGAATTATAGTTTTAGTAATAATGTTCTTTATTAAATAAATTATCCCCAAACTACTATGTTGCTATTTGTCTGTTCACACTTTTGCTTTGCTAAACTTAACATCTCTCCAATATAGTTTAGTAATTCACCATAATGACTAAATTTTTTCTTTGGAATTTTTACCACAACTACTGCTAAATTAAGTAAATTAGACTTTACTTCTTTTCCATCTGAAAGTTTATAAATAAAATATCCATTTTCTATTGTTTCTTTATCAAAAATTTTTCTAATCAAATCTTTAAACAATAAAATAATATTTTCTAACATCATATTTAATCTCTGCTCATCTATAAAAGAGATGAATGCAAATCTAGATGCATATATATGACATATAGAATCTTTTGATGTGCCTAAGTTTGCTACAGCTGATCTTAAAATACCTGAAAAAAGTTTTAAGAGATTATCACCTTCTTCAAATCCATATTTTAAATTATATGGTTTAAAATCACAAATGTCCAAATAAACAACATAAAATTCTTCAGTAGCTGAATTTAACAATGCATTAATTTGTTTTTCAAAAAAATTTTCTCCAGGCAATCTTGTAAGCATATTTACATTATCATAGTATTTTTTCAATAAATTTTCTGCACGTGCTATAAGCTCATATGGTTCTATTGATTTTACTAAATACTCATCCGCTCCAAGTTTTAATCCTGTAAGTCTATCTTTAGTGTGAGATAAAGAGGTTAACATTATGATAGGTATTAAACATGTTTCAGGATCGTTTTTTAGCTCATTTGTCACTTCAAAACCATTCATTCCAGGCATCAAAACATCAAGTATTATAATATCTGGTAAAACTTTTTTAATTTTAATTAAAGCTTCTTTCCCATCATATGCTTGAAAAACTTCATATCCGGCTGTCTCAAAAGAAAATTTAAGTAAATCTTGTAATTCTAAATCGTCATCCGCAATAAGTATTTTTGTCATAATCCTATTTTATATAAGAAATATACATCTCTCTTCCATCACGGAGGATGTCAAAAACTACACCTCTCTTTAAATTTACATTTTTAACAACTTTTTTGAACTCTTCTATATTCTGCGTTGCTTTTTTATTTACTGCTAAAATCACATCCATTTCTCTTAATCCTATATCTTCAAATTCTTTATCATAATAATCTATATTTACAACAACAACTCCTTTAACTTCCTCTGATATACTTAATCTTTCTTTTAACTCGTTATTTAAATTGACAAACTCATATCCTAACAATTTAAACTTCTGCTCTTCTTGCTTAGTTTCTTCTGAAATCTTATATGGCTCTTCTGGAAGTTCTCCCAAAACAACAGGTATAACTTGTTGTTTACCTTCTCTAACAATATTTAACTCTATTTTTTCTTTTGGTGATAAAGAGGTGATTATATCTTGAAGTTCTTCAGGAGAATTTACTTCTATAGCTTTGTTTTTTGCTTTTACACTTATTATAATGTCACCGCGTTTTAACCCTGCTTTTTCTGCAGGGGTATCTTTTAAAACTCTATTTATTAAAACTCCTTGTTTCTTACTTAACCCAAATTGATTTGCTATCGCTTCATCCACAGTAACAATTTCAACGCCTAACCAACCTCTTGAAACTTTTCCTTTGTATATCAAATCATCAAGTATCTCTTTAGCACGATTTATAGGGATAGCAAAACCTATACCGGAAAAAACTCCTGTAGGAGCATATATTGCTGTATTTATTCCAATAACTTCTCCTTTTAGATTACACAAAGGACCACCAGAATTACCCCGGTTTATAGCAGCATCTGTTTGAATAAAATCTTTATATTCCCTACCTTCAACTCTAACTCTTTGCCTTACAGCAGAAATTATTCCGGCGGTCACTGTTTGTTCAAGACCAAATGGTGAACCTATTGCAATAACCCACTCTCCAATACGAATTTTATCAGAATCTCCGAGTTTTGCATAAGGAAGTCCTTTGGCATTGATCTTTATTACAGCCAAATCTGTCTTTGGATCTTTACCAACTACTTTTCCTACGAATCCTTTATCTTTTCCATCAATGTTTACTATAACCTTTATCTCAGTTGCATCTTTAATCACATGTTCATTAGTAAGTATATAACCATCGGAGGAGATTATTACTCCACTGCCACCGCCTTCTGCTCTGTATTGTCTATATCTTTTTTGTGGCTGTTTTTTTCTTTGAGGAACATCAAATTCAAAAAATTCTCTAAAAAAATTTTCAAAAGGGTCACTAAAATAAAAGTCTGGAACCTCAACTTTATAAGTGTAAACCGCAGTAATGCTAACAACCGCAAGTTTAACTTGATTTATTACATCTACAAATGCTTCTTGTAATAAATAAGCATCTTGCGGTATTGTTCTATTACTAATAAGAGCCAACTGTGGTGTTTCTTTTTTAACAGATTTTATAATTGGATTCCCTGAGATTAAAATTATACACACAGATAGGAATATAATAATGGATATTAGCTTAACAAATTCTTTCTTCATAATATTTCACTCCGTGTAAAATTTAGTTGTTTATTCTAACTACGAGCTACTAATTATCAGCTACAAGCTACTAATTATTATAGATGCATTATATTAAATTTTTGTTTAATACTCAATACTAACATAATTTTATAATCTTCTTGGTGTCCAACAAGGATAAAAACTATTACCCTTTATATCTGCTATCCTCCTCTGATTAGAACCATCTAAAAACATAGTATATAATTCCCATCTACCACTGCGATTTGAAGAAAAAACAATAAATCTTCCATCAGGAGAAAAATATGGGTTTTCGTTACTACCAGAATCTTGAGTTAATCTATAATATTCATTCTTCGCAATATCATATAAATATATATCAAATAATCCATTACTTCCTTGCATAGAAAAAACAATTCTATCTCCTTTAGGAGACCACACTGGAGAAGCAGAATACCTTTCTGTTGGTAATCTGCGGATGCTACTTCCATCAACTGAGGAAATATATATTTGTGGTACTCCTATACGATTTGAAATAAAAACAATTTCTCTACCATTTGGAGAAAAATATCCTGCAATATCTATTGTATCTCCATAAGTTATCCTTTTAAAATCTTTTGTCTTAAGATTCAAAATATACATATTTGGTGAATGTTTAGCTTTTGTTAAAGTAACAACCAAATTTTCTCCATCAGGTGACCAATTAGCAGTTACATTTAACCCTTGAAACATAGAAATTGGTGATTTATTCCTTCCATTAATATCCATAATATATAAATCAGGATTTCTATCTTTATATGTTGTATAGACAATTTTTTGTCCGTCAGGTGAGACCCTTGGATAAATGTTTATACTTCTGTCGTTTGTTAGTTGTTTTAGATTATATCCATCATAATCTACAATATATATCTCTTTATACCCTGTCATATCATTTACAAAAACAATTCTTGTGGTTGCAATTCCGTACTCTCCAGTAAACGCGCAAACAATATGATCAGAAAACAAATGAGCTAAATATCTTAAATCAGAACCTCTGAATTCTTTTTCATAAATTTTTTCTGTTGTTAAAACATCATACATCTTACCTACTAAAATATAAACATTATTTTCATACTTCACTTCACCACACACCACAACATCTATACCATATCTTTGCCATTTCTCAGAAACGATTTTGTTGGGTAAATACTGCCAACCAGGTTCAACTACATTAAATAATCTTGTAAACATAATATCGTCTCTTACAACTTGTTGTACTTCCGAAGATATTTTTATAGAATTTAAATCTTTACCAACAAACTTTGAAATTCCTATATTTATTCTTTTACCTGTTTTTACAGCTTGAATATAAATATCTATACCTGAAAAAACAAAAGTATTAGAAAAAATAATAAACAAAAAAACTAAAATTTTTTTCATAGTTAAAATTTACTCCTTGTATTTAAATTCAAAATAAACACCTAAATAATCTTCATTAAATCCTTCTGGTAGAGGAGGAAATGGTGCTGATAGTTCAACTGCTCTTAAACAAATGTTATCATAAATTTTATTTTTTGAAGATTCTTTTATAGATAACTCTTTTATCTCTCCTGAACGAAGAATTTTAAAGTAAACAACTGTTTTTAACTCGCCTGGATAATTTTGAGACCAAAGCCAGTTTTCTATGATTTTTTTTCTAATCTGATTAACATAATAAGTAAATGGAAATTTAGCGGTTTCTAATGACAAAGAAGGAAGGGTTGTAGGTTTAGATTCACTTTGAGTTACTTCTTGTTTTTTTTCTTCAACTTTTTTAATTTCTTGTTTTTTCTTTTGTTTTTGAATCTTTTTAGGTATAACAATCTCTTCTTTTTTAACTTCTTGAGCAGATGTTTCTTTTTCTTCTATTACTTTTTGTGAAGGAAGTGTAATAAGTTCAACAGGGAAGGAAACTACTATGGGTTTGCTCTTATTAACAAACTTTAATCCTGTAAGCAATAAAATATGCAAAATACAAGATAATAAAAAAGATATTCTTATTCTTAAAGAATCCATACATAAAAGTATTATTCACCAGAGAGTTCTTTTGCTTCCTTACTTGTCGGATAATTTTTCTTAATATAATTAAAAATTTCTTCTGCTTCTTTTTCCATTCCAAGTTGTTCAAAGCATCTCCCTTTTTTATATAGCATTGAAACTGTAAATTCATCCTTTTTATACTTTGAAAAATACTCATCTATAACTTTAATACACTCCTGGTACTGTTTTTTCGCATAGTAAGAATCTGCTAAATAATAATATGCTTTGTTTGAAAGTTCACTCTCAGGATATCTTGAAAGATAATCTTTAAATCCACGAATTGCTAAATCATACATACCACGAGAGTAGTCGTTATATGCCATATTAAAAAATTCTGTTGGTAAAGGTAACATTGGCATATCAACCTTTGGAAGTTGTTTTGATAAAATATCCATTCTCTGAGACAAACTTGAATGTATATCATCCATCCTTTGAGCTAAAAAAGACATTTTATATTTGTTCTCCTCAAGTTTTTCAGTGTATATTTGAAGATTAGAATTAAGCTGTTTCATCTGTAGATTAAGATCTGCTTGATTTTGTCTAATTGTAGCCATTTCGGACTTTAAAGTTGCGATTTCTTCTTTTAAAGAATAAATTTCATCAGATGTAGCAAGACAACCATAAAAAAGGATAGTAGATAGTAGATAGTAGATAGGGATTAGGAAGAAAGAAAATCTCTTTAAGTTAAACATAAATACTCTTTTATTTTTTCACTCTTACTTTTGTCTCAGCTCTACGATTTGGTTTGCATTGAGGAGAATCTGGTGGTCCTGCATTTTTGTTGATAGGTTTTTCCTCTCCATATGATATCGTTGCAATCTTTCCTGCAGGTACACCTAAGCTTATATAATAATCTCTAACTCTAGAAGCGCGCTTTTGACCCAAAGCTAAGTTGTACTCATTAGAACCACATTCACAACAATGCCCTTCAACAAGAATTTCATACTGTGGATTTGCAAGTAAATACTCGGCATTCTTTTGTAGTATATTTTTTGCTTCTTCAGCTAAATCAAATCTATCAAACTCAAAATATACATTTTTTAACTCAGGAATAGAAACAAATTCTTCTCCTCTAATATTTGGCTCTTCAACTTTTGGTTTTGGAGTTTCAACTGGTTGAGGTGCTGGTGGTTTTACTTTTTTAGGACAACCAAAAAACATTAAACAACTCATTACAACTAAAACAAAAGACAAAATTTTTTGTTTCATAAATTTTAACCCCCTTTTGAAATTTATTATTTTTATATTATATTATTATATTATAACAAAATTAAATTCAATTTGTCAAGAGGATAGAAAAATCGGGTCTGAGGGGATTTGAACCCCTAACCTATGGGTTCGAAGCCCACCGCTCTATCCAAGTTGAGCTACAGACCCAATTTATTTTTCTTCAACATTTAAAACAACATTTACTTTACTACCTTTTAAAACAACACTTCCTGCTTTAGGTGTTTGTGAAATTATTATATCAAACTCTTTATCTTCATCACAAACTTTTTTAATATAACCTAACTTTAAACCTTTTGATTCAAGAATTTTTTTTGCTTCTATTAACGATTTATTTATCAAATTTGGCACTTGAATTTTTTCAACCACAGGTTTACCTTTACTTATCAAAATATTTATTTTTGTCCCTTTTTTTACTTCCAACCCTGGTTGAGGGTCAGAAGTTATAATATAACCTTTTTCTATCTCCTCTGAACCAACTTCTTTTATTTCACCTACTACTAAGCCTAATTCAGATAAAATCTTTTTTGCTTCTTCAATTGATTTTGAGCTCAAATTAGGAACTTTTATTAATGAAACTCCTTTAGAAATTATCAAGCTTACTATAGAGTTTCTTTTGACTAAACTTTTAGGTAAAGGATATTGTAAAATAACAACATTAGGAGGTACATCTTCTTTTTCCTCTTCTCCTATAATATCATGAAATAATCCATATTTATTTAGGACCTCTATAGCTTCAGAAGCCGACAAATTCCTAACATCAGGGGTTCTGATGTATAAATACTTTTTTTCAATTTCCGGGAAAACATAAAAATATGAAAAATATGAAACTAAAAATGATACAATTAATGAAATCAATAAAACTATCAAAATACTTAGTCCTTTTGAAATTTGAGAATTGTTGTTTTGCATTTTATCACCTCCAAAAAAGTTTATTTTCCTAAAATAATCTCTATTCTTCTGTTCTGTACTCTACCAGATTTTGTTTTATTTGATGCAATAGGTCTTTCTTCTCCAAAACCTTTTACTTCAAATATATTACTATCCATACCTAATTCTTTAACAAAAAAAGAAGACAAAGCTTCAGCATATTTTAAAGATTTAGCTTTATTTTCTTTCTCATCCCCAACGGAATCAGTATGACCTTCAATAAGAATTTTTTTATTACTATATTTATTTTTAATTATCTCTACTAATGAATACAAAGATTTTTTCATACTTGGCTTTATATCTGTTGTATTCTTTATAAACAACTCATCTGTTGGATAAATTACTACAACTCCTCTTTTATCTAAAATAACCTTTGCCCCTTCAATATA
>Ga0308421_1000091_pt1 | contig 51091 bp, 40 predicted proteins | sample HotsprSampleMS60_FD_203673 | JGI IMG/M metagenome (GOLD analysis project Ga0308421, IMG submission 203673) | Hot spring phototrophic mat microbial communities from Mushroom Spring, Yellowstone National Park, Wyoming, United States - 20090730_MS60 ...
CCACCTCGATCTGCGACATCATAAACTCCTCCTTGACTTGGTCTTGCAGGCGCACCCGCCCATCGGGCAGGATTTTGGACACATACGAATCGAGCGCGCGGCTCTCCGCGTCGATAATCTGGTACTCCTCCTCGACGCCCAGCGTCAACGGTACGCCTTTGAACATGGCTTCACCCGCATAGTAGATACACTCTTCCAAGAGCGAATCCTGCAATCTATGCAGGAAGTGCGTGGAGCGGAGCGAACCTTTGTCGCGATGAAAACGCTTTTCGCAGCGACTTGGTGGTTTGGGCGCACGTGCGTTGAGACGGCGTATCGGCGGTGGGAGGAGTCAGCCGAGTGCGACTCTGCGTTGCGTTTGTTGGAGGCAGTTGTGGAGGGCGCAGCGACAGCAGAGCGTGACCCGCAGGTGTTGTCGGTCGGCTACGGCGGGTTGCCTAACCGCGATGGCGAGGTGGAGCTGGACGCTGCTGTGATGGAGGGTGCGCGCCTGCGTGCGGGCGCGGTGGCAGGTGTGCGTGGGTTTGTGCCAGTGGTCTACCTTGCGCGCGCGGTGATGGAGCGCACGCCGCACCTGATGCTGGTTGGCGATGGTGCCGCCCGCTTCGCGCTCCAGCAAGGCTACGAGCCGCAGCAGCTGCTCACCGCCGAGTCGTTGCGCCGCTGGCAGGAGTGGCGACAGCAGCAGACTGCACCGCAAGAGGTTTCCCAAGTGCGCGCCCACGCACCCGATGACTCGCACGATACTGTTGGTGTGCTGGGCTGGAACGCGGGGCATCTGGTAGCTGCTTGCACTACCAGCGGGCTCGCGTGGAAGTTGCCTGGGCGCGTGGGCGATTCGCCAATTGTCGGGGCAGGGCTGTACGCCGATAACGAGGCGGGCGCAGCGGTCTGCACAGGCGTCGGCGAGGAAATTTGGCGGTTCGCATTAGCCAGTCGCGTCGTGGAAGCGATGCGTGCAGGCGACTCGGCACAGCGGGCGTGCGAACGGAGCATCGAGTTTATGCTGCGCCGCCTGCCCGATGTCGTCCAGCACCAGTGCGCCGTGATTGCCATCTCCGCACGCGGCGAATTCGGGCTGGCAGCTACTCAACCCGAGCGGTTCAACACCTTCCTCTGCCGAGAGGGAGCCATCGAAGAGGTCAAACCCTGACTGCTGCGGGCATCGGACGGGTATGATTCGGCGCGATGCAGGCGGTCTCAGCAGCGCATGCGCGCCAGCAGCGTATCCACCGCATCGTGCTTGCTGCGTGGGTGCTGATTCTGAGCGGTGTCTCGCTACTGGTCAGTGGCTACCGCGATGTCTACGGCGCGAACCACGGCTTCCAGTTGCTGCTGGTGCAAAAGATCAATAATCCCGCTCTCTACCCTGCAGACCCTGTGGCGGAGGTGATTTTCTCGTTTGCCTCGGCGTTCTGGTACGGGGTGGCGTGGCTGACGCGCGGGTTGAACCTGTCAGCAGTGTTGTTCGTACTGTTTTGGGTCAAAAATATCCTCTTACTTCTGATAGGCTACCGTTGGGCACGGCTCCTGTTCCCACATTCGTGGGGAGCAGTCTATGCGGCTCCGCTGTTTTTGGCAACCGCGCCCGCGCCGCTGATAGGCAACGGTCATCCATCCGACTCGCTCGAACAGACCAGCTTCTCTGTGATTGTTGCGTTGCTGGCGCTCGAGTCGCTACTGCGGCGGCGTGAAGGGGCGTACATGCTCTGGATGGGATTGGTCGCCTACTTTAATCCGATGTACGCGATCTTCGCCTATAGTTATGTTGCACTCTCTGTGTTTGGCGATCGGGTGTTGCGCAGGGACTGGCTGCGCTGGGCGGGGGCGACCGTGGGCAGCCTGGGGATAGGCCTGCCAGGCTGGTTATTGTTGCTGCGTGCGGCGCGCCCGCCAGTAGCAGACCCGCAGGCGGTCTGGCAAACAGCGGAGTTAAGCTATCCGTACCATTTTTTTCCGAAGGCGTGGGATATTGAGCCCCAGCTGGTTTTGCTGGCGTACGGAGCGTTGGTGTTGGCACTCTGTCGGTTCTGGGGCGGGAGTGCGGGGCGGCTGCGCTTGCACTTGGCGCTATGGACCACACTGGCGTTGGGCTATTACCTACTGGCGTGGCTGACACCGTATGTCTTGTGCTCGCTCACCCTACTGCAACTGCACCCCATCCGTGCCACAGAGCTTTGGTTTGTGGTGGCGGGCATTTTTTTGGCGGCAGGGGCGTGTGCCTGGGTCGAGTCGCGCCCTGCAGAGACGCTCAGGCGATGGTTCACACCGCTGGCGCTGCTGGTTTGCACGGGCGCGACTTGGCGTTTTGGCTACGGGGCAGGATTCAGCATCAAGAGCATGTTCCTGCTGACGGTCGGGCTGGAAGCGTATCGGCAGATGGCGCAGCGAACGGCGTGGCGTCTTACCGTCGGGGTGATACTGGTGCTGTGTGGGGCATTTGTGGCAGCGAACGCGCTACGCATCCACATGATGCGCGTGTCACGGTATGGCAACTGGATGGGAATCCCGCGTGCGCCCGCCTATGAGATTGCCCGCTGGGCACGTGCGAGCACGCCCGCCGACACCGTGTTCCTTGTGCCGCTCTACAGCGATGCGGAGGGCTGGCACCATTTCCGCCATCTATCGCAGCGAGGTGTGTTCGTCACGCGCAAAGACGGCACTGCCTGGACCTTCGCACCCCACTATGCCCACGAATGGAAGGCGCGTATGCACGCAGCAGGGCTGTTCGAGGTCGCGCAGCTGGATGACGCGACCTACCGTATTGGTGCGTGGGTGCATATAGGAATCTTGCGTCGCGGGCAAGACTACTTCCGCCGTGCGAATGACCGCTTGGACGACATGCGCGTGCGGCAAATTGCCAAGCGATACCGAATCGACTACTGGATTGTGCCTGTCAATAAACCGACACGCTTCCCCGAAGTCCACACGCACGGGGAGTGGAAGGTCGTGCGCGTGATGCCTTGAAGGGGGTATAATCCCGCTAATGCCCATCGTGCAACCCGATTCGCTGGACACACTGGTTCAAGGCGTGCTATCGGGCGAGGTGCGCGCGATTGCTCGTGCGATTACCTTAGTAGAATCGCGCGATTCTACACGACTGGAGTTGCTGGAGCGCTTATTCCCGCACACGGGGCGCGCGTTCAAGCTAGGAATCACGGGTGCGCCTGGCGCAGGCAAAAGCACGCTAACTTACCAGTTAATTCCACGCCTGAAGGTGCGCGGCTACCGTGTAGGCGTGCTGGCAGTGGATCCGACCAGCCCGTTCAGTGGGGGCGCGATTCTGGGCGACCGTATCCGCTTCGACGACGCGCTGGAGGGTGTCTATATCCGCAGTCTCGCCAGTCGGGGCAGCATTGGCGGGCTCTCACGGGGCGTGCCTGCGGCTATTCGCGTGTTGGAAGCCGCAGGGTACGATTTGGTGCTGATTGAAACCGTTGGCGCGGGGCAACTCCAGGTCGATGTCCGCTTCGTCGCCGATACTGTCGTGTTGACGCTTGTACCTGAAGCGGGTGATGTCATTCAAGCGATGAAGGCAGGCATCATCGAAATTGCAGACATCTATGTCATCAACAAGGCGGATCGCGAAGGGGCGACCCGCATGCGCCTGGATTTGCGCAACGCGCTCGAACTCGGTGGCAAGCCTAAAGGCTGGAACCCACCGATCGCCCTCACCGAAGCGATTTCTGGCAAGGGCGTGGACGAACTGGTGGCGTTCATCGAGGAACACAAGCAGTACCAGCTGCAGTCGGGTGGCTGGGAAGCGCGACGCCTGCAGCAGTTGGAGTGGGAACTGCAGTCGCTGATTCACGATGCGATTGAGCAGCAGGCGCGCGCGAGCACGCGCCGCCTGTTTAGCGCAGAGACCCTTCAAGCGGTACTGCAGGGCATCGAGAACCCGTTCCCGCAGATTCGCGCGTGGCGGCTGCCTTAAGCGCTACAACGCCGTGCGCCACTCGCCCTCAAAAACTAACTCGGCGTTGCCCGCGAGCCAGAGAGTATTATCCGTCCGCCACTCGACCTCCAGCACGCCCCCAGGCATTTGCACATACGCTGCGCGGGCGAGCCTGCCAGTGTGTACGCCTGCGACGAGAATCGCGCACGCGCCTGTGCCACATGCCAGCGTCGCACCTGCGCCCCGCTCCCACACGCGCGCCCGTACCCAATCTGGCGACTCCACTTGCGCTACCGACACATTCACACGGTCAGGGAACTGAGGATGGCGCTCTAACTGCGGTCCCAGGCTCTCCAACGGGAAGGCGTCAGCCGAATCGACAAACAGCACCAGGTGCGGCGCGCCTGTGTGGACAAGGCTCGCCTTCAGCCCCAGCCCTTCGCCCACCGACATGCGTTCCTTCCCGACCAACTCGTTAGGAGCAGGCAACAAAAAGGGCGCGGGCGCAATTTGGGGCGTTCCCATCTCCACCAGAAACCACTCCGCGCGCAGTCGATCCACCTGTCGGATGCCTGCGCCTGTCTCTATCGAGAGGCGATTTTCAGCAGGGCGGTGATACTCCCAGAGATAGCGTGCAAAGCATCGGATGCCATTACCACACATAGTAGCCTCAGAGCCGTCGGCATTATAGATACGCATGCGGTAGTCCGCGCACAGCGACGATTCCACAATCAGCAGCCCGTCTGCCCCTACCCCAAGCTGGCGATGGCATAGTCGCTGTGCTAAGTGCGCGCAACTGTCTGGCGGCAACGAGTGCGCCACTGCGTCCAGCAACACGAAGTCGTTGCCTGTGCCCTGTAGCTTGTAGAAGCGCAGTGGGCTCACTCCTCTTCAGGCTCCGTAGCAGCCGACTGACGCCCCGAACCGCCGTACCCCGGCACTGGACGCGCTGGCACAATCGAGGTAATCGCGTGTTTGTAGACCAGCTGCACGGGCTTGCCAGGACTTTCCAGGAGCACTGTGAACGCATCAAAGCCGCGCACAGTCCCGCGGAGTTGCAGTCCACCGCTCAGGTAGATGGTCACGCCAATTCCTTCCTTGCGCACCTGATTCAAAAACATATCCTGCAAGTTAATTGCTTTCGGCATTCGTCATTCCTCCCTGCTCCATCAAAAGTTTCTCGACAAGGCGCGCCGTCTGTTCAATACCCAGACTTGCATCAACCCAGCGAACCGCTGGCTCTTTGCGGAACCAGGTCATCTGGTGCTTCGCGAACCGCCGTGTGTCGCGTTTCCACAGGCGCACGGCTTCGTCCCACGAGACGCGCCCCTGCAAATAGGCGATGAGGTGGCGGTAGCCCAATCCCTTCAGGGCAGGTTGATCTGGATTATACCCGCTTTGCAACAGTGCTTGCACCTCATGGAGCATTCCTCGGGCGATCATGGTCTCGACTCGTTGGTCAATTCGGGCGTAGAGGTGCGGGCGCGGGATGGTCAGCCCGATTTTGATAGCGGGCAGCTCGGCAGCGGCGCGTCGTTGCCACTGGCTCATCGGGATGCCCGTCATTTCGTATACCTCGAAGGCGCGTGTGAGGCGCATAGCGTCGTTCGGGTGGATACGCGCAGCGGCAGCTGGGTCAATCTGCATCAGTCGCGCGTGTAGGGCGGGTGCGCCGACACGCTCGACTTCGGCTCTCCAGCGGGCGCGCACTTCGGGGGTTGCTGGCGGCGGCGCAAGGCTAAACCCTTGCAATAACACGCGTAGGTACAGCCCTGTGCCTCCAACAATCAACACGCGCTTGCCACGCGCCTGAATATCAGCAATCGCTTGCAGCGCCAACATCCGAAAGTGCGCGGCGGTGAACACCTCGCTCGGATCAGCAACATCTATCACATGGAAGCGCACGCGCTGCTGCTCGTCGGGCGTCGGTTTCGCCGAGCCGATGTCCAGTCCCCGATAGACTGCGCTCGAATCGGCAGAGATAATCTCGCCACCCCAACGCTCTGCTAAAAGCAGCCCCACATCGGTCTTGCCAACCGCTGTCGGACCCAGAATCACCCACAGGCGTTGCGCACTCTGGAAGTTGCCCGTTGCTCGATGAATTGGGTTCACGCATCTATTATACTTTAGGCACGCATGCGTAGAGTTCTCGACACACAACCGCCACCTCCTGCCTGCGCACTTTGTGTCGCCCATATTGGAAATCCAGCGTGTAGGCATTCGAGACCGTGTCTCCAACAAAGGCATCTGGGATAGATGTGTTCGCGCACCCGTATTTTGCTGGGGGTGGTTCACTGCGCCGTGTGGAACAACTCTTCGGAGGCGTTCTATGCGTGTTGGACTGGTACTGTTCGGATGTGTGTTCGGTGTGGCTGCGCTGGCGCAGCAGGGGCGTTTGAAGCCTATCGCCTACGACGCAGCACGCGACGCCTACTATGTCGCCGATGAGTTAGTAGTGGGGCTGGAGCCATACGCATCGGCTGCATTGGCGTCTGAAGTAATGCGCTGGGTGAGTTGGTCGCGCGAGATAATACCTTCGTTGCGGGCAAGTGTGCTGCGGCTTCATCGCGGGATCGATCCTGAAAGCGCGCGTGCGATGCTCTCGCAGCTTGCTGGGGTACGCTATGTGGAGCGGAACTACCTCGTGTTCGCTTGCACCAGCCCCGATGACCCGCTGTTTTCCCAGCAGTGGGGGCTTGAGCGCGTTCAGGCGGCTCAGGCGTGGGCGTTGGCTGTGCCTCAACGCACAGTGTACCTTGCCATCATCGACACAGGGGTGGATTCCAGCCATCCTGATCTGTCGCAGCGGATGCGTCGCTACAGCGACGGTACTGTGTACGGCTACGATGTGCATGTAGGTGGCGTGAATGCATCTGATTTTCACGGACACGGCACGCACTGTGCAGGGATTGCTGCTGCACACACGAACAACGGCGTGGGCGTCGCAGGTGTTGCAGGCAGCGCGCCCGTACAGATTATGCCTGTCAAAGTCCTTAGCGATCAAGGCATCGGCACGATGAGCGATGTGGCGCGTGGAATCGTCTGGGCGGTGGACAACGGCGCACATGTGCTGAACCTGAGTCTGGGGGGCAACTGGGGAACGCAACAGCTCGCCGATGCGATAACCTACGCGTGGGGGCGCGGCTGCTTGGTGGTGGCAGCAGCGGGCAACAACGGTAGCAACGCTCCGTTCTACCCTGCCTACTATGAACACGCGCTGGCGGTTGCAGCCACCGATTCGACCGATCGGTTGACCGATTTCTCACAGTATGGCGCGTGGGTGGACATCGCCGCGCCTGGCAGCGATATTCTCTCTACAGTGCCCAACAGTGGCTACGCGCGTTGGCGGGGCACCTCGATGGCGTGTCCGCATGTGGCGGGCGCTGCAGCGTTTCTGTGGGCGTGTGTGCCCAGCCTGACCAATCAACAGCTGCGGATCGCCTTGGAAAACCACGCCGACCCTGTGCAGCCGTTCTGGTCTGAAGGTATCGGTGCGGGCAAGGGGCGACTGAACATGGCTCGCGCGCTGCAGGCTGCGCTCCAGATGGGAGGCGTGCCTGCAGTCAGCCGGCTGAGTCTGAACCCGTCCTCAGTGACGGCAGGCGAGACCGCGCAGGGCGTGGTCGTGCTGTCGCGGGCAGCAGGCGCAGGTGGCACAGTGGTGGAGCTGCACAGCAGCAACCCACTCATCGCGTGGTGCCCCGCGCGAATCACTATCCCCCAAGGACAGACAACGGGCACCTTCGAAATCGGTACGGCTGTTCACGGCGCGGGCACGGTCACCATCACGGCTACATCCGGGGGTGTCTCGCGCACAGCAACGCTGCAAATTCTCTCGTCACTGCGCGTGCAGGCGGTCTCAGTGACGCCTGCAGCGGTTACGGGCGGGCACGCAGCAACACTCACGGTACATCTGAGTGCGCCTGCACCTGCTGGAGGCGTGCAAGTGGCGTTGAGCAGCAGCGCGGCACAGCACGCCGTGCTGCCCCCAAGCGTGCAGGTGCCCGAAGGTCAATCCGTGGTACAGGTGCGTGTGAACACGGTTGCCGTTGCTCAGCGTGTGCGTGTAACCCTGCGCGCGGTCCTGGGCGATTCTCAAGCCACCGCGGAGTTAGTGCTTAGCCCGCCCGCGCCTGTGTTGCTGATTCTCGCGCCTGCCGTTGTGCTTGGGGGGCAGAGTGCGACAGCGACCGTGTTCCTAAACGCGGGTGCGCCCGCCCACGGTCTGTGGCTGCGCGTCAGGAGCTCTGATCCGAGTCGCGCGTGGGCGCCTCAATCGATTTATGTGCCTGCGGGCAGGCGCACTGCACGGTTCACCATCAACAGTGCTCGTGGACGCGGCAGGGTCGGCGTGCACATTACGGTCGCTACCGACGGCGGGGCGCGCGCGGCGACGCTAACAGTGCGCTAAGCCCCAGCACCGCAGCAAGCGCTCATCCGCTGCCTGCAAGGAACGCTGCCTCGACGCCGTTTGCTGCCACAGCCAGCCGAACAGTCCGCTCTGGCGGGCAGCGCGGCGATGCCCATCGCGCAGTGGCACAGCCCATATGCTTGCCCGCACTAGTCGAGCGGCACAAAGTCGGCGACCAGAGCGCGCTCAGCGCTTTCTGTGAGCGCGTAGAACGCAGCGTACAGCCCCAACAGCAGCACCAGTTGCCACACCGTCGCTGCGAAGCCGCACTCTGCACGGGGCAACTGAACATGCGGCGCACCCCACGCGAACACTGCCGGTGCTGCGAGCGCGGGCATCGCCGCCAGCAAAAAGACAAGCCGATCGCTCTTAGGGGCAAACAGCGAAATCGGCGTCACCAAGCGGCATGCACGCTGGAACCGTGCCATCCTACAACTGTTCCAGCCGCTCCAGTTTCGCCTCGAGCGCTGCGGCGCACGCTTTGAACCACGCGCGCCCGATGAGCAGGAACCACCATGCAGCGGGGCGAGCGTGCGTTTGCAGCAATCCTTCTGCGGTCAGGTAGGCGTCGCGAATCTGCTTCAGTCGTGCCTGCTCCGCCTCGCGTTCCAGCGCGCGCACACGCGCTCGGAGTGCCATCGCCTCAGGTGTGCGCCCCACTTGCGCTCGTTCGGCGTTGAGCTGTCGGATCTGCGCTTTGAGTGCCCGCAGGCGGGGCGCGAGCGCCGTGCAGCGTTGGGGAGCCTGCTGTATCTCGGCGATGAGCGCGCGTCGCTCAGCGTGTAGGGCGTGTACCTGCTGACGCAAAGCGGCAGCATGGACACCTACCGTCTCAGCCAGCGCGCGCAGGCAGGCATCATAATTCGCTAATCGCTCACGCCAGAGGTCGCCTGCGCACTCTGCCAGCTGCGCCATCAGTGCGCGGGGACGGCGCACGCGAGCCAGTTGCTCCAAGAGACGCTGCTGCTCGGCAACGACCGAGCGCCAACGCGCGGCAAACTGATCGGAGCAGATGGTTGGCTCGCCGAACGCACGCGCCAAATGTGGTGGCAGGCGCACGCTCACGCAGCGCACAGCGCGCAGCGCATCCCAGGTTGGATAGCGCAAACGCAGAATCGGATGTATGCAGCTTACCACACCGTGCGTGCGCAACTGATTCAGAAAACGCGCCGTGCGCGTCAAATAAGGCGAGCCGCGCTCGTTGAACACAAACACAAACTCGTGCGCCAACATCGGCGCGAGCGTGATTGCCTTCCCGACCAGCGTGCAGCCATCGCCCCACTGCGCCTCGATGGCATGCGCCAGCGCATGCACATCACGAATCGGCGCGGACAAGCGCACGATTTGCGGCTCTGGTGTAAGCACGACCAAGTACCGCTCGGTCAGCAGCAGCGTGCCGCGTCCCCTTTGAGGAATCAGCAGCTCGAACGGCAGTGCGCCTTCGCCGAACTCGTCCAGCGTGTAAATCGGCGAGTCGGCGACGGCGGCGTTGTAGGCGTGTTCGCAGACGCGGCGCGTCGCAGGGTTCACAAAAGCGTCCACCAGCGCGAAGCGGGGCAGCGTCGCCGTGCGCGTGTTGAAACGCAGCAACTCCGTCGTGCGTGTGAAGCCAACCGTCGCAGGCAAGGCGTCCCCACGCAGCGCCTCCAGCAGCTCAGGGTACAGAGCGACGAACAGGTCTGCCAGCGAGTGATTCGGGTGCGCGTGGGCATACTGCTGCACGCGCTGACGCAGCGCATGTCCCCATTCGCAGGCACGTGCGCGCGCGTCGGCATCTTCCAGCATCTGGCACGAACCGTCCAACCCAAACTTTAGCAGCGCCTCTAAGGCAGGCGCGACCGCGTGCAGAGGAACCTCACACACGGGGCGCAGCGCGTAATCGCGCGCGACCAGTCCGCGCCACCCCCACGCCTCGGTGAGCGCATCCACATATGCGCTCCATCCTCCGGTGCGGGCGTCTGCCACCCGCGCTACCGCCCCGCCGTAACGAGCGAACATCGCCAGCGTGGGCACGGTCTCGCTGCCAAACAGTTGGGCAATCTCACCCGCTGCAGACCAGAGCGCACGCGTAGAGCCATCATTGTGGGGCGCAAGGACAAACCCGTTGATGCACGGCGCGGCTGGTGGCAGGCGTCGCGTCCGCAGGCGGGCGAAGTAGTCCGTGTCGTGAACCCCAAAAAGCATGCGGCAATTCGAATCGAGCGGTGCAAGCCACTCCAACAAAGCAAGCTTCATCGGCTCGTCCCAGAAAATCGTCTGCCCTAACGCCAACAGCGGCGCGTCGGGTGCCAGCCGACAGAGCGCTTCCAACGCCTCTTGCAGCGAGCAGCAGTTTTCGTTCGTTTGCATAGCCCGTGCCCCATAGGTACGCCAAGAGTCTACCCAACTCTCGCAAGTCGTTAACATTCACTCAAGGCTACTTCGCAACCCCTTGAAGGTAGAACCCAAAAACTAATCGCCAGCCCACAAAAGCAGACAATCCAAGACAGAGATACTTATCGGTCACGCACTCAGAAGTCCGAAGATAAACACAGCGGGCATCCTAAACAGTTTCTGACCATTTCGGGTATACTCCCAAAGCGATTGGCTACTAAGTGTCTTCGCAGTGAGATTGAAACATAGCTCCCACCCCAGCCCTCCTCGCGAGCGTGGAGGGAGTGGCGGTTCCTCCCCATCCATAAAGGAGGTTCGGAGGGGAGTATGTCGAAAAATCAATACACAGGCACTTATAAGGCTCTCGAACAGACAGGGATGCGAGGTACGATATTGAACTACGCAGCCTACAGAGCTGCCTGCTGGCAGCGCGGTTGCAGGGGATGCGAGGTACGATGTTGAACTACGCACCTACCTTCGTCATCGGGGTTGGGGAAAGGGAGGAGGCGTCACTAAAGGCGACTCTGAACGAGATGCACTTTTGGCTAAGAGAGTGCTACCCGCAGGTGACTCCGATTGTACGAATGGGGCTTGTTGTTGACAGCGCACTTATCGATCTCGCGGAGCGTGTAGGGGAACCTGTCGGCGACGACCTCTTAGACGGCATGCGCCGCTGGTGTGAAGCCGTCACGAGCGTCCACGCCATCGATTGCGTGCGTGCAAGCCATATCAATACGACTGGCACGGAGCGACTGGAGCTGCGCGTGGTGCTTGTTTTCTTCTCGGACTGCCCGCACGCACAGGTGGAGGCGGTTCTCGACGCTTTGAGTGCAGCGACCGAGTCGTCGGGGGTCGTATTGTGCATTACAGCAATTGTGATTGTTCGCACGGATTGGGTGCCCTCAGTGCCAGCAGCGCAAGCATGGCTAAAGATGCTGCGCCCGTTTGCCCCTGCGTATGTCTTTGTGCTGCGCCGCTACCGAAGCAACGGCAGCACGGTCGAAGAGGCGGCTTTGCCGCTGGTGGTGCAATTCCTGCTCCTGACGGCGTTAGCACCGTATAAGAGCCCCCGACACCCGTTTTTCGAGAGCAACGGGACACAGACGGACTTCTCGACGGTTGGACTGGGGCTGATTTATGTGCCGTTGCCGCACATCAGTGAGGCAGCAGGCAACTTCTTGGCGCATGAACTCTCCGCACTGGCGCTGGACGAGCGTCCGCATCCAAGCCAACCACACTGGAATGAGAAGGCAGCGCATGCGCTCGACGAAGCCAACTTCTGGCACGCGCTATTTGACGGCATCGAGGAGGTCGCCGAAGTCCGCGCAGAGCCAGACGCTATCCCCGAACAGCGCTTCCAAGTTGCCCTACGCAAGGGGACTGTGCTTCTCGACCTGAGCCGCACGCCGTGGCATCGGCGCAAGGAGCGGCTCATCGACTACGAACTAACTTGGGGCTGGCTGCTGCGCGAGTTCTGGCTGCCCAAGATGCAGCACAACGCCCAGCGCAAGCAGCAAGAAGCAGATGAACATCTCATCGCCGTGTTGGACACTATCGCGCAGCAGGGGGTAGGCGTTTTTGAGTCGGTGGAGCGTACGCTGCACCACCTCACGCGGCGCCTGAACGAGTGGCAGTGCGCCAAGCCTGGCACGCCGCGCGGGGTGGAGCCTGCAGGCGCCCAGCACCGCTACGAAGCGTTGGAGCGCGCCATCGCCGACGCGCCCAATCCGTATGCCGTCCTCACACGCGCCCTGCTCACCCTCGCGCTGATTGGCTACACGGCGTTCGCGCTGGCGCGATGGGGCTGGCTAACGAACGCGCTCAACGAGGCGATGCGAGTGGTCTTCGTCGACGCGCCCGCGTGGAGCGCGTGGGGGCTTATCGGCGGTGCTGCGCTGATGGCAACGGTCGCCGTAATCTGGAAGGCGATTCAGACCATTCGCGCCGCGCACGAGCGCGTCGAACAAGCCACTCAGGACGCGCTCCGCGCGCTCGAAGCTGCAGTCGCCTCGCGCCTGCGCGAGATGGGACTGCAACTGCTCCAGCAGATCCAAGGCAACTTCCTGAACCGCCTCCAAGAGCTGGCAAGCATGAATCGGGAGGGGCGGGAGAGTTTCGAGCGCGTGCGTCAGAACTGGCGGGCGAAAGCGTGCGCGTTCAACCCGCCCCAAACGCCGCTGACGCGAGCCGCCGTGCAGAGATGGGAACAGCTGGAGCCGAAACTGCGCCAACGCCTAACAGGGCAAGACCTGCCCGCGCTCTGGCGACAGACGCTGCAAAACGCCTCCGTCGACGCCTACGAGATACTCATCAACCGCTTGAACGACCAGACACTGGAGACGATGGTCTGTCGTGCCGCCAAACAGCTCTGGCTCGAAAGCCTGCAGGGTGAGCAGATGCGCCGCCTTAGCGACTATCTCCCTGTGAGCGATACGGGCGCGATGCAGTCGCTCCTCGATCAGTGCTACCAAGAGTCGCGCGCGTATCTGGCGCAGTCGGCGCGAAGCGCTGTGGGATGGCAGCTGCACGCCGTGGATGAACCCGAGCTAAACAACCACATCCAGCAAACCGCTCAAACGCAGTTGGGGAATCAGTGGATTGTCCTGCAACTGCCCGCAGTGGCGGGGTTCGTCCAGCTCGGCTGGGTTGACTATGCGCCCCCAATAGAGTAGACTATGCGCGAACGGATGCGTTCAGACACAGAAGAGATTATTTACCATGCGAACGACCTGCCCGCGCCGATGACGCTGGGCGCGATGCTGTGGGTTGCGGTCGGCTTCTTGCCGCTGCCGCTCGCGCTGCTGCTCCACTGGCTGATGCACCGCATGCCCGATTGGGCGCGCTGGCGGAGCCTGCTTTCGGCTTACGATGCGGTGACGCTGCTTGCGTTAGCGTTGACGGCGGCGGTGGGGTTTGGCGCGGCGCTCTTCGCGCTGCGCCAGACGAGCGACTCGCTTCTGCGGGCGCGTCTCCAGAGCTGCGTCGATAGCGCGGGGCTGGAATCGTGGCAACAGCTCCTTTTCCTGATAGCGTTGCCGACTGTGCTGATTCTTGCGATTGTGCGCGTTGCGGGCGCGCTGGAACTGGGGCTGCTAACGGCGATTGCGCTTAGCGTGTTGACCGCGCGGCGCATCACGCGCTACCCGCGCCCTGCGGTCAATCTCGTGCCTGCAGCGCTGGCGGCAGAGGTGGAGCCACTGCGTAAGCAGCAAGGACACCCTGTCGCCTACCAGTGGAGTTTCGCGCCAACCCCTGAGTCGACCCCTGAGCTGTTGAGCCTCACCATAGCGTTCAGTCCTGCCCGACTCGAGGAAGCGCGCGAGCGACCTCGCGAACGCCACAGCGCAGGCGACTGGCTCCGCTACCTGCAGGCAGACCTGATGACGCCCGAAATCGTTGCGCTCGCAGCGGAACTGCACGACCTGCACGAGAAAAAAGAGTGGACGCCATTCCAACGCTGTCGGAACCTGCTTGCACTACTGGAGAGTTTCCAAGCGGATGCGACGGGCGCGTCGCCGCGTTTCGCCATAGAGACGCTGTACGAGCGGCAGGCGTCGCCCGCCGACCTCGCCGTCGCCGCCTATACGCTCCTACGCGCCTTGCGAGAGACCGTCCCCCAAGCGGCGCTGGTGCTGCGCAACGACAACTCGGAAGCAGGAATCGGGATTGCAGGCGCGGAAGAATTTCCCGACAGCTTTCGTGGGTTCTTCCACGAGGGGACGGCGTACCTGTTCGTCAAGCCAGAGCTGACGCGAGACCATCGTGGGCTGCGTTGGGTCTGGCGTCCAATCCCCGAAGACTGGGGCGCAATACGGGTCATCCGAACTTGAAGAGGGAGGCGCGATGCGCGTAGGCATCCTTGTCGCTGTGCTGTTAGGGACGCTGACCGTTTGTTCGGCGCAGGAGTGGCGCGTGGTGGTGCATGCGCCGTCGGCGCAGTCATTGCACAGTTGGGCGCAAGACGCGCCGACAATACAACTCCAAGCCGCGCTTCAAAGGGCAGGCGAGACGGTTATCAGCGGGCGCGGCGAGACGGCGCAGCTGTTCCTCACTGCGCAAGTCTACGAAAACGGCGCGCTTGTCGACCGCGTCACGATGTGGGACGACGGCACGCACGGCGATGCGCAAGCGAGCGACGGAACCTACACGGCGCTTTATCGCCCGCCGCGCCCCGCGAATTACCGCGTGCGCATCCGCGCCCAAGTAGAGCTGCAACGCGAGGGCAACGCCGCCAAGCGCGAGTTCTGGTCGGACTTTGTGCCGTTCGAAGCGGTGGTTATCCCCTACGCCCGCCTCACCCAGCCTGAGCCAGGCAGCACGATCCCTGCGCAGACAACGGCGCGCGCACGCCTGCTGCTTGGAGAATCGCCCTACTTGGGACAAGACCCGACACTTACCGCGCTCCTGCGCATAGAGGGCGACAATTGGCGACAGGAAGTACCGATGCGCCGAAGCGAGTCGTTGCTCACCGCTTCCGTGGAGCTGCCGAAGCGCGGAGCGTACCGCCTTACGGCGATTGTGCGCGTTGTGCGTAACGGTCAAGCCCTGCAGAGCCAGAGCGAGGTCGTGCAGGTCGAGGCGACGACCCTCAGCTACTTCTGGCTTTATGTGGCGATTGGGCTGACGCTCGTCTACCTACTCTTGCCCATGCGCCAGCCGCCCCTGCGGTATCGCCACACAATTCGAATCGCGAACGAAACACACTTCCTCGAACCCGAACAGAACCTCTCCATTCGTGGGCTGGAGCTACGCGCCAGTGCGGAGAAGCCTGAAGTGGTGGTTCGCGTCGCGCCTGGAAGCCCTGTTGCCTTGCGCAAGCCAGGCGAACCGCTCCGCCAAAACGAGGCGACGCTTCAGGAGGGCGAACAGTGCCTCGCGGGCAGTGAGACCATCCGCTACGAGCGGGCGGAGCCAACACGGGCGAACGCGCCCCTCTGGAGCCGACTAATGCCCACCACGCTTCCGCGCCTTATTACACTTTTGTGCGCGCTGGGCGCACTGGTCTACTGGTGGCGCCTGTGGCAACAGTTCACACAGTAGGTATAATCCGTTTACGAGGTGCGCTATGAACGGGATTCAACAAACTCTGCGGACAGCATTAGAGAACACGATTGGGGACCTACAAGTCGCTCAAGTGATGAGCGTTGCGCCCACGCTGGTGATTGGGCTGGGCGGTAGCGGCGTCTGGACGGCGCGCCGACTGAAGCGGCTTATGCGCATCCGCTACGGCGAGGTTCCGCTTATCCGATTCCTGCTGATAGATACAGACCAAGCCGCGTTCGCGCCTGCGCCTAAGTTGGCGGATGCGCCTGACGCCGAACGCGCCATGCTAACCCTACAAAACCCCGAGGCGGTCTACGATTCCGTCAAGAAGGGAATTGGCGAGCTTGCGAGATTGCGCGAGTGGGTACCTGACACCTTGCCCGTTCATATCCTGCGCAACGCGAACGGCGTGGGCGGCATCCGTCCCGTCGGACGATTCGCGTTCTATGTGAGCTTGGACACGATATTAGGCAAGCTCAGAACCGCGTTGAATGAGTGTCTGAACATCGGTCAGGAGTTGCAGATTCGTCTCAGGGAGCGCGCGCGCAGCTTCCAGTTAGATACGAACCAAGTGCGCATCTACATCGTGGGGAGTTTATGTGGCGGCACAGGCTCGTCGCTCTTTTTGGATACGGCGGTGCTGACGCGCACCCTGCTTCGACAGCTTGCGCCAAACGCGAGCGTCTCCATCGTGGGGCTGTTTTATATGCCTGCCGTGTTCGAGAACGAGCCGACCTTGCGCAACAACACAGCCTTTATGTCGATTATCCAGGCGAACGGCTATGCTGCCCTCAAGGAGCTGGAATACTTCTGCGATGCGAACTTGCTCAGGCAACAGCCGTTTACTTTTCGGTATCCGAATCTCAGCGACATCACGGTAAGCGCGCCTGTCTACGACGAAGAGTTCATATTGGAGCGTGGCACGGCGGACGGGCGGATGCTGGCAAGTCGTGACGAGGTGCTGGAGCTTGCCGCGCGTGCGCTTTTGATAGACATCGGCTCGCCTGTGGGCGCGCGCAACCGCGCGGCGCAAGCCAACATCGCCACCGTACTCACAATGCAGCCGTGCCCGCAGACCCAAAAGCTGCGCACCCTGCACAGCCTCGGCGTCACGGCGCTCTCCGTGCCCATCGTCGAACTGCTGGAGCACGGCGCAGTTCGGCAGCTGCGCCAGTTCATCACGGACGACCTGCTTGGACAGCCGCTCACCAGCGCCGAGTTGGAACAGCTGGTCGACGGCTTTTTGGAAGCGAACCGCCTCGAAGAGCGGCGCGACCGCGACGACCTCTCGCTGCAACTGTTCTCCGAACGCTATACACTGTCACGCACGCGCCAAGAGCTGGAACGCGAGGCAGGCGGCGACGACCTCAAGCAGGCGCAATACGCCGCCGAGTGGATCCAGCGGGAAATCACGCGCCTGCAAAACGACCTGTTACCAACAGCGCGACGCCAAGTAAGCCAGCAGCGTCCCGTAGTCTTGGAACGCGCATGCCAAGCCATCCGCGAGCGCACAAACAGCATTATTCACGAGCGCGGGCTGCGCGCCGCCTACCAGTTCGTAGACGAGCTGATCACCATCTTCGAGAGCGTACAGCGTGAACTGGTCGAGGAGCAACAAAGCTACGACACAGACACGAAGGGACGATTGGAAAACGAACTCGGCAGTCGGCTCGCCTTCCTGACCAGCCTGCGTGGACTGAGCGGCAGGATACAAGCGATGGGCAGCGCGGACGAGCAAGCCATCGACGATGCGCTCCTCACGCTGGGACGCTACGGCAACTACGCGCTGCAGGCAGTCGCACGCCAAGCAACTGTGGAACTGCTCGATAGCGACCAGCCAATCGACGGCATGCCTGCGCTTATCCCCCAGCTCAAGGAATGGCGACGCCACATCGAGCAGGCAATCGCTAAGTTAGGCGAGATTGACCACCGATGCGCCGAAATTTTGAGCACGCGCCTACACGCCGCGGCTCCAGGCTCTACCTATGTGCTGGATCAGTGGATCCTTACGCCCGAAGAGTTCCACAGGTTCTTAGACCGTGTGCCCGTGGACATCGCCGCCTATCGCGACCAGCTGTGGCAGCAACTGGGCACAGAACTCGACCAGCGATTGAACACCTTAGCCCAGAAAAGCAGCGACGAGCTGGTAGCTGAGTTGGTGGGAGCGATCGGCGCTAAAATGCAAGCCGCCCTGCGAGAACAGGTCTCAATCGCACGGCTTATTCTCGAACGCGACGACTTGCCCAACCTGCTTACCGCGATGCTCAACACTTGCCAGCCGTTCTGGAGCGCAAGCGCAGTGGGAGTCGGAAACATCGGCTACCAAGAGTTCTTCGCCGCCACCGTGCCCGCTGGGCAAGACGACCCAAATTATAAACAAACTGAGCAGTGGCTTCGGAGCCAGCCGCTGCTGCAGAATGCGGAACTGGTGCATAGCGGCTACCCATTCGCTATCGAGATTATGAAGCGCGTGTACGGCGCGCGAGCCTTCTGGTTGGAGCGAACCCGCAGCCTGCGCCATCACTACGAACAGAAGCGGCAGTTCCCCCAGACCGCCGAGCTACTCCACCTTGACAGGCGGTTCCTTGAGCTACTACCAGACCTTTACGAGGGGGTCAGCTGACGCTGCCGTGCGGAGCAGGGGCAATTCCCACTCCGCACGGATAGTGCATCAGATCACGGTGCGCCGCAAGTCTTCGCCCGTTGCGCCCGGACGGATGGGCTTGACGCTGGCAACATTCTCTGGCTCGTAGTCGATGAGTTTGAGCCAGTCCTCCATCACATCCGACTTGGGGAAGATTTCGTTCTCGCGGTACTCCATCTCGATGGCGCGCTTGAGGTCGTCTGGGCGAATGCCGTGTTCGACGCTCGGCTCCTCAATCGCGCGGCGGATAGCGAACTCTTTCGCGCGATCGACGACCGACTTGATGAGCGCGCCGCTGACCATATCGCGCCAGTAGAGCGTCTCGACGCCGCCGTTGCGCAAATACACCTGCAGGAACTCGGTGTCGGGCGCCTTGCGCCAGAGGTACTGCACCGTCTGTTCAATCAGGCACTCGCGCGCTTCGGCGGGCGTGTCGTACTCGCGCACGAAGTCGGGATCCAGCGGCAGCGTCGGCGTGAGGTAAATCCCGAAAATCTCGCGCGTGGCGTCGCGGTCGGGACGGCGCACCTTCACCTTGCGGTCGATGCGCCCTGGACGCAGTATGGCGGGGTCGATGTAGTCGGGGCGGTTGGAAGTGAGCATCACCACCACATTCTCCAGGCTCACCAGCCCGTCCATCTCGGCGCAGAACTGGGGCACAACCGTGTTGGAGATGTTGAGCCACCTGCCCGAACTGCGCGTGCGCAGAATCGACTCCGCCTCGTCGATGAAGATGAACACGAGGTAGCCCTCGCGCGCTTTTTCGCGGGCAATCGAGAAGATTTCGCGCACCATCCGCTCCGTCTCGCCCAGCCACATGTTCAGAATCTTGGGACCGCTGATATACATGAAGTATTCCTTCACGGGCTTGCCCATCCGTTCAGAATACTGGCGCGTGAGGTTGTAGGCGGTCGCCTTGCCAATGAGCGTCTTGCCGCAGCCTGGCGGTCCGTAGAGCAGGATGCCCTTGAGCGGCTGCTTTTCGAACCGCTGGAACACTTCGGGGTGCAGCAGGGGCAGCTCGATGGTCTCACGGATGAGTCGAATCGCCTCTTCCTGCCCGCCGATTTGGCTCCACTCCAGCGGGGGCACCTCCTCGAAGTAGTAGTCGCGCACCTCTTGGTGGGGGATGTGTTCGATGGCGACTTTGTAGTTGGGTTCGAGGCGCACTTCGTCGCCGGGCTTAATCAGCACCTCCGACAGGTCGGTGGAGCGGAACACGATGCGCGAGGTCATCCCTTGCGGGTCCGACCCGACGCGCAGGCGATCCCCCTCCAGCACCTCTTGCACCTTCACAATCGGTCCCGCAGGGTGATAGCCCAGGTCGCCGATGACGGCAAACGCTTCGTTGACCTTCACGCGCGTGCCCACTTTGAAGTCGGGGTTCTCTAACTTGGGGTCGATGTTCGCATAGTATTCGCTGTCGCCCAGCGCAATCAGCGCGACGCCCTCATCGGGCTGGTTCAGAAAGACGCCGATGCGGTTCGCGGGGCTGGTCAGTTTCTGATACGCCTCCTCGTATTCCTGAATCGCCTGCATCGCCTCCTGCATCTGCTGTTCGTCGACTTCCAGTTGGTGCTGGAGCAGGCGCAGCATTTGGCGCAGGCGTAGGTCGTCGCGGGGCGCGATACGCATAATCTCCTCCAGAATTGCCAGAGCGCGGATTTGCGTCTCGGGCAATTCGAACTCGTCGTCATAACGGCGTGCCATTCGGATAAGACCTCCTCACCATGATACTACCGCAATTGTACCTCAAAGGTTGCAGGCTCGGCGACATAGTCGGGGGTCATGGGTACGCGCCCATCGGGAGTGAAGGGCACGCCCTCCTGCTGCAGGAGCGATTGCTGGAGCTGGGCGAGCATCGGGTCGCGCTTGTGGATGCGCAGGCTGCCGTCGCTGCCGACCACGCGCCACCACGGGATGTCCGACTCCAGCGCGGCTGCCATGAGGCGTCCCACTTGGCGGGGGGTGAGCGGCGGGCAGGCGTGCGCCACCTGCCCGTAGCTCATTACCTTGCCGCGTGGGATCTGGCGCACCAGCGCGTAGACCCGCCGCGCGTCAGAAGCTATCGCCGACACTGCCGAAGTTGAATAAGACCGTCAGCAGGTCTGAGTCGTTTACCGTGCCGTCGCCGTTCACATCGCTGGCGCGGTCGGCACTGCCGAAGTCGAATAGCACTTGGAGCAAGTCAGAGTCATTTACCGTGTTATCGCCGTTCACATCGCCGTTAGTGAGCGTGAAGTTCTGAGAGGTGTCGCCGCTTAGCGTCAGGCTCACTTTGCGTGCCAGCCCAGGCGGCATCTGCACCAGCACCTCCGCTGCCCCCTGCTCGCGCACATCCACGCTGTAGGCACCTGAATCGCTCAGCGTAGCGGTGTAGGTGTTAATCGTATTGCCTTGACGAATGCGGATGGTCGCTTGGCGTCCTGCGTAGCTACCCGTGAATCCTTCAATATTGATGACGCCTCGCAGTCGTGTTGCAGGCGCAGGCGCGCCCCACAAACGCATCCCGAAGGTCGCTGGCACGCCACCCTCCAATCGGTACGCCTGGTACACATCACCTTGATTCTCTGGCTCATACTGCAGGAAATAGTCAAAGTTCGGGTCGCCTGGCAGGTCGCCACAGACCCACGCGCCAGGGCTAGAGACCAGAAGCCCCAAGTAGAACGCGAACCGATTGTTGAACTCCTGTCCCAAGTTGCCTGCCTGAACCGTGAACACTTCGTTGTTCGGATCCGTAAGGGTTCCGAGACGCCAGACTCCTGCTTGGGGGACATTCAGCGTGTGCGGACCTCGGTTCGCGCGCAGGAAGGTTTCGGGAGGCGCAGAGGTTGGATAGGGCGGGAAGTCATCCGTTGCACCCGTCCAGAAGCCCTGAATCGTGTAAGTGCCCCGCCGCGGGAAGTAGACCATTATCTCCACGCGGCTAATGCGGAAGCGACCCTGACCGCTGGGGTCGTAAAAGGGGTCAATCTGAACATCATCCAGCACGATTTTGCCCTCGCTGTCGTAGGCATAGTATTGCCCTTGCGTTGCCCAGCGGTAGTAGAGGAGCTCGTCTGAAGTGGGGAAAAAGTCGCCTGCGTCGGGCTGCCAAGTCGGCTTTGGCGGGAAAATTGCGGGCATCAGGTCGCTTGAGCGCAACACCTTCACAATCTGCACATCGTCCAGTCGCTCGATGAGTTGCCACCCGTCCAGCGGAATCCACGGGTTATTCTGTGCTGTCGCAGAAGCGAGAATGACCGTCAGTGCGCCTACCATTGCAAGAGAGTATCTCATCAGAAGACCTCCAGAGTAAAGATAGCCTATTATACACCACTTTTTGTCGGTTTTGGGCAGGTAGGGGGAACCTTTATGGCTCCGCAGGCAGCCGTTCGCCTGTAGCGACGCGCAGTTGCAGTTCAGCGACGGCGGCGTCGTAGGTCGCCTGCACGAGGTTCGTCTCGGCGGTAACCAGCGCGAGCTGCGCCGTCAGCACCTCCACAATCGTGCCGACACCCTCGCGTAGCGATTCTTGCGCCGCGTCGAAGTTGCGTTGCGCGGCGGCGACGGCGATTTTGGACGCCTCCAGCCGTTCGGACGCCTCGCGGAGGCTCAACAGTGCGCTCTCCACCTCGGCGTAGGCGTCGCGCTCGGCTTGTTGCAGGCGGAACTGCGCGCTCTGCAGGCTTGCCTCCGCCTCGCGCAGGCTCGCGCGGGTCAGCCCGCCGTCGAACAGCGGGTACGAAGCGACGATGCTGAGGCTCCCCTGCGTGCGACTGTTCGGCTCGTACTCGCGGAAGCCGCGCGCACTGATTTGCAGGCGCAGCAGGCTATTCAGGCGCGCGGCGTCCAGCCCCAGACGGCTGATTTGCAAGCGCAGTTCGGCGTCGCGCAGGTCGGGGCGTTGCAGGCGGGCGCGCTGCCAGAGTTGCTCGACGCTAAGTGCGGGGTCGGGCGTCGGCGGCGCGTCGGGCGCGATCAGGTCGGGCAGGGGCTTCTGCGCTTCCCAGCCGATGAGCCGCTTCAGGTCGGTCTCCGCCAAGCGCAGGGCGTTGCGCGCTTGAATCTGCTGCACGCGGGCGTTGGCGAGGTCAGCCTCCGCTTGCAGCACATCTTTCTGGGGCGCGGCGCCGACCTCCGCCTGCGCTTTGGCGACCTCCAGCAGCGTCTCGGCGCGACGCACGGCGGTATCCGCGACCTGCAGCAGCTCCTTACGCCGCAGCACTTCGTAGTAAGCGCGCGCGGTCTGGAACAGCACGCGGCGCAGGGTGTCGCGCGTGCTTTGGCGCGTGGCTTCCACCGTGCGCGAACTCTGGCGGATGCGCAACTCGCGTTGCCCGTTATCCAGCAGCAGCCACTCCAGCCCGAAGCCGTTCTGGCGCTGGGTGGTGTCGGCGATTGCGCCCCCGCCCTCGATGCGGGTGCGGGTCGTGCTGCTGCTGAGGTCGATGCTGGGGTACAGGTTCGCGCGTGCGGCGGCAAGGCGGGCGTCGGCGGCGTCGGTCTCGGCGAGCGCGGCGCGCGCCAGCCCGTTGTTCTGCAACGCCAAGCGCAGCGCGTCGTCCAGACTCAGCATCTCCTGCGCATTCACGGCAGCGACCGCTAACAGCCCGATGCAGAACACAAGACTCGGTCTCATCACAGGTATGATTCAACGCGCGGGGGCGGGTTCCTGTTCACGGGAGATGCAGGCAGGCGGCGACGGGGGATACTTGTGGACGGTTCGTCCAAGTGGGAGACGCTTGCGCTGGTGTATTAGCGTTGCGATTGCTCGGTGCTTCAGATGGCACTGTTGGGAAGGCATGCCTGCCCCCTTCCTGCTGAACCCCTCCAGCTGTGGCGGCAACTGCTCGTCTCGAATCTTTGGCAGAAACAATACAGCATTTGGCGAGTCGCTTCCTGAAGCCTCGCTGCTCATGCGTTACAGATATTGTACCCTGCCCCGATAGCGTTCCATCAGTTTCGCGTTGTGCGCGTCGCCGCCGTCGAGGTTGGCGGACATGAAAACGGGCGGTGTGATGCCACGCTCCAGCAGGATGGCGCACGCTTCGGCGACTATGGCGTTTACCAGCGCTGTGCCCAGCACCGTCGAGACGGGCGCAACGGGCTGGGGAAAGCCTTCCAGCCGTACGATTGCGTCCCCGCGTGGCGCGCCGTTGTCGATCACTAGGTCGGCGACCTCGTACAGCCGATAGCCCGTGCTGGAGCGCGGCGACACCGACTGCGAGTAGTCCAGTGCAGTGAGCGCAATCACCTTCGCGCCCTGCTGCTTGGCATACAGCGCGACCTCCACAGGTGCAGCGTTGCGCCCCGACACCGAATGCACCAACACCACATCGCCTGCACCGATCGGGATGTGCTTCACCGCTGCCAGCGCGTAGCCGTCGATACGCTCCAGCACAGAAGTGAGCGGCAACGGGCGCACATCACAGGTCAAGCCTGGAACGAAAATCGGGCTAACGGGAGCCAGTCCTCCTGCGCGGTAGGTAAGCTCCTCCGTGATAATCCCTGCGTGCGCTGCGCCAAACACGTATAGCACGCCATCGTTTGCCAGCGCGTCTGCAATCCAAATCGCCGCTGTCTGCAGGGTCTCCTGCTGCCGCGCGTAGGTCTCCTGCAAAAGGCGCAACACCTGTGGGACATAGGTGGTGCGCATTCGCTACGCCTCCCGAAACGGTTGGTCAAAAAGGATGGTGGATATCTTGCGTCGCCATTCCTCATTCCGCTCTAGAAACGCCGCCAACTGTTCTACGGTCACAATCATCAGCATACTCACACGGATTATACCTTGCAGGCGTTGCTCAGAGCAGATTCTCCACAGGGTACACTGGAAGGCGACGATATAGGATAGTCAGGACACTATCTCAGCTGCAAACATACAAGCGACCTACGACCTGGACGACTGGCGACTGGTTCGGTGGGTTCTGACGGCAATTAAACGGCTCCCGGCCACTGACCAAGTGCGCCAAACCCTGCAACTCACCCGTGTGCCTGACCATACCACCCGCTACCGAACCTTCGCCAAGCGCTCGCAGGCACAGTGGCAGCAGCAAGGGCGACGCGCGGCTGCAGCATCTGCAGGTGAAAGAACAAACCGTCGCTGTAGACACTACAGGCTTTCGCAACGACACGGCAAGGGCGTACTATCAGAGCCGTCGTGGGGGCACGCGGCGTTCGTGGGGGCAGGTTTGCGGTCGGTACGGCGAGCCAGTTGATTGTGGGGCAGGGGTCTGGTTTGGACGCGCAGTGGCTTGCCCCGTTGCAGGCGAAGGCGCGTCGGTCTGTGGGACGCACGGGGCGTTCGGGGCGGTTGTGGCTGTTAGCGGATGCAGGGTTTGGTGGGCGGGATGCGGCATGGACGGATGTGGGGTTGCCTGTTTGTCGCGGGGGTCGATTGCGGGCGTGGTCGCGTGTGATGCGTGCGGCGATTGTGGCGCGTGTGAAAGCGAGCGGGTTGCAGGGTGCGCGTTGGCAGGTGGGGATGGTAATTTTGGTAATCAAGTGCGCGTTCGGGGCTGGGGTTTGTAGTTGGCGTGTGCGTTTGGTGCGTTGTGAGGTGTTGGCGCAGGGTGTGGTTTATAACTTGCATCGCAGTTTTTGTGTTGTTGTGGATGTTTGGTGTGTGTGGTGGGCTTTGAGGGGGGGTCGGCGGTCGGATTGGGTATCATCGCAACAGAGCAACTCCAAGTCCTTCTCATCTGCTTGCCCCTCCGCTACTCTCTCAAAGAGCAGTCGAATCCGCCACGATTGATCGTCTGCCTCCTTCATTGGTTGCCCCTACATGAAATTTTACCGCAAAACCCTGCGGCGCCGCGTCTGCGTTCGGGTATAATCCCGCGCCGATGAGCGCGCGCAAACGAGTGCTGACAGGCGATCGTCCCACTGGCAAATTGCACTTGGGACACTATGTGGGGTCGCTGCAGAATCGGGTCAAGCTGCAGGGCGAATACGAGTGCTACTTCCTGATTGCTGACCTGCACATGCTGACCACACGCCCCACTCATGCAGACATCGAAGAGATGCGCACTAACATCCGCGAGATGGTGCTGGATTACCTCGCGGTGGGCATCGACCCGCGCGTGTCCACGATTTATCTCCAGTCGGCGGTGCATGCCGTGTATGAGATGAACCTGATTTTTGAGATGCTGGTCTCGCTACCGCGTCTAACACGCCTGCCCAGCCTAAAAGAGATGGCGCGCGCCGCCAACATCGATGAGGAGTCAATCCCCTTCGGGCTGATTGGTTACCCTGTGTTACAAGCGGCAGACATTCTGATGCCGCGCGCGCACCTGGTGCCTGTCGGCAAGGACAACGAGGCACATGTCGAAATCACACGCGAAATTGCCCGCCGTTTCAACCACCTCTACGGTGAAGTATTTCCCATCCCCGATGTGATGCTGAGCGAAGTGCCGACCCTTGTTGGCACGGACGGGCAAGCGAAGATGAGCAAGAGTCTGGGCAACGCCATCTTCCTCTCGGACGACCCCAAGACCGTCGAGAAAAAAGTGCGCGGGATGTACACCGACCCGAAACGCATCCGCGCCGATATACCTGGCACGGTGGAGGGCAACCCCGTCTTCATCTACCATGATATTTTCAACCCTGACCGCGAGGAGGTAGAAGACCTCAAGGCACGCTACCGTGAGGGGCGCGTGGGCGATGTGGAGGTCAAGGAAAAACTGGCACGCGCTCTCAACGCCTTCTTAGACCCCATTCGCGAACGACGCGAGCAGTTTGCCCAAGAGCGCGGGCTAGTGGAAGAGATTATCTACACGGACACGCTCAAGATGCGCCAAATCGCAGAAGAGACCCTGGAGGCGATGAAGCAGGCGATGGGACTGCGCGGCATCTGGCGCACCATCGAACGCAAGGCGCGTGAACGGATGAAAGAGATGCCCCCCGCCCCCTGAACCATCGTCCGTATTCTCCCAGACACACGCCTTCCACATTTGCACGGTTTGCCGTGTTGGACGCTCCAAATCAAGGACAATTACCAGAAAATAATCGACCGTTTGGCACGCGAATTGCTATGAATACAGACGAGCACTCGGCGAGCGCTGCTCAAATGCGAGGTATACGATTATGCGAATGAACCTACTTTTGCAGTTAGCGACGATGTCAGTAATCGCGCTGGGCATGTCCAGTACTGCACGCGCCCAGCTGGGACCGAACCTTGTCGTCAACGGTAGCTTCGAGGAACCTGAGTCTGACAACAGGTTCGGGCACAATCCTGCCACATGGTTCACTGGGCAGTCATTTTCAGGATGGAGCGTAACCCAAGGCAGTATCGACATTTTGCGCTCAGGGCTTTTTCCAGGGGGCGGTTCGAATGTCGGAAACGGCAACGCCTATGAGGGACGCCAATATGTGGACCTGAACGGAACCATCGGCATCGGTGGTATTGCCCAGACGATAACCCTCACGCAGCCTGGCGTGTATCGCCTCAGCTTCGCAATGTCGGGTAATACAGGGCTGCTTGGAGACATGCATCCGAATGCGCCGCGCCCGATGCGCGTGCGCCTTGCGCAGGGCACTTCGGACATCTACAATAATATTTTTGTCTGGGATCCTGCCAATCACCTGACTCATACGGGACACGGATTCGACAACGCAATCTCGTATGATTGGCATCAGGTCGACATCACCGTCAGTGCACCCGGCAGCTACACCCTTAGCTTCACGAGTCTGTTTTTGGAGGAAGAGGAAGCGTTTGGTCCTGTGTTGGATGATGTGCGCTTCCAGTTAGTGCCCGAGCCCGCGTCGATGCTGGCATTAGGCGCGGGGCTTGTGGGACTGCTGGCGCGTCGTCGCCTGCGCCCCTGAACGGATGCTACAGTACACAGAGGGTACTCTCGTCAGTGTCGATGGGTTGTACCCTCTGTGCGAATATCAACGCCAAAAATGTAGTCCGCCAGTGGTAAGCCTGCGTGTGAGCGTATGATTGCTTGCAGGAATCGCGTCTCCTGTATCGAACAACCGTTCGGTACAGGAGGTGAATTGTATGAGGCTACTTGCGACGACGCTAAGCGTGGTACTATTTCTCGCAGGTTGGGCGCAGGGACTGCAGGCGGGCGCCGCTGCCAACAAGATTACTCCCACCCAGCAAGTCTTCCTTGCCGGCTATTCGCCGAATCGCCCGAATACGGGCGGCGTCCACGACGATATTTGGGCGCGCGCCCTTGTGGTGCAAGTGGGCAACGAACGGCTGGCTATTGTGGTGTGCGACCTGTTGGGGCTGCTGCGAGACGATGTGCAGAAAATCCGCCAGCGTGTCAAGTCTGTACCTCCCAATCGCGTGATGGTACTCTGCACGCATGTGCATTCCGCGCCCGACACGATTGGGCTATGGGGACCCTCCCCGACTCAATCGGGTCGCGACGAAGAGTATATGAACTTCGTTATTGAGACCGTCGCGAAGACTGTCGACGAAGCGGCAAGCAAATTGCAACCTGCTACCGTTGGCTTCGCGAAGACCCCTATCGAGGGCGTCGCCAAAAACTACCGCATCGAACAGATTCTGGACACTGAAGCGGCGGTGATGCAGTTCCGTAGCAAGGCAGACGGCACGGTCATCGCCACGCTGACCAACTTCGCATGCCATCCCGAAGTGCTGAACAACGACCAGCTGACCAGCGACTTCTGCCACTGGTACTACCAGACGGTGGAGCGCGCGATTGGTGGGGTTGCAATTTTCGCGAACGGTGCGCTGGGTGGGATGATTTCGCCTGCGGGGGGCGACCCGAATGCACCCAAAGGACGCGACTGGGCGCGTGCGGGGCAGTTCGGCACGACCATCGCCAACCGCGCACTGGAAGCCATCGCTAAAGCAACCTTCACCGACACCGTCACGCTGCAGCATATTGAGATGACCTACACTGTGCCGCTGGAAAATGAGCAATTCAAACTCGCGCTGGCAGCAGGCGTGATTCCCGCAGGTCCATCGTTTAGCGACGGCAAGGTGACGACCGAATCGCACTTTATTCGGCTGGGCGACGCCGTGATGTTCACCATGCCTGGCGAGGTGCTGCCAAATCTTGGCATCTTCTTGAAGCAGCGTTTCAGGATGTTTGGCGACCCCGTGTTCCTGTTCGGGCTGGCGAACGACGAACTGGGCTACATCCTTGCCCCGCCCGACTACTACCTTGACCTGTACAACTATGAGCGTAGCATGTCGGTCGGTTCGGAGATTGGACACGAGATGGTGCAAGCGGCGCGACGCATCATGGCGCAGTTGACCCCGCGCACTATGCCCCCCGTTGCTGCAGCGCCTGCCGAAAAGTCGCCGATTGAGCAGGAGCTGGAGAAGTACCTCAAACGCTTCCGCCCCGACCGCGCAGGCAACTTCAAGGCGACCTACCGTCTTGTGCTAGAGGGCGCGGGCGAGTTTTATTTACGCATCGCAGAGGGCAAGGCGACCCTCAGCCGCGAGGGAGCTCCCGCCGAAGCAGCGGTAACTGTCCGCGTGCCTGCCGAAGTCTTCGTGGCGATTATCACAGGCAAGCGCGACCCGCTGGACGCTTACAACACGGGCGAACTACAGATCGAAGGCGACATCGGGATTGCGCAGTACCTGCTATTCGTGTTTGAGTGAGGCACGAAAAAAAAGCAGGAGGGTTACACCCCTCCTGCCCTCACTATCGGATGCCCCAGCACTCACGCGCGTGGGCGTCGACGACGGGTTGCTAATCCCACCAGCCCCACGCTCAGCGCGAGCATTGACGCTGGTTCGGGCACTAACTGCAAACGCACATCGTCCACAATCGGACCCCCGTATGGACCTTCCGTGTACAGGCTTGTGAAACTCAGAGTGTAGTTGCCAGGCGCACTGAGCAGAATGTCCACTTGATGCCAAGCATATTTCAGCCCATTTGGAATCCCGTGCCCACGATGCCCCGGATGGTCAGCGCGTCTCCAAACGAAAATGTTGTCATAGATTGGAGTCGATCCAAGAGCCAGTTGCACGCGCATCGGGCGTGGGGAATCGGGAAAGTAGCTAAGGTCAGTGTCGTTGTAGCCTGTGTTCCCAGACATCGCGAAGCTAAGGCGATAGACGCCCGACATCCCGACAGTGATGGTCTGGGCAATCCCGCCCACAGCATCTTCGCCGTTGAGATCGACATACTGAACCCCGTCGAAGGCGTTGCCAGGAGCAACATTCAGCAGTCCTGAGCGTTCCAGACCGATGTTTCCCTGAGTTACAGTCCAGTTGCCGAAAGTCTGTCCCGCGAACCAAGTGCTTGGGTTGTTGCCCCAGTTGTTTGTGCTTTCGGGTTCTTCGAAGCTCCCGTTAATCACGAGGTTCGGTCCGAGCGCGCTCGCTTCGCTGAGCAACCGAAGCGCGATAACCATCGCTGCTACAACACGCAGGTACGGATTGACTCGCATGTTTGGTTCACCTCCTACTCCAATCTGAGCGATTGACTCGCTCTACTGTTGCGCTGGCAGCAAGGAGTGTGCCACCGAGCAGCTTCCGTGCCAGTGTTCGTGCCTGTTTCCGCATCAAGTCCCGAAAAAAACTTAGCCACTGACCGACCATTGTATTGTGGCGGGATACTTCGGCGGTTGATTACGGTACGCTCGGACGCGCCGAGCTTCACCCGCCAAGTGGGTTAGCGCTCTATGCAATAGGAGTACGCTCCGCTCGAAGGTCTGCCGCGCAGTCAGGTATACTTGTGCTGGACGCTCACGGTGTGCTATCGATCAGGCAGCGTGCTACTACAGATTGCGGAGGGAGCCGATGGAGAATCGTACGGAGGCACTGCTAACTGAGTTGCGCGCAGCGTTGCAGCAGCCAGATGGCGCGCTGCAGGACTTGCTGGAGGAATACGCCCCCCAAGACTTAGCAGAAGTGCTGACGCTGATGGACAGCACCGCAGAGCAGGCACACGCGCTCTTGCAAATGGATGAGGCGATCGCCTCGGAAATTCTGGAATACCTGGAACCTTCACTGGTCAGCGAGATTCTCGAGCACATCCCGTTGGAGAAGGCAGCGCACCTGTTGCAGCAGATTCCCGCCGATGACGCTGCACAAATCCTCGACAAGTTAGACCATTCTAAAGCGGCTGCGCTCCTGCAGCAAATGGCGCCTCCAGAAGCGCGCGAAGTGCGCAAGCTCTTGGAGTACCCTGAAAACACAGCGGGACGCCTGATGGTGCGCCAGTATGTGCGCGTGCGACCCGACTGGACAGCAGAGCTAACGCTGGACTATCTGCGGCAGGTCGGCAACGGAATTGAAACTATCTATTATCTCTATGTAGTGGACGCGCGTCAGCGACTTATTGGGGTCTGCTCGCTGCGCGATGTGGTCGTCAGCGACCCCAGTAAACGCATCGAGCAGATCATGGAGACGGACATCCTCGTTGTCAAGCCCGAAACCGACCAAGAGGAGGTCGCGAATCTGCTGTCCAAGTACGACCTGCTGGCAGTGCCCGTAGTGGACGAGCTGGGACGGATGTTAGGTATTGTAACAGTGGATGATGTAGTTGATATATTAGTTAGTGAAATCACTGAAGATGTGCTGAAATTGGGGGGCGTGGAGGCGACTGAAGCCCCCTACTTTCGGCAGAGTCCGTGGCAGCTTGTTCAAAAGCGTGTGCGCTGGCTAGTGTTTCTGTTTGTGGCGCAACTCTTTTCGGGTGCTGTATTGCGCTCTTAGGACGACGCCATCCAGAAGGTCACTGCACTGGCGTGGTTCATCCCGCTGCTCATCGGGTCGGGGGGCAACGCGGGGGCGCAGACGACCACCACCATCACGCGAGCAATTGCGCTGGGCGAGGTGCGCTGGCAGCAAGTGCTGCGCGTAATGGCGCGCGAGTTCCGCGCAGGACTACTGCTGGGCGGTCTGGTGGGCACAATAGGGATCCTGAACGCGCTCGTGTGGACTCGCGCGGGCTACATGTGGGATGAACAACTCCGCATCGCACTTACCGTTGGACTCGCACAGGTAGGCATCATCACGCTCGCGACCACTATCGGTGCGTCGCTGCCGTTGATTGCTAAACGGCTCAATATCGATCCTGCTGTGATGTCCGCGCCGTTTATCACCACCGTTGTGGACGCTTCAGGGCTACTGCTCTACTTTACTCTGGCGCAGTTGATCGTCTTTCGCTAAAGTGCTTTCCGAAGAGCCCCCTCAATCGATTGTCAGCACCTTTGACACGAGACGCGACTGCCGCAGCTTACTTTATAGGGGCTACTCTGGCTCCACGCCGAGTTCGCGCAACCGTTGCGCCAGCCGCTCGGCGCGCTGCTGCTCCTGCTCGCGCAACAGACGCTCCTGCGCCGCACGCGCACGCTCCCGCTCCAACGCCGCCACCAACTCCTCATACCCCACAAAACGCTCCCCATCAGAACGAAACACCACCAACTCCCCACCCTCTAACTCAAAACGCACCCCCAACAACGGACTCACCCAACCCCGCATCTCAGCCACACGACGCAAATGACCCGACTCGTCCCGAACAAACCCATACAACTCCCCCGCGTCAGGGTCATAGATGTAATACTCCTGCACTCCATAACGCTCATAAAACAAACTCTTGTCCAGCAACTCGGTCAGCGTGTTGCTCGGCGACAAAATCTCAAACACCACCTGCGGGGCGATGTTGTCCTCTTCCCACTGGCGGTAGGAGTCGCGGTCGCCTTTGGGGCGTCCAAAGACGACCATCACATCGGGGGCGACGCGGGTTTTGTTGTCGCCCTCGATGGGGTACCAGAACAGGTCGCCTGCGACGAACACATCGGGTCGGTCGCGGAACATCGCGGCGAGTCCGCCCTGCAGGGTGGTGATGTAGCGGTACTGTTTGGTGTTTTGTGCCATCGGTTCGCCGTCGGTGGAGGGATACTCCACAGCGGGCTTGGTTCCTGCTTGTGTCAGCGCCATAATGACCACCTCCTACCGAAATATACCCGATTCTGCACGGACGAGCGCGCCACTTTACCCATTCGGCGAATGGGTACAATCGCAGGGAATCTGCTATGCCGAACGACAAGCCGCTGGGCGAGATCAACTTGGAATGCTGGGAGCAGTACGACGACCTCATCACGGACAGCCTGTGGCTGCTGGGCAAGCGCGACAGCAGCGGCGCACACACGGCGGATTACTGGGGCAACTTCGCGCCGCAAATCCCTTACCAAGCGATGCGCCGCTTCACCAAGCCAGGCGAACTGGTGATTGACCCGTTCGTCGGCTACGGCACAACGCTGATTGAGGCGGTTCGGCTCGGACGGTGCGCGATTGGCGTAGACCTGCAGCCCCCCTGCGTGGACACGGCACGGGCGCGGGTGGCGCAGGAGGCAGGCGCAAGCAGCGTGCGCGTCCAGGCAATCGTTGGCGACAGCACGCGCCCCGAAACCGCCGCCGCCGTGCAGGCGGTGATGCACGAGTGGGGCTTCCTGTACGCGCACCTGCTCATCCTGCATCCCCCGTACCACGACATCATCCGCTTCAGCGACGACCCAACCGACCTCTCCAACGCGCCCAGCATTGAGGCGTTTCTGGAACAGTTCGGGCAGGTGGTGGGCAACTTCGCGCCGCTCTTGGCGCACAGGCGGTTCCTCGTGCTGGTGATTGGCGACAAGTACGCCCGCGGCGAGTGGATTCCGCTCGGCTTCCAGACGATGGAGGTGGTCAGGCAGCACGGCTTTCGGCTCAAAAGCATCTGCGTCAAGGACATCCAAGAGAATCGCGGCAAGCGCGGGCAGTACCACCTATGGCGCTACCGCGCCCTCAAGCACAACTTCTATGTGTTCAAGCACGAGTATGTGATGTTTTTTGAGAAAACCAACCCGTAGGGGCAGACCTCTGTGTCTGCCCCAACCCTGTATCTGTCCCCAATAGCAGTCGGGGCGTTCGGGTATCCTACTCGATATGAAACGCCTGTTTGTGGTCGGGATTGCGGGGCTGGCGTTGCTGGCGTCGGGGTGGACACAACTGCGCCAGATTCAGTTCAAGCACGAGGTGATTCTGCAGCGCGCTGCCTACACGCCTGGCGCGACCGTCAACGGCGTGGTCGTGCTGCAGGTGGACAAGCCTTACCATGTGAACGCGAACCCCGCCTCAGAAGACTACCTCATCCCCACCGAACTCAAACTCACAGCGGGCAAGGGCTACAAAGCCAGCAAAGTGGAGTACCCGAAGCCCATCGAGAAGTCGTTCGCCTTCTCGGAGGGCAAGCCGCTGAAAATCTACGAAGGGCGCGTGCCCATCCGCTTCCAACTCACGCTGGATAAGAATGCGCCCAAGCGCAAACTGACTGTCAAGGCGACTCTGCGCTACCAAGCGTGCGACGACAACGCCTGCTACCCCCCGCGCACGCAGCCGATCGAGATTGTCGTGCCCGTTGCCGACAAAGAGGGCGCACCGAACCCCAAGTACGATGAGGCAATCGGTGCGGCGCAACCCGCTGACGAACGCGCCAGCGGCGGACTGATGGAGTATAGCGGCGGTACAGGCGGGCTGGTCGGCAGGCTGGAAGAGTCGTTTCGCACGGGGCAGTGGGTGTGGTTTGCGCTGATTCTGTTCGTGGGCGGGCTGGCGTTGAACCTGACGCCGTGCGTGCTGCCGCTGATTCCCATCACGCTGGGCTTTTTCAGCATGCAATCGCGCGGGCAGGTTGGGCAGCGCGTCGGACTCAGCGCGCTGTATGCGCTCAGCATGGCGGCGATGTACGCGGTGCTGGGCACGGCGGCGTCGCTGGCAGGCAAAGCATTCGGCTTCCAGTTCCAGAACCCGTGGGTGCTGGGCACGCTGATTGCGCTGATTGTGCTGTTCGCGCTCGCGCTGTTTGGCGTCTACAAGTTTCAAGTGCCCCCTGCGTTGATGCGCTATGTGGGTGCTCGGCAGGGCTGGCTCGGCGCGATTCTGATGGGGCTACTGGCGGGCGTGGCGGCTGCGCCGTGCATCGGTCCCGTGATTGCCGCGCTGATTCCCATCGTCGCCGCGCTGGCGAATCCGATGATTGGATTTCTGGCGTTCCTTGCGCTGGGGCTGGGGCTGGGCGCGCCCTACTTTGTGGCGGGGCTGTTCTACGAGCGCGTGCAGAAGCGCATCCCGCGCTCTGGCGAGTGGACAATCCTTGTGGAGCGCATCTTCGGCGTGCTGCTGCTGGGCGTCGCGCTCTTTTTCGCGAGCAGCCTGATGTCCCCGCAGGTCTACGGCTGGGCGTGGATCGCCTTTCTGGGTCTGGGTGCGCTCTACTTCCTGTTCGGCGAGCGCAAGGAGATTACCCAACCGCGCGTCGTGCGCTTCAAGCAGGCGATTGGCGTCGTGTGCGCTGCGATTATGGTCAACAACGCGCTGTCGATGACGCGCCCCAAAGTCGAAATCGCGTGGGAGCCGTACAGCCTCCAGCGACTGGAGCAAGCCAAAGCGGACGGCAAGCCCGTGCTGATTGACTTCACGGCGACATGGTGCCAAGCGTGCGGCGAACTGAAGCACTTTACCTTCACCGACCCCGCCGTCGTGCGCGAATCGGAGCGGTTCGTGCGCCTTGTGGTAGATGCTACGACCGAGTCTGACCCGACCGTGCAGGACGCGCTCAAGCGGCACGCGGTCGTGGGGCTGCCGACGGTCATTTTCATCGATTCGCAGGGCAACGAACGGCGCGACCTGCGCCTAACGGGCTTCGAACGCGCCGAAAAGTTCCTCAAGCGCATGCAGGCGGTGCAATAATGGCACGCGAACTCCCGAAGCGCACTTACGGCAAGACGGGCGTGCGGATGCCCATCCTCGCGCTGGGCGGCGCGGGCGTGCTGCAAGACGCCAGCCGCAAAGCGGAAGCCGTCGCCATCATCCGTGAAGCCGTCGAGCAGGGCGTCTACTACCTCGATACCGCGCAGCAGTACCGCGACAGCGAGCGCATCTTCGGCGAGGCAATCGACGGCATCCGCAGCAAGGTGTTCGTCAGCACCAAAAGCGCGCGGCGCGACTACGACGGCGCATGGCGCGACCTCGAAAACAGCCTCAAACGCCTGCGCACCGACCGACTGGAGCAGTGGATTGTGCATCATGTCTCGTATCCGCACGAGATTGACCGCCTGTTCGCCGCCGATGGCGCCATCAAAGCGTTCCAGAAAGCGAAGGAGCAGAAGATTGTGCAGTATGTCGGCATCTCAGGGCACAACGACCCGCAGGTGATTCGGACGGCGATGGAGCGGTTCCCGTTCGATATGGCGTTGATCCCGCTGAACCCGACGGAGCCGCACCACCCGCGCACCTTCGCGAAAGAGTTTCTGGAGTACGCGCGGCGCAAGGGGGTCGGGCTGGCGGTGATGAAGGTGATGGGCGTGGGGCGGCTGGTGGGCGAGGGCAGGTTCACCGTGAGCGAGCTGTTCCGCTACGCGCTGAGCCATCCGATCCACACGGCGGTCATCTTGCCCAACAGCCTGCGCGAGTTGCGCGAGCTGCTGGCGGCGGCACGCGCATTCACACCGATGACGCCCGACGAGATGCGCGCCCTCGAAGCCCGTGCCAAGCCCCTCACCGACCAAGTGGCGGGGATGTATCACCAGTGGCCGTGAGGGGCTGAACGGGCGCGCTGGGTTTTCCACACTAAAAACCTACCTCTTTGAAGGGAGCTGATAGGGGTACATCACTGGAGTTCGCGATGTGCAGAGAGAGTCGGAAGTGGGCAGACTTCTCACGGCTCGCCCGCCCCGAACACAAGCGTCGCGCGGCAATCACTGCAAGCCAACACCTAGCGCGCAGCGGCTTGGCACCCGTCTCCCAGATTAGACACCACTAGCAGCACATCGAATTCATTCACAACACCGTCCCAGTTGGTGTCTTCGTTGCAATAGCCACACGCACCAAACTTGGATAGCACTTGCAGCAAGTCACTATCATTTACACAGCCGTTGCGGTCGACATCTCCGCGTGGTGGGAAGCCCGTGTCTAGTAGGTAGGCTTCGAAGCGTCCTGAGACAGCGTTGTAGCCCTGCCCTACGATGTAGCGCCCGTCGGGGGAAATAGCAGCAGCCCCCACAAGATACGAACTAGGGGTCAGTAGCTGCGCGTAGGTGATGTTTAGATCCTCCATGCCTCCCGCTTCTGTCCAGCGAAAGGCGCGTCGTTGCCGATTAGCGTAGTCTGCATCGCCTACAATCACTGCACCATCTGCAGAGGCACTCACTGCTGCACCGAGCGCGCCACCAAATGTACCGAGATCTTGCATCCCACCTGTTGCGGTCCAGCGAAAGGCACGCCGTTGCCCAAAGGCGTTTTGCGCCCAGCCGACCGCCACTAAGCCGTCCGCAGAGACGCCGAAAGCAATGCTCTCCCTGCCACCCAGCGTGCCAAGAGCTTGCATGCCGTCTGTCGCGGTCCAACGAAACGCGCGTAGCTGCGTGTCAATGTTGTCAGCAGCGCCAACAATCACTGAACCGTCTGCAGAAACACCATAGGCGATGCTGCTAATACCACCTAACAGCGTGCCAAGGCTTTGCATGCCGTCTGTTGCGGTCCAACGAAACGCGCGTAGCTGACCTATGGTGTTCGCAGATACGCCAACAACCACTGTGCCGCCTGCAGAAACGCCCAAAGCAATCGCTAAACTGTCGCCTAGCGTGCCGAGATCTTGCATTTTCTCTCTCTCAGTCCAACGAAAGGCGCGCCGTTGCCCAAAGGCGTTTAGCGCCCAGCCAACGACAACCGAACCATCTGCAGAAACGCCTGAGGCAACGCTCTCTGTGCCGCCCAGCGTGCCGAGATCTTGCATTTTCTCTCTCTCGGTCCAACGAAAGGCGCGCCGTTGCCCAAAGGCGTTTTGCGCCCAGCCAACGACAACCGAACCATCTGCAGAAACGCCTGAGGCAACGCTAATACTGCCGTCCAAGGTGCCCAGCCAAGTTAGGGTCTGCGACCAGCCAACAGACACTACGAACGATAGAACTGTGGCGCTTGTAAGCGCGCTTTGCCGAAAGCGGATGTATTGTCGCACTGCAGTATCTCCTCTATTAGCGCCCAAAAACACCCTTCCTTCCGCACACTCTCTGCACTGCAAGGTTTGTCGAGAGATGGCAAATTTCCTGCATCAAACTCCGTTCCGCGCTCTCACGAGCGGCATGACAATCGCTTCGCTGCTCCAAACAATATGAGTTATCTTTGCACAGTGGAGCGCAACTTGCCGCATCGTTGCCTCCGTGGCGTTGTTAACGGACGGGTTGGATGCGCCGCTGACTGCAGGACATGCGCGCACCTACTGTGTGTTGCAGCAACTTTTGTGCCAAACTGTTCGAGGTACGGGTTTTTTTTTGTGGAGAAATGGCAAGAACTCGCTCAGTGCGGTTTGCACAAGCGAAGCAGATCAGAGTCCTCCATCCACAGGAAATCTGGGGGCGAAAGCAAGGGTTCGTGCGGCTGGGCGTCTACCGCCTCGGCTCTCTGGGTGCAGGCACTTTAGGGTACAGTGTAGGGCGATGCCACGAGCACGTTCGCAGTATGTGTGTACGGCGTGCGGTTACGCGACGCCGCGCTGGATGGGACAGTGCCCAGAGTGTGGCGCGTGGAACACGCTGCAGGAGGAGGTTATCGCGCCCGCTCGAAGCGCGTCTGTTCAGGAACGGGCGCGTCCCCGAAGCACTACAGCGATCCAAGTGCAGCCGCTGGTCGGGCTAAGCGACGCTGCCGAAACACGCCTGTCAACAGGTATCGACGAGTTTGACCGCGTGCTGGGTGGGGGTGTTGTGTTAGGATCACTTATTTTGCTTGGCGGCGAGCCAGGCGTTGGCAAAAGCACGCTGTTGCTGCAAGCAGCGCAGGGACTGACCCAGCACGGCACGGTGCTGTACCTAACGGGCGAGGAGTCGTTGCGCCAGTTGCAGATGCGCGCGCAGCGCCTACGCACGCTCAGTCCAAACCTGCACGCTGCTGCCACCGCCGAACTGGAGACCATCCTGCACCTGATTCAGACCAAGCAACCTGCCGTCGCCATCCTCGACTCGGTGCAGACGCTCTACACCACACAGATCGACAATCCGCCAGGAACGATTGCCCAAGTGCGTGCCTGCGCGACCGCCTTGCAGCAGCTTGCTAAAGAGAAAGAGGTCGCGCTGTTCCTGATTGGGCATGTCACCAAAGAGGGCGCAATTGCAGGACCGAAAGTGTTAGAGCACTTGGTAGATGTAGTGCTGTACTTTGAGGGCGACCCGCAGGGGCTCTTCCGCGTGCTGCGCACCACGAAGAATCGCTTCGGCGCGACAGACGAGGTAGGTGTGTTCGATATGCAGCCGCAAGGGCTTATGCCCGTGCCGAATCCGTCGGAACGACTGCTGGCGGAACGGGCAGCGGATGTGCCTGGCTCGGTGGTGTTTCCCCTCTTGGAAGGGAGTCGCGCGATACTGGTGGAGATACAGGCGCTTGCAACACCCTCGTTTCTGAACACGCCACGGCGCGTGATTACAGGGCTAAGCTACGAACGGGTGAGCCTAATCTTGGCAGTGATGGAGAAACGACTGGGCTTTCGTATGCTCTCGCACGATGTGTTTGTGAACGCGGCGGGTGGAGTGCGCGTGTTTGAGCCAGCGGCGGACTTGGCGGTACTGATCGCTGTTGCGTCGGCGATGCGTAATCGACCACTGCGTCCCGACTTGGTGGTGTTTGGCGAGGTAGGGTTAGGTGGCGAGGTGCGTAGCGTGCCAAGATTGGAATCGCGTCTGCAAGAAGCGGCGCGATTAGGCTTCAGGAACGCAATTGTGCCTTGGTGCAACCTGCAACGCCCCCACGAGCGCTTGCCGCTGACCGCGCTGCCCACCCGCACAGCGCAAGAGGCAGTCGGGTTTGCGCTCGGCACAGAGCAGAAGCCGCGCACTGCTGAACCTGATGAGGCATCGCCGTTCGACTAATCTCCAGCCTTTGTGGATGTGGGATGCTCGCGTGATATGGCTGTGCCGCTTATGTGTGCAGTCGGCGTTACCTGTCCACGCACTATTTGGCGGCAGCAGGTGCAAACAGCATCGGTTCGTCGGCAGCGTGCGCTTAGGTCAAACCTGCTCGCCGATCGCGCGCAGGCGCGCTTTGGCGCGTTCCACTGCCTGTCTTGCTTCTTGCAGCTCCTCTTCCGAGAGTGGTTGGCTCAGCACCTCCAGCGCCTTGCGCAGGGCGACGCGGGCACGGTCGGGGTCGATTTCGTCTGCCAGCTCCGCGCCGTCCGCCAGCACAATCGTGCGGTCGGGCAGCACCTCTGCAAATCCGCCCAGCACGGTGAACCTGCGCGTGACGCCGTCCGCGCGGCGGTACTCGCCCACGCCGTGCTGCAACTGCGCGAAAAAGGGCATGTGTCCTGCCATCACACCGAAGTAGCCCTCACTGCCAGGCAGGCGCACATGCACCACGCGCTCTTCCAGCACCGTGCGCTCGGGGTTCACAATCGACAGCAAAAACTCACGCATCGCTCATGCCCCCTGCAGCTGCTTCGCCTTCTCGAACACATCCTCGATAGTGCCGCACATATAGAACGCCTGCTCAGGCAGGTCGTCCACCTCGCCGTTGACAATCATCTTGAAGCTGCGCACGGTGTCCGCCACACGCACATAGCGTCCAGGGTTGCCCGTGAACTTCTCGGCGAGAAAGAACGGTTGCGAGAGGAAGCGTTCGATTTTGCGGGCGCGGGCAACGATCAGTTTATCCTCGTCGGACAGCTCATCAATGCCCAGAATCGCGATGATGTCTTGCAGGTCGCGATAGCGCTGCAGAATCTGCTGCACGCTGCGCGCCACCTGATAGTGTTCCTCGCCGACAATCGCGGGGTCGAGGTTCTTGGAGGTGGACGCCAACGGGTCGACGGCGGGATAGATGCCCTTCTCGGCGATGCGCCGCTCGAGGTACACATAGGCGTCAAGGTGCGAGAAGGTGGTCGCGGGGGCGGGGTCGGTCGGGTCATCCGCAGGTACATAGATTGCCTGCACGGAGGTAATCGAGCCGCGCTTGGTGGAGGTAATGCGCTCCTGCAGTTCGCCCATCTCAGTCGCCAGCGTCGGCTGGTAGCCTACAGCGGAGGGCATGCGTCCCAGCAGCGCGGACACCTCGGCGCCCGCTTGCACGAATCGGAAGATGTTGTCGATAAACACCAGCACATCCTGCCCCTCCTCGTCGCGGAAGTACTCCGCCATCGTGAGGGCGGTCAGCCCCACGCGCAGCCGCGCCCCAGGCGGCTCGTTCATCTGCCCGAACACCAGCACCGTCTGGCTAATCACGCCCGTCTCGTTCATCTCGAGGTAGAGGTCGTTGCCCTCGCGCGTGCGCTCGCCAACCCCTGCGAAGACCGACACGCCCTGATGCTCGGTCGCAATATTGCGTATGAGCTCCTGAATCAGCACCGTTTTGCCCAGTCCGGCGCCGCCGAACAGCCCAATCTTGCCGCCCTTATTGAACGGGCATAGCAGGTCGATGACCTTCAGCCCCGTCTCAAGGATTTCGGTTTTGACATTCTGCTCTTCCAGCGAGGGGGCGGGCTTGTGGATGGGTGCATAGGTGTCGGCTTCTACGGGACCACGCTCGTCAATCGGTTCACCCAGCAAATTGAACAGTCTGCCCAGCGTGGTGCGTCCCACGGGTACTTTGATCGGCGCACCTGTGTCGATAGCGTCCATTCCGCGCACCAGCCCGTCGGTAGACGAGAGGGCGACCGTGCGCACGATGTCGTCGCCCAAGTGCTGCGCCGCCTCGCAGGTCAAATCGATGCCGCGTGCCTCGTCCTTGATCTTGATGGCGTTGTAGATAGCGGGCAACTCGCCGTCGGAGAAGCGCACATCGACGACGGGACCCATTACCTGCACGACCTTACCAATATTCGCCATAGTTGCCTCCTTACTTGCTTATGCGCAGCGCAGGGCACGCGCTGCACGCACTGAAGTATACCTAATCCTTCGCACCTGCCAAGAGCAGGTGAAGGGCTGCCCAGTTATTGCCGTCTGGCAGGAAAGCACGCCCCTCTGGCGAACCTTCAGGAGGAAACGGAACGCGCAGGCAAGGCGTGTTCCGATGGAACAGAAGTTAACTTATAGGGGAGGATTCTATGCGCATTATCAACATCGATTTGAGGCTGCTGGAGTACCCGCTGGAGACGCCGTTTTACCCGTCGTGGTTGCCGGGCTACCCACAGACGGCGCACCGCGTGAACCTGCTGACACTTGAGACTGATGAGGGCATCAAAGGCTACGCGGCGGGCGTAGCGTTCCTACGCGAGGGCACGGGGTTGAAAGACCTCTTGCTGCCGTTTTTGTTTGGGCGCGACCCGATGAATGTGGAAGAGGTCGTGCAAATCGCGCGCTCGGCGACCTTTTTGGGCTTGCGCCTGTGGTGGATCGAGATGGCGTTCTGGGACATTATTGGCAAGGCGGTGGGGCAGCCCGTGTACCGCTTGCTGGGCGGCTATCAGGAGCGCGTCAGGGCGTATGCCAGCACGGGCGAGTTGCGTGAGCCGAGCGCACGGCTGGAATACATCGCCCACATCCGCGAGATGGGCTTTCGCGCCGTCAAAATCCGCTTTCACAACTGGAACTGGCGCGAGGATATGGCGGTCGTGCAGGCAATTCGCAAGCAGTACCCTGACATGACGATCATGGTAGACGCGAACATGGGCTGGCGCGTGGCAGGGATGGCGCCCGCGCCAAAGTGGGATATCGCAACTGCCCTGCGCGTTGCCGAAGAGCTGGCAGACTTGGGCGTGCGCTGGCTGGAGGAGCCGCTGGATAAGCACGACTACGAAGGCTATCGTCGTTTGCGTGAGCAGTCGCCCATACCACTTGCCAGCGGCGAGATGAACCAAGATCTGCACGAGTTCCGTGAATACCTTGTGCGCGACGCGCTGGATGTGCTGCAGCCTGATGTCTCGCTGTCAGGTGGCATCTTGATGGGTAAGAAGATTGCTGCCCTCGCCGAAGCGTTCGGTAAGCAGATTGCCCCGCACACTTGGACAAACGGGCTGGGGCTGGCAGCGAACCTGCAACTGATGGGCGCGTGTCCCAACTGCGAGTGGGCAGAGTTCCCGTATGAACCGCCGGGGTGGGACTTGCGGGCGCGCGACTACTTCCTGACCGAGCCGATTGTGCCCGACAGCGAAGGCTACCTACCGATTCCCAGTAAACCCGGTCTGGGCGTGGAAGTGGACGAACAGGCAGTCGCACGGTACACAGTTGCGTGAGAAAAGAGCAGCACTGTGCCTATGTTGGCACAGACCCGTTCGTCTCTATACGCTGCAGCGTTGCGTGTAGGCGATATAGTCTTCAAGCGCCTCTTCAGCGCGCCCCGATACGATTGCACGCTGAGCGAGCAACACGCCATCGCGGATGTCGTCCACTCGCCCCGAGACCCACAGTGCAGCTCCCGCGCTGGGCAGAATTGCTTGCATGCGTAGTTCATCGTCGCCTGTGATTGCCGCGCGCAGGAGGCGCGCATTTTCCTGCGGAGTCTCGCCTGGCGCAAGCGATTCGGGAGGTATCGCCTGTAGTCCCAAGTCGCTTGGTGTGAATTCGAAGGTTTCGATGGTGCTATCGGGCTTAAGGTGCGCAGCGACCGTTACCCCGATAGGCGAAACCTCATCCAGCCCGTCCATCCCGTGCACGATCAGGGCGCGCACCGTGCCCAGTTGCGCCAGTGCCTCGGCAATTAGCGTTAACCACTCCCAGCTGAATACACCCAGCAGCTGCTTGCGGGCGTTCGCGGGATTGGTCAGCGGTCCCAACAAGTTAAACACTGTGCGCACGCCCAGCTCCCGACGCACGGGGGCGACATGGCGCATAGCAGGGTGATGCATCGGCGCAAACAGAAATCCCACGCCAATTTGCTCGATGCCTTGCGCAATTTGTTCGGGCGTCAGCTCCAGGTTTACGCCCAGAGCTTCCAGCACATCCGCGCTGCCGCACTTGCTGCTCACGGCGCGGTTGCCGTGCTTGGCGACGGGCACGCCCGCCCCTGCGACCACAAACGCCGTCGCTGTCGATAGGTTCCATGTCTTGAGCGTGTCACCACCTGTACCGCAGGTGTCCAGTAAGTCGGGATTGTCTATCGGCACCTTCACCGAGTGAGCGCGCATCGCCTTGGCGAAGCCAACTAACTCGTGCAGCGTCTCTCCGCGCGTGCGCAGAGCCATCAGCACGCCTGCGATCTGCACAGGCGTCAGCGCGCCCCGCATCATGGCATCCATCAGCGCCTCCGCCTGCGCCGTGTCCAAGTCTTCCCCTTCCAACACTCGATTGATTAGGCTGGCAAGCTCCATGCCCTTACTATACCTCTTCCATTCCTGTATGCAAGACCACAATTCCCACAAATTCCCCAGAAATTGCTGCTGACTACTCCACAAGCGGTAGGAGTTGGAATGCAAAATGGTGTATAATAAGGGTGCGTTGAAGCGCTTCAAGTCAACGCGAAGGAGGTTCAAGCGATGAGGCAGACTTTACGATACATGGGCGTTCTGATGGGCGCGCTCACCATAGCGACCGCCCCCGCGCAGATTGTCTACTCGTTCGAGACTGAAGACCTGCACGGCTACGCAGGCAGTGCAACCGGCGGCTGGGAAGTGTTCCAAGAAGGAACGATTGGCGTGACGCACGGTAGCTACTCAATGGGCGTTTGGTGGCCCGAGGGCAGCGGTGGCTTCCGATGGCTGCTGGGCAACGGCGTGCGCGACGAGCTGCTCCCCTACCTACAAGTGAGCCGAAAGCTGCTCATCGACGCCACAGCCGATGTGAGTGTACCCTGGTCAAACTTGATTGTTGCTTTCAATGATGAAGAACTTGGCTGGCGACAGACAGCCTACTCTTTCGGACTGCCCCGCGTGTCGGGCACGCGCACTGTGCTGCTCGATTTGGAATCGCTTCTGCTGCCCGATCCGAACAACACAGAGTGGTTCCAGATGAATTTGGGACTGAACGCAGGCGACTCGCATCGGATCTACTTTGACCAGTTGCGTCTGTATCGATCGGAATGTGAAATGCCTGCGATGGACTTCACGGATACCCTGCACGGCTTTGCTCCAGATCCAGAAGACCCTGGCGCGAGTGTGAGCCTTGTAGGCGGCAAGATGCGTGTGGAGTTGTCCGACGGCTTCCACTGGATTTTTGGCGGCACTGTGCCCGGCTTGGCGGCGATGCTGCGACGCGGTGATCTAGTCGTGATGGATATCACGGTCGTTTCGCCACCCCCTCAAGGATGGGGCAACATGATTGTTGCCATCAACAGCGACGCAGGGTGGGGGCAGGCGAACTATGTTGCTGAGGTCGCAGCGGGCAACGGCACCTTCACCCGCACTGTCGCACTGGACTATCGAGATGCAACCCTCCCAGACAGCGATGCACCCGAATACTGCCTGCTGAATCTGGGCTTCTCTTCAGGTGGAGGCATGACCATCGATATCGACAATATCCGCATCTATCGCAAGGCAGTAGAGGGCGATGTCGACTGCAATGGCTGTGTGAACGACCTCGACCTGTTGACCGTGCTCTTCGATTTTGGTAGCTCGGGAGTCAGCCCCTCCGATGTGAACAACGATGGCACGGTCAACGACCTTGACCTGCTCACCGTGCTGTTCAACTTCGGGATCGGCTGTTAGTGCCTGTGCGTTTGGCTTTTAGCCGATGCGACCGACCCTCCTCGGTCAACGGGTGAAGGATTGCTTCCTTCTCCGTTGACGGGGAGGGTTTGGATTAGTCGGCTACATTCCCATCTTCGAGCCTGACAAAAATGCTCTCACGGTCAGGTACAATTCTGCCGTGCAAACGGTTACGCTGCCCGAGCTAACGCTGCCGCCGATTATTCAGCGCGTCTGGCTCGACGAGCGCAAAATCAAACGCAAGGTACGGCGTATCGCGCAACAGATTGACCGCGACTATGCGGGGCTGAACCCCCACCTGGTCACGGTCATGAAGGGCGGGCTGTTTTTCCTGACCGACCTCGCCCGTGCGATGGCTATCCCACACACGCTGGACTTCCTCGCCATCACCAGCTACGGACCCCAATCCCAATCGGGTGAGGTGCGCATCACCAAAGACCTCGACGAACCCATCGCGGGGCGCCATGTAATTATCGTGGAAGACATCTTGGACACGGGGCTGACGCTGGCGTACATCTACAAAACTCTGGAACGGCGCAAGCCCGCTAGCCTGAAGGTGTGCGTGTTTTTAGACCGCCCGTACCGACGACTGATTGACATCCCCATCGCCTACAAGGGCTTCGACGCGCCCGACGAGTTTCTGGTTGGCTACGGTCTGGACTGGCGGCAGCAGTATCGGAGCCTACCATATATCGGGATTATCAAGCCTGAAGTATTGCGGGCGGACACGCAGGGGTGAAGCGATGCGAACGACGCTGGCACTATGGGTCGCGTTTCTGGTGATTATCGTGCTGTTTGCCGCCTCGTTGCTGGCAGCGCGTCAGGCGGGCGCAGGCGCGCTTGCCCGCACGAACGCGCCCGCCATCCCGCCAGAGCGCGTCGTTTTGGACTCAAGCGACCTCGTTATCGAGGGCTGCATCGCGCCGTTGCCGTCGGGCGAGCAGGAGGTGCGCCTCAAACTCTACAACACGGGGCTGACCGCCATGCGCGAGATGCGGGTAGAAGTCGCGCTGGACGGCAAGCCGCCCAAATCGCCCGCCGCGCCCATCACCATCCGCCGATTCCCGCGCAAGGCGACGCCCACAATCACCTTGCTGTTCGACAAGACCGCCCGCCGCAAACTCTCCGTCAAGGTGGATTATCGCTGGGGGCTGTTGGGATCAGGCGGCGGGTCTGCGTCCGCGTCCAAACTCCTGCCGCCCTGTCAGAGCGCGCCGAGCCAGTGAACGCGCGTGGCGTCAATCGCTACCGCGCCGCCTGCGCCCTTACGCAGCGCGCCCAGCACCGCCACACGGTCGCCCTGCAGGAGCGGCAGCGTAGGCGCGTCCACCCTGACCGCAACGGTCGCTTCGCCGAGCGCGTCGCGCAGTAGCAGCGGCGCGTCAGGCTGCAGCCAGTCCGCCGCGACGACCATGCTCGGCAGCAGCATAGGCGTCCCATCAGGTAGCATAGCCAGGCTCTCGATGCGCCGCACGGTTTGCGCCTCCGCCTCGCCGAGCAGCACGGGCAGGTTCACGCCCAGCCCCGCCGTCACCCAAACCGCGCCGAGCGACCGCGCAGGCAACCCCTCCGCGCGGGCAATCAGCGCGTAGACGCCCGCAGGCAGATGCACTGCCGCGAAAAAGCCGTTGCCGTCCGTTGTGAGCGTGCGCACAAGAGACCCCTCGCGATAGACCTCCACCGTCGCGCCGTCCACAGGCGTCAGCGTGCGGGCGTCCAGCACCGCGCCCATCAGATGCCCCGCCGTCGGCGCGAGTTTCCACGCCATCGGTGGCGTCGGCACCCACGCGCCGAAGTAGTCGCCCAGCGCGCGGTAGAACGCCTCGTCGTAGCGGCGCGAACCCTCCTCGGTACCCACGCCCGTCGTCGCCGCATACGAGAAAAAGTTCACTCCATACACGCGGTTGCCTGCAGGCGACGGCGCACGCGCAAACTCCACCTGCTTCAGCGTGTTCTCGATGCTGTTGAGGTAGTTGCCGATGCCTACGACGCCGATGCGCCCGTGCTGATGGTCTTTCAGAAAGGTCGCCCAGTTGCGGAAAAACGCCGCCCGCGACGGGTTCGACTCATCGTAGTAGACCATCGGAATCGCCATGTCGAGGATGCCCTCTTTGAGCCAGCCCTGCCAATCTTGGAACACGGCGCGGTAGGCGGAGCGATTCACCCAGTCGTCGCTGGTTTGGGGTCCGTCGCCCCAAGTGATGAGCGCGCCGCTGACCACGAGGCGGGGCTTGAGCGCGGTGGCTTGCGCGTAGATCCTGCGTACGACTGCTGACACCTGGTCGCGTCGCCACTGCTTCCAGAGCGGGTCGGTCGGGTCGGGCTTGCCTGTGCGCCCGTAGCGGCGATTGAACCGCGCCACACTCACAGGATTATAGCCCCACCACTCACCCGTGTAGCGGATGTAATCGAAGTGGATGCCGTCGATGGCGTAGCGGCGCACGATGTCCAGCACGACTTTTGTGAACCACTCGTGATAGAGCGGGTGTCCCCAGTCGCCGCCGTAGCCGACTTCGGTAATGCGGTTGCCGTCGTAGTCTTCGGTCTGGATTTCGGGATAGTGGTTCAGGATGTGCTTCGGGTCGTTGGGCCAACTGCTGCCGGGCCAAATCGGGTGGCTGTTGACCCACACATGCACCTCGAGGCGCGGGGTCTCGCCGTGCGCTTTCTCGATGAGATATGCCAGCGCGTCGAAGCCCGCCTGCTGCTGCATGGCGAACGGCTCCAGTGGCGAGAAGTAGTGCGCGTCGCCGCGCTTGCGCATCTGCACAATCACAGCGTTCATCTTCGCCGAGCGCACGCGCTGCAGCAGCGTGTCCACCTGCTCAGGCGTGTGGAACCCCTCGTTGAACCCGTCCACCCAGAACCCACGAAACTCTGCTTGTGCCTGCGCCAGCGCCGTCATCACTGCCATCCCTGTCACGAGCGTCCATCCGTGCCGCATCCAGCGGTATTGTACCTGAGGCTGGGCGCAGACATAGCTGGACAGATAAGGCACACCTGAACATCAGGCGGCGGATAGAACCGTTGACGGTGCTCCATCCGCTCTTAGGGCTTTGGGAGCCCCAGCGCGGTCATCCATGCGATGAGTTTCTGGCGGCGCACTGCATCGTCAGTGGGTAGTTGGAGTGGTCGCCCGCGTGTATCGACCACGATACCCACTACGCCACCCTCCAGCGTCGCTTCCACGGGACGCCCTCTGCCCGCGCCGACATCGAACCCGCGCGCAGGCTTGAGAGTTGCCTGTAGGGTCTCTCCGACCCCCAACGGCAGCACGCGCAGCTCGCCATAGCGGAAGGTTTCGCTCTTGCCGTTGTAGTCGATCGTCAAGCACGGCTCGCCTTCTTTGCCCTGTCCTACGGGTGCAACGCACGCGCCCAGCCGAATCAGGCAATCGCGATCGAATACCTGCGCTGCCGCCTCAGGATGCACCGTCGACAGCACCCCCAACTGCGGCATCATAAAGATAGAATCGACTGCCAACATCGTGACCCCTTCAGGCTGGTAAGCGTCCATCATCATCAGTGCTGCTTGGGCGCGCTTGGGTGCGTGGCTCAGCACGCCGCCACTACCGATAATCATGTCGAGCGTCATCATCTGCACCAGCGTCTTGCCTGTTTCGGTCTGATCAAGCGCCTCGCCGATAGTGCGCTGCTGCTGCACGCCCTTGAGACCGCGCGCCAGCTGCCTGTGGTGAATAAATGCCAGCCGCAACGCCTCCCGTGAAACCGCTTGCTCTAATAACAGGTCCTTGTAGGTCTGTGGGATGGTGGTTGGGCGAATCATCTTGTTTCGTAAGCGATTACGCACTTCGTGTTCCGCGATATCGAATGGTAGCCAGCGGGAGATGTTCTGCAGACCTGCTTCCAGCATCACATTACAGATGGAGTAGCTCATGCCCAGATTCGCGCTCACAGTACGGGTATAGTTGCCATCGAACACCGAGAACACATCGGTCGTGGCACCCCCGATGTCTACGCCGAGAATGTTCATCCCGCGCTGTTGAGCGATGGTGACCATGATTTTGCCCACTGCGTTGGGCGTGGACATAATGTCGGCAGAGGTCCAAGTCATTAGCTTGGAATAGCCTGGCGCCTGTTGCATCACATGCTCCAGAAACAGTTCGTGGATAGCTTCGCGGGCGGGACCGAGGTTCTCGCGATCCAGATCAGGGCGCAAGTTGCTCACGATCCTCAGGTCGAACCGCTCGCTGAGCAGGTGGTGGATTTCATCGCGGGCGTCTTTGTTGCCTGCGAAGATGACGGGCAGGTTCATCGTGCCGAAGCGGGGACGCGGGTCGGCAGCAATGAGCAGCTCGGCAAGCTCCACAAGGTGAGTAATTGTACCGCCATCTGTTCCACCAGAAAGCAGCACAATATCGGGACGCAGCTCGCGCAGCCGCTGAATCTTCTGGTACTCTTTGCGTCCGTCATCAATGGCAATCACATCCATGATGATGGCGCCTGCTCCCAGCGCGGCGCGTTGCGCACTTTCGGCGGACATCTGGCGCACGACGCCCATGACCATCATCTGTAGCCCGCCACCCGCGCTGGAGGTAGACAGGTACAGATCGACTCCGCGCTTCTCGTCCATCTGCGGCGTAAGGATCTTGCCGTCTTGAATCAGTTGGCGCCCTGTGAGGTCTTCCAACTCGCGCGTTGCGTTTAGCACACCAATCGTCACATCGTCGAAGGGCGCTTCCACTGTCGTGGGTGCTTCGCCCCGATGGATAAGCCGATACTCCGCGCCGCGCTTCTCAATCAGAATCGCCTTCGTAGTCGTGCTGCCACAATCTGTCGCCAGAATCGAGCGTACTTCCGCCATCTCTCTCTCCTACCTCGCTTCGGTCGCATGAAGTATACCCACCAGCTTTCAATCGTTACTTGAGATGTCGACGCTTGCAGCCGAGGGCGCGAATAGTGCGACTGCGAAGGCAACTGCGCAAGTGTGCCCGAATCATCTCCAAACGATGTGCGTGGTTCCTACCCTGCCGTTGGGTACACTATCAGGGATGACACGCTGGGTGGGATTACTGGCGCTGGCAGGGCTGATGCTCGCAGTTGGGCGTGCTCAGCCGCGTACTGATACGCTCCAACTCATCACTACTTCGCAGTTGGCACAGCGGCTAAGCGACCCGAATTTGCGCCTTATCGATGCGCGGGGCGCGTTAGCAACCTATCTGCAGGAACACCTCCCAAACGCGATTTTCCTTAGCACAGAGACGCTGCGTTTCACGCGCGGTGGCATTCCTGGGCAGATGTTGTCACCCGAACGCCTTGCAGAGATTTTCGGCGCGATGGGCATCGGTGCAGAAAACGAAGTGGTCATCTACTCCAGCGCGGAGGACGCCTTCTCAGCAGCGACCTATACTGCGCTTGCGCTACTGGCAATAGGACACACGCGCGTGGCAGTGTTAGACGGCGGTATCGAGAAGTGGAAGGCGGAGAACCGCCCGCTCAGCCGTACCATTCCGCGCTTTGAGCCAAGAGCGCGCACGGCGCAGCCGAACCCTGAACTGTTCCGTACACTGGAGTGGCTGCAAAAGTATCTTGACTCGCCTGAACCTGTGCAACTACTGGACGCGCGTGCGCCGCAACAGTATCAAGCGGGACACATCCCTACAGCACAGAACCTATTTCTGCGCGAGATGCTGCGCAGCGAGGGCAGCTACAGCGTCTGGCGTAGCCCCGACGAAATTCGCAAGAAGGTGCAGCAGTTAGGGATCGATACGGGGCGTCCGCTGGTCGTCTACTGCGCTTCGGGACGCGAGGCGAGCCAGCTGTGGTTCACCCTGCGCGTGCTGCTGGGGATTCAGGCACAGGTCTACGACGGCTCGTGGGTAGAATGGAGCGCACACGGGCAGCCGATCACTAAAGAATCGAACACGCCGTGAAGGCACTGGGGTGTAGGGGAAACCGCACGGGCACGCCCACGCATGGTTGCTGGTTTCAACACCGCGAGTGGTTGGTGACAGCCTCATACCCATCGAGCAGCTAGAGTTCATAAAAAAACACGCGCGATTGGTAAGTGTCTTTGCAGAGAGATTTAAACATAGCCCCCACTCCAACCCCTGATAAGGGTACATCACTCAGGTTCACCTCCCGAAGAAAAACTCAGAATTTCACTATCTACACGCACCACAGCACGCCAACACTTCACCAACAACGACATCAGCCCTAACAACAACACACTCGCGC
>Ga0308421_1000098_pt1 | contig 49574 bp, 54 predicted proteins | sample HotsprSampleMS60_FD_203673 | JGI IMG/M metagenome (GOLD analysis project Ga0308421, IMG submission 203673) | Hot spring phototrophic mat microbial communities from Mushroom Spring, Yellowstone National Park, Wyoming, United States - 20090730_MS60 ...
ATCTTCTTAATTTGAATTTATTTTATAACCTCAAGATAAATTTTGGCTACTTTCTCCCAACTTCTTTTTTCCTTCATTATTTTTGAAAATTGAGAAAGTTTTTTGAGGTTTTTTCTTGCCCAAGAAAGTTTTTCTTCTAAACTTTTTTTATTTAAATCAAAAATTAAATCCTCTTTTTTCAAACCCGTTTCTTTTAATGCTTGAGCAAAATCAGGGCTTTCAAAATATTTTTCAAGCGGACGAGAAAGAAGAAAAGGTTTTTCAAAGGAAAAAGTTAATGCCAACATTCCTGATGAAGAAATAAAAATCTGGTAAGGGAAAATTACTAAGTTCACATCTTTAAGATATTTAATTAATTGATTTTGTTTTAGAAAACCAGTTATTTTGACACCAATTTTTTTTGCCTTTAAATAGAAGGATTTTATATAAGATTGATATATTTTGTCTTTAATTAAGTTAGGGCTTTCTCCTCCATAAAAAGTTAATTGATATTTCTTAGAGTCTAATTCTTCAAAAATATCTAATAATATTTTTGGTCCTTTATAAATATTAAGATAACCAAAATAACCTAACTTTAATTTTTCTGAAATTTTGACTTTTTGGAATTTAAAGGTGGAATCTACACCGTGGGGTATAAAAACAATATTTTTTTTATTGAAAGGTAGTTTTTGTAATTGTTTTTTGAAATAGTTTTCGGTGACGATTATTTTGTATGAAATTAGACATACTAAAATGTAAAAAATATAACTTCCTAAATTTAGCAAATTGGCTTTAATTTTGTCTTTTTCGAATATAGTTTTAAAATTGAAATTAACCCCATGTAAAACAACAATAGGTTGTTTTCCCAACAATCTTAAAACAAATAAAAATAGAGGAAAAAGAGCAATAAAAAAAATACTTTTCCCAAATATACCCCATTCATATTGAATAATTATTTTTCTAGCATTTTTTATTTTTAAAACTTTTTTTATGATTTTAAAATAGTTTAAAGTATCGTTTTTAACCCATATTTTTTCAGCGTTATCTAGAAGATTATCATTATCAGCTATAATAAACAATTTAACTCTACTTTTTAAATAATTAACAAGGTTTTTGCTAAAAGAAGCCAAAGCACTTGATTGATGAGTATATTTACCTTTTTTTGGGTAAGGAGAAATGATAACAATATTTTTTTTCATTTTTTTAAGATAATCCAAGAGCAAATCTTGGTGATAGATATTTTTGATAATAACCTTTAATCCAATAATACTTAATTTTAATCATTTCTTCTAATGAACGATAAATATCTCTTATTAAAGATACTTTGCTATCTTTTTCAATATGAAACCATCTAACAGGAATTTCTTTAAGTTTGTAATTTAATTTTTTTGCTAAAAAAATTACTTCCATATCAAATCCCCACCGATCAATTTGTAAATAAGGAAAAACATTTTCAACAAAACGTCGAGAAAAAAGTTTAAATCCTCCTTGAAAGTCCCAGACAAAGACACCAAGAACAAAATAAGCAACTATAGAGTGACTGTATCCAACAATTCTTCTAATCAAAGATCTTTTGATTATTTCTTTGGCGCCTTTAATTTTTTTACTACCAATGATAACATCATAGTTTTTCTTAATATAAGGAATAAATTTTTTTATATTTGCCAAAGGTATGGAAAAGTCAGCATCAGTGTACAATATATAATCGCCTTTAGCGTGAAAGGCTGCCTGACGAATTGCAAAACCACGACCTTTATTTTTTTTATAAGAAATTATTTTAACTTTTGCCTTAGTTCTTTTTTCAATAATTTTTTTTTCTTGTTTTAAAGTTGAAACAGTTTCATCAGTTGAGCCATCATCGGAGAAAATAATTTCGCAAAATTCTACTCCATTAAAATTAAAACCCTTTTTAAGGGATTTAATTGTTTTTTGAATTCTTTCGTTTTCGTTATAAGTTGGAATAATTAAAGATATTTTTTTCATATTCTTCTGGCAAGAAATTTTTTCTTACCATAAGAATATGCCTTAGGGATAGATAAAGTTGTTTTTTAAAGTCTCTTTTGGAGACTTTTTCGAGCCTTTGGCTCGAACAACTTATCTTTTCCCTAAGGCTTTCCCGATAGGAATCGGGAGTATTCCACCTTTTTTGGGTGGATTGTGGGGGTTGGGCTATTCAATTGTATGGCCAACTCTTTCACTGGCCGACTCTTAATGAGTCTCGCTGTTAGAATCACTTAACGCCAGGGGCGTATCGTGATTCCTTCGACGTACCAGGTTCCGGGTGGAACCTTGGCTTGGTTGCCATCCCAGTTGATACCGGGTTGTGACGTAGCCCGCCAACCGTCGAACGTCATAGACGTGGGGTTGGTCATTTTGAAGGGTTGGATGTAATTATTTGCATCTTTTTCCCTAAGGATGCGGATGCAATTAACTTCCCCTGGACATGCAGCTATTTCCCTTGCTTCAACACCTTCCATTTGGAAGTATTGAACAACTTCCTCACGGGATGAAAAACCAAGCGATTGTAAGCTTGGTAGCAAGGGATCTGTCGGCGCGGCTGGCGCGGTCGGCGTTGGCGTCGGCGTGACCGTGGGCGTCTCCATCGGTGGATGTGTCACGGTAGCTTCCTGCTGGTCTTGACCAGCGGGCACTGTGGGCGTCGTTGCTGTGAACGTGGGTGCGTTGATGGGCGATGTTAATCGGCCCATAAAAAATGCTCCTAACGCCACTAACAGAATTACGGCTCCGATTGTGAATTTCTTGTTCATCGTTTAACCTCCTTTGAACATAAGATAGGACCAAACGTCCACCCTGGAAAGAAAACACCATTTTTTCTTCCCAAAGTGGACGAGTCCTATCTGGCTTAGTTGATGTTGTTTTGAGATCCTGATCCTTCGATTCGGAGGACAGGATGACAAATTCAACATCTTTCAGCCAAAAGGAGGTGAAGGAGGTTTTAAACAATTCTTCATTCCATGCGCCTTTTTCTGCCTTGTCGCCTTTGCCCTTGACTTGCCCTTTTTAACCCCCTTGAGATTATTTCTCAAAGACTAAGTTAAAAATCAATCCAAGCATTTTGGATTGTGCAGTCTTTGATACTTTAATCTCGATTTTAAGGTGCTTCCCGGCTTTTTGCCCGGGAAGCTTTTTCCCGGGAAAAAGCAGGCGGGAACCTTTTTGATAATGGCTTTTTGCCATTATCATCCTATAGTATACCATAAAAAGATAAAAAAGTCAATAGTAATCAACTAACTTCTAACATCTAATATCTAACTTCTAACTTCTAACACTTAATAACTAACATTAAACGTTAAAATTTATTAAAGATACGAATGATGCGAATATGAAAGAGAGATAAATGGAGATAAATAGAGATTTATAGAGATAAATAGAGATAAATGGAGATAAGTAGAGATTAATGGAGATTGGGAGAGTAAAAATTAGTGTAAACGTTGTGTAAACATTGTGTAAACATTGTGTAAATGTTGTTAATATTTGTTATTCCGTCCTTCACAAAAGGTGGGATCTATATAATTGCAATATTATTGTCATTCCTGCGCAAGCAGGAATCTATACGATAATACCTTAAATACCTTGAAGTGGAATAAATAAGGTAAAATCTTACAGATTCCTGGTCGAAGGCAGGAATGACAGATAAACCTATCTTGTCATTTCCGCAAAAGCGGGAATCTATATAATCATACCTTAAAAAGAGAATGAAATTATATAGATTCCTGATCAAATCAGGAATGACATAGAAATTCTGATTAAAGCCACCCTCCGATTCAAAGGGTAAGATTTACATTTTTTCGATTGATTTTAGTAGAAGAATTGGTATTATTATTTATTATGAGAACTACGGTTTTAAAATACAATGTAATTATTAAAAAAGAAGGAAAATATTTTGTGGCTGATGTACCAACTTTGGGGATTTCTGATTTCGGTAAATCAGTTGAAGAAGCAAAGAAAAATGTAGAAAAAGCGATTCAAACCCATATTGAAGGTTTAATTAAAACTAAAACCGAAGTGCCAGCGCCTGATTCCTCAGAGTTTTATGTAAGCCAATCTGAAGTGTCAATCTCTTCATCCGCTAATCTAAAATTAGCTTTTTAATATGCCAAAATTAGTTCCTCTTAAACCGCGGGAAATAGAGAAGATTCTTTTAAAAAATAATTTTATTTTAAATGTTAGTAAATCAAGTCATCGCCAATATTTTAATCCTAAAACTAAAGCGTACGTTACTATTCCTTTTCATTCTAAAGATATTCCTTTAGGCACTCTTCGATCAATTATTAGACAGTCAAAACTACCAATTGATTTTTTTCGAAAGTAAAAAGAGAGTTTAAAGGTTTTCATTTATAAACTTGATTTTGAGTGTTGATGTCAAGGAATTCGATTGTATCTTCTTTTATCTTTTCTTTTTTCCCAAAAAAGGCCTCTTCAAGACGAGCGACTCTTTCGATTAATTCTTCAAAAACCGATTTGGGAAGAGTAATGGTTTGACTCATAAATAATTTTAAAATTTTGTCTTTTATTTGTCAAATTTTAGCGGGAAGTTTTTTTAGATTTTTTCCGAAAAAGCAGGATGGAGGTAAAGCCAATTTTTAAATTCCTATAGTTTAAAATTTAAAACCATAAAATTTTCTATAGTTATTATTAAAAAAGCCCAAAAGAAATTATCCACAAATTATTAACAATATCTTTAAATTTAAAATTATAAGATATTTTTGTTGCTTATAGGCGATTGACAGTTAATGGAAAAAGTGTTCTAATTATTCTAATTAACCTAATTAACCTAATTGATCTAAAATAAATTGACCTAAAATAAAATGATAAATAAAAATAATAATATTCGCCGGTATGATTTGGAGGAAAGAACTGCTAAATTTGGTGAGAAAGTGATCAAGTTTTGTCAGAAAATAGAAAGAAATCCAGTGACAATACCATTAATTACTCAATTAGTTGATGCCGCCACTTCTGTAGGAGCTAACTATTGTGAGGCTGATGATGCAGAGAGCAAAGATGATTTCAGACATAAAATTGGAATTGTTAAGAAAGAATGCCGTGAATCAAAACATTTTATAAGAATGATTGCTGTTGCTTATCCAAAAGTAAAAGAAGAAGCAAGAGTTTTATGGCAGGAAGCAAAGGAGTTAAATTTGATCTTTAATGATATTTATCGTCAAGTCAAATAATTTAGGTTAATTAGATCAATTAGGTCAATTAGAAATTTTATTTATAAGTCTTTTTTCTAATGGCTAACCCCAATCCCGCCGTTAAAACATTCAATCCCAAAATCACCAAACCCATCTCCGGCCCGGCTTTTGGGACAGTTTTTACTCCTAAAACTTGTTTTTCAATACAAAGTTGGGCTGTATCATCATCGTAGGCGACATTGTCTTTTTTTGCCTCAACTTTGTTGACAACACAAAACAATCCTTTATCTTCAGGTAGCAAACTTTGATCAAAAACCTGCATTTTTATATAATAAACTTTTTCTTCATCAACACCAAAATCACCGGCATTCCAGGAAATAGTGCGATTATCAGGGTTCCATTTTCCCGGGCCTTCGATCGGCATTAAATATTGGGGGACATAATCGGTTACTTGAACTGCGGTTAGATTTTGGTTTGAGGTGTTTTTTACTTTTACTTTAAACCAAACTTGTTGATTAGGGGAAAAACGGGGATCGGATGGTGATAAATTGTCAACATAAGTTACTGTTTGACTGCCGCCTTTTTCTTGACTGGGTTTACCAACCATTTTATCAATTAAGATAGAGTAGGAAGGAGTTGCCCCGCCATACTGCCCATATTGCCCGTACTGGGCGTAAACGTTAAACTTTAGACGGGAAACGTATAACGCTAATAAAAATAAAACAATAAAAGAAAACAGATATTTTTTCATATGCTGCATATTATACTATAAGACTTTTAAAAAGTCAACTATGGGATATTATCTTCTAACACCTAACACCTAACTTCTAATAACTAACAACTAACAGTTAATATTTGATAGAATTTTGGTATGAAAAGAAAAAGTGTTTTAATGGAAAAAGTTCATGATGTGGTAAAAGAGATTTTTTTAATCACATTAAAGTTTCCTCAAATTTATCAATTTTCAATTGGAGAGCAATTAAGGCGAAGTACTTTGTCTATTCCTTTAAATATTACTGAAGGCAACGCGCGTGAATCAGAAAAAGAAAAAAAACAATTTTTAAACTTTGCCTATTCTTCTTTAAAAGAAGCAAAATATCTTCTTTATTTTTCAAAAGATATTGATTTAATTTCTGAAGAAGTTTATCAAGATATCTTTAAAAAGATAGATGAAATTGGCAGATTGATATATGGTTTAATTAAAACTTTAAGAGGTAAAATTTAAATCAAATTTTAAAAATAATGTTAGAAGTTAGATGTTAGATGTTAGATGAAATTAAATGCTTTTCAACTTCGTCAACTTGAAGAAGAAAGGGCTAGGGGGGTGATAAGAAAAATTAAGCGCAACCCAATTTATTTTATTTTGGAGGATATTTACGACACCTACAACATCGGTGGGCTTTTTCGTCTGGCTGATGCTTTGGCGGTTGAGAAGATGTATTTGGTAGGTGAGACTGAAACTCCGCCAAACTCAAGGATTAAAAAAGCATCGATTGGGACTTATAAAGTTGTTCCTTGGGAATATTGTAAAGATACAAAAGAAGTTATCTCAAAACTCAAAAGTCAAATCTCAAAACTACAACTCAAAACTAAAAACTTGGTTAATATTGTTGCTGTGGAGCAACATAAAAACTCCGTTCCTTATAATAAAGCCAATTATCAATTTCCTTTGGCTTTGATTTTTGGTAATGAAAGCTTTGGGATAAAAGAGGAGACTTTAAAATTGGCCCATCAAATCGTTGAAATTCCTATGTATGGAATAAACAAATCTTTAAATGTGATTGTGGCGGCTTCAATTGTTTCTTATTATGCTACTAATTTTTGGACAAGGAAATAATTTTTTGGTTATAATTAAATTTTGATTTTATTAGTTTTGTTTTTTAAGATTATGAAAAAAGAATTAATTTTTGGGTTAATAATGGTTTTGATAGTTAGCGGTGGTTTGTTTTTTGTTTTTAATAAAAAAGAAGAAAAGAAACAAAGAATAGAGATAAAAAAAGTTGAACAAGAAACACCAAAAAAATCTTCCTTTTCAATAAGTGACGTAGCAAAACACAATAATGAAAATGACTGCTGGATAGTAATTGATGGAAAAGTTTATGATGTGACAAGTTATATAGAAAGTCACCCAGGAGGAAGGGTAATGGCTAATTTTTGTGGTCAAGATGGAAGCTTGGCTTTTGCCACTAAAGGTAAAAACAAACCCCATAGCCCGGCAGCTTATGAGATTTTAAAGACGTTATACATTGGTGATTTAAGTCAATGATCTACAATTTCTCCCGAAAAATTCATCGGCTTTTTATGTTTTTGGTGATTTTTTTGACTTTTATTATGTGGCTGACTGGCCAGGTGATGGAGGAGGGGTGGTCGATTATGACTGATTTTCAAGCTCGCAGTCTTCACAGGATAACCAGTAAAGTTTTTACCATTTCTTTGGGGATAATGATTTTGAGTGGTTTGGTAATGTATTTTTATCCAATCTATCAAAAGATGAAAGCTAAAAAATAAATTCTTCTTTAATAATTTTAATTTTTGAGCCTGGAGCGGGAATCGAACCCGCGCTCTAACCCTTACCAAGGGTTTGTTTTACCACTAAACTATCCAGGCTAGAAAAATATTATACAATAAACGACAAACTTCTAACAACTATTAAAGATACGAATGATGAGAATATGAAAGAGAGATAAATAGAGATTTATAGAGATAAATTGAGATAAATTGAGATAAATTGAGATAAATGGAGATTGATTGAGATTAATATGGAGATAAATGGAGATTAATAGAGATTAATAGAGATAAGTAGAGATTAATTGAGATTAAAAAGTTCAAAAAACCTATTTCAATTTAAACTATCAAAACAACCTAAAATAATATCTTGTCCTCCAAAAATGGTCCGATCGCATCAAAAAAAGAGGACAGGTTTTAATTTTAGGTTGTGGTAAAGATTTAAATTGAAAAGGAAAATTTTTAAAAATTTTAATAAAAATTAAAAAATTAAAAAAAATATCCCTCAATTTTTTTATAACTTTTACTTCTTAAATCAATCTAAATTAAATTTTTTCGACTTATGAAAATGAGACGATCGTATCATTTTCATAAGTTTTTTGATTGTTTAAATCTTTTAAACAATATAATAATTTTTTATACAATAAATAATAAAAAAAAGATAATTTTTTCTTGCTTATAAAATTAGTTTGTTATGAAGCGATAAAAATATAAGAGAATAAAAATAAAAATACCTCTTGACAAATATTATAAGATATGTTATCGTGAAATTAATGGCCAGATTAAAAGTTAAAAACTGAAAAAATATGAAAAAAAAATTGTTTAAGATAGAAGAAGAATTACCCAAAGGAATGTGGGCTGGTTAAAAAATGAAAAAGCTTTTAATTTCTCACCCAAGCGCGGCGGGGTCGGCGACGTGAGGTCAAAGGCTCCGCGCGCTTTTTTTATATAATTGAGAAGTAATTATATCATAAAATTAAAAAAAATGTTAAAATTAAAATTGCTTTCTTTAAATTTTATTATGTTTGGTGTTAGAAGTTAGATGTTAAACGACTTTTATGCTTCGGCCTTTGGAAAAAAACAAAACGAATAAATTTTTTTATTTGAAAATACTCTCTCTCTTTTTTTTAATTGGGGTTTCTTTATATGGAAATTATTATTTTTACAATAAACCTAAACAGAAACCAGGGGTTTTATCAGGAACAAAGGAAAATAAGAAAAATAATCTTTCAATTGATAGTATTTTAAATGAAGGAAAAAAAACAGTTGAGGATTTAAAACAAAAAGGTCAAGAGTTTGGTGGTCAGGTTTTATCGGTGATGGAAGAAAAAGCAACCCAAATTGCCAGTCAATCAGCCAAAACGGTTTCTGATTTTGTTTTTGATTCAACTTTAGTTAATATTTTAAAACAAATTGAAAAGTTGCCAAAAGAGCAAAGAGATAAGATAAAAGAGGAGATATGTAGATAAATAATACGAATGATGCGAATGAGTATGCGAATGACGCGAATAATGCGAATATGAAAGAGAGATAAATAGAGATAAGTAGAGATAAGTAGAGATTAGAGATAAATGGAGATTGGGAGATTAAAATATTTTTATTGAAAATTAAAAGTTAATTTGTTATTCTTTAATCACTATGGAGATAAAATATTTGGGTCATGCCTCTTTTTTAATAAAAACTAAAACGGCAAAAATGGTGACTGATCCTTTTGATCCTCAAATGGTTGGCTTAAAATTTCCAAAAGTCGAGGCAGAGATTGTCACTGTTTCTCATAACCATCAAGATCATAATCGGGTTGCTTTAGTTTTGGGAAATCCCACAGTTTTTGACTGGCCGGGTGAGTTTGAGAAAATGGGGGTTCGAATTTTTGGTTTTAAAACCTATCATGATAAAGAAAAGGGGGCAAAAAGAGGAGAAAATATTATCTTTAAAATTGAAGCCGAGGGAATAAGTGTTGTTCATTGTGGCGATTTGGGATTAGTGCCTGATGATGGTTTTTTGGATCGATTGGGGAATGTTGATATACTTTTTTTGCCGGTTGGTGGATTTTATACAATTGATGCTTCTGAAGCTTATGAATTAGTAAAAAAAATTGAACCAAGGATAGTAATTCCTATGCATTACAATCATCCAAAATTAAATCAACAGGTTTTTGCCAGTCTTACTCCGGTTGAGGAGTTTACGAAAAAATTTGGGATTGAAAAACCAGAACTTCTACCAAAACTGGTTTATAAAAAAGAAGAAGAAGAGGGGGAGATGAGAGTGGTGGTGTTGGAGATTGGTTGAATCGAGATTAATAGAGATAAGTAGAGATTTGTAGAGATTAATGGAGATAAATAGAGATAAAAAGAGATTGATGGAGATTGGGAGATTGGTTTAATTTTATATAGAGACACGCCATGGCGTGTCTCTACAAAGCTTAATATAAAAATAAGGTTTAAAAATTATATAGATTCCTGGTCAAGCTCGCCCTCCGATTCGGAGGGTAAAGAACGACAATTAGCAATTAAGTATTTTTTTATGACTTCTTTAGAAAAAGTCAAAATCCCACCTCATGATTTGGCAGCGGAAAAATCAGTTTTAGGGGCGATATTGATTGATTCCTCAGCCATTAATTTAGTGGCAGAGTTTTTAAAACCCAATCATTTTTATCTGCCAGAACATCAGATAATTTACTCTTCAATGTTTACTTTATTTGAAAAACAACAACCGATTGATTTGGTGACTTTACAAGATCAACTGAAAAAAGAAGGCAACTTAAAAAAAATTGGCGGTGGTGCTTATCTTTCAGAGTTGATTGATACCGTCCCAAGCTCAGCCTATGTTGAACACTATGGTCGGATTGTTAAAGATTATTACACGAAAAGAAAATTAATTGAACTTTCATCACGAATGGTGGAAAAAGCTTTTTCTGAAGAGACCGATGTTAAGAAACTTTTAGATGAAGCCGAAGGAAAAATTTTTAGTCTTTCCTATGAACATTTAAAACAAGACTTTATCCATTTGAAAGATGTTTTGGCCGAAAGTTTTGAGCGGTTGGAGGAGTTTATGAAACATGGTGCAAAATTTCGCGGTATTCCCACCGGTTTTGCTGATTTGGATAATAAACTAGCCGGGATGCAGGATGCTAATCTTTTGATTTTGGCGGCCCGCCCTGGAATTGGCAAAACAACTTTTGCTTTAAACATCGCCTTAAATGTTGCTTTAAAAGATAAAATACCGGTTGGATTTTTTTCTTTGGAAATGAGTAAGGAGGAGCTTGTTGATAGGCTTTTGGTTGCCCAAGCTGATATTGATGCTTGGAGGCTTAAGACTGGTAGACTTTCGGATGATGATTTTCGAAGACTAACTGAGGCGATGGGCGAGCTTTCTGAGGCGCCAATTTTTATTGATGACACACCAGGGGCCTCAATCATTGAGATGCGCACCAAAGCAAGAAAGTTAAAAATCGAAAAAGGTTTGCGGTTTTTGATTGTTGATTATCTGCAACTGGCCAATGGCGGGCGATTTTTTGAGTCAAGAGTTCAAGAAGTATCTTTTGTCTCTCAAGGCCTTAAAAATTTAGCAAGAGAACTTAAGATCCCAGTTTTGGCCATTTCTCAGTTGTCTCGGGCAGTGGAACAGCGGGGGAGTAAAAAACCCCAGCTTTCGGATTTGCGAGAAAGCGGCAGTATCGAGCAAGATAGCGATGTAGTGATTTTTTTATACCAAGAAGAAGAGTCAGAAGATTTACTTGATCAAAATAAAAGACTGGTCAAACTTTTTATTGCCAAACACCGCAATGGACCAGTTGGGGAGATTGATTTGATGTTTAGGGGAGATCGGGTAAAATTCTACGGAGTAGAAAAGTAGTAGATAAAAAATTGATTTTTTAAATCAACTTATTTATTTGATTCTGCATTTTGTCCCGTTCCACATACAAGGCGGGCTGTTATTTGATTATTAACAACAGAAGCTTCAATCACATCTGGATATCCATCTCCATTTACATCTCCGGCATTTGCTACAAGACCGCCAGTCTGTGTATTTACGGAAAAACCATCGAGTCTTCCCTCATTTACTGGGAATTCATTACCATGAAGAATTATCTTCTTAGTTTCACGAGTTATTTCTATTGTGATTGGTGGAGAGTTGCAAGCTGATTTAGGGTCTATTTCAAATCCATGAACGACTGGTTTAGAACAACCAGTTATTAAAGCTAATGGTAACAACCCAATTGCTAGCCCTCTTATTGGATTAAATTTTTCTAATTTTGATCCTCTCTCCTTCATATTTTTAAATTAAATTTTTAATGACCGTATTACATAAAATAATAATTATATAACATAACTTTTTAAAATGCAAATGAATTTTGGTTTTTTGATATCAACGTTTTAGGAAGATGATTTTTTGAGATTTGTGATGATACTTAATATTATTTTGGAAATGATTATTCCCACAACTCCCCCTGCCAAAACATCCAAAAAATAATGACAGCCTAAGTATATTCGAGAATAGGCAATAAGAAAGGCAATGGTGGAGTAAAAAAAGCGGCGTTTTTTGTCAAAAAAGGTTAGGACAGTGGCGGCGGCAAAGGCGGTTGCGGCATGACCGGAAGGAAAAGAGAAGTCGGTTGGACAGGTGGTTGAAATCAGTTGGTTAGGACGGGGGCGATGGAAGAAGTTTTTGAGTGGATAATTGACAAGGAAAGCAGTTGTCAAAAAAGAAAGAGTAAAGACAATAATAAATTTTTTATCATTTTTACTTATTCCTGGATGTTTTTTTTCTTCCAAAAACAAAGCGATAATTATCACCAATATCCAAACAAAAATCGCATTGCCTTTTAAAGAAAAAAAAGAAAAAAAAAGATCAAAAAAGAAGTTATGAGGAAGAAAATTTTTTAGAAAATTGGTGATAACAATGTCAAAGTAAATAAGTTTTTCTAGCATTTAAATATTATAATAAAAAAATGACCAAAAAAATAAAAGCAGTAATTTTTGATTTTGATGGGACAATTGCCAATACTTTGCCTTATACTTTTGAAAAAATTGTTCAGCTTTCAAAAAAGTATCGGATTAAAAAAGAAAAAGATGAATTAATTGAAAAAGTTTCTCAACTTTCTCCTGAAAAATTGATGAAGGAGTTTAAAATCTCTTGGTTTAAAGTGCCTTTTATTTTATGGGAAATAAAACAATCACAAAAAGCTCTTTTTAAAGAGATTGATAAGATAAAGATTTTTCCAGGAATAAAAAAACTTTTAAAAGAATTAAAAAAGAAAGGAATAAAAATTTATATTTACTCTTCAAATTTAAAAAAAAATATTGTTAGGTTTTTAGAAAAAGAAAAAATTAATCAGTATTTTGAAAATGTTTATGTGGGTAGAAATCTTTTGGGAAAAGATAAGGATTTGATAAATATTTTAAAAAAAGAAGGATTAAAAACTGATGAAGTTTATTATGTGGCTGATGAAATTCGTGATGCTTTGGCTTGTCAAAAAGCCAAAATTAAAATGATTGGTGTTTCTTGGGGGTTGGCTGGGGAAAGAGGGTTGACAAAAATAAAAGTTTATTATTTAATAAAAAAACCAGATGAGATTTTAAAATTAGTTTAATATTTTTTTTATGGATACGAACCAAGAATCACAATCAACTCATGGAGGTTTTCCAGAAAAGCAAGGTTATAGAGGAGAAATAAGTTTCGAAGCAGAAAAAATAATTCAGTTAAGTCTTAAATTTCATAAAGAATTTGATAGAAGATGGAAAGAAGAAAAAAGACACTATGCTTCTTATCACAATGAAAATCATATTCAAGCAACAATTGAGGCAGCAACTCAATTGATAAATAAAGCTTTTAGTGGAGAAATGGATCCTTTAGGTTTAAGAGAAGACTTTCAAAAGTGGAATCAGGAAAATCCCAATGCCCAAATAACCGAAAGTGAATTTTTAGAAGCTGTTTGTCTTGCTTTTTCTATGCATGATTTAGGAAATATTGCTTATGGTTTGAAAGTTGATGAAAAAGGAGTTTTGCAACCAGATTATTTAGATGGTTATACAGCAAAAGGAGCGGAGGAAAGAAGTATTCAAATTGCAAGGGAAATTATTGAAAAAAGCGGGTTAGATGAGGAGAAAAAGAGACGATATTTACCTTTAATAGAATATTTAATTAATCAGACGGTTTTTAAACCACAAAAACCATCCCAAGAAGATAAAAATAAGCCTTTTTATATTTTTGTACAAGTGGTTGATCAGATTGGGGGGAATTTGTTTAATCATCAGAAGACAGACGAGATTGTTTTTGGTTTAATAGAAGAAAGTGTTTTTGAAAAAGGTGGATTTGAATTTAATCCATATCGTTCTTTTAATTTTGTTAATTTAAGACTACCGGACTTAGTTGGTGATGAAAAAGCAGACATGATTTTTAACGCTTTTGAAAAAGAAAAGCCATCAATGATAGATGTAAAAAATGAGCAAATTACTATAAAACCTGAAGATTTTAAAGGGGTTAATTTATTTGAGTTATTTGGATTAAAAAATGAATAAAAATAAAATTATTTTTTTAAGTGTAATAGTTTTAATTTCGATTTTTTTTGCTTCTTTTATTTTGAACTTAAAATCAAAAAAAGAAGAAAATTTTGTTCAGCCAGAACCTTTAAAAGAAATCTCCCCAGAAAATAGTGACTGTATAAGAAGCGGTTGTAGTGGTGAGGTCTGTCAAGAGAAAGGAAAAGAACCAATTTATTCCACTTGTCTTTATCATCCAAGATATGAGTGTTATCAATTTGCCAAATGCGAAAGACAACCTGATGGTCGATGTGGTTTTACTTTTACCGAAGAATTTAAAAAATGCCTTGAAAAATATTTTGGTCCAAAAATGGATTTTAATAATAAGATAATTAATTAAAAAATTTTTAAGAATAATTAATAGAATAAACAAAAACTTTATTCTTTCCTTCAAAAATTTTTTTGGCTTTCATTTTGGGGACAGGATAAAAATAAGAGACAAGAGTAAAATTTTTAATTTTTAATTTTAAATTTTTAATTATTTTTTCTAAATACCAAGGGGAAATATAGAGATAAAACGTGTAACTTGTAACTTGTAACTTGTAACGTTTAAAATCAATTTTGAAAATATCATCACAAACAATTTTTATATTTTTTTTATTGGGGTGAAAAAGCCAGCGGAGCCACATTATCAAAATTAAAATTGGGTTGATTTCAATAGCAAAAAATTTGGTATTTAATCTTTTTTCAAAAGCCAATTTTGCCGCCTCAAAAATGACAATCCCGTCCCCTGCGCCTAAATCAAAAACCACTTGATTGTTTTTTAAATTTAAAGCTTTGATAATAAGAGGGAGATCTTTTTTATTTGATGGAAAGTAGGGGATGGGCGAAAGTTGGGGAGAGGAAAAAAGAAAAATGATTCCCAAAATTAAAAAAATGATAAGAAAAAATGGTATTGACATAAGGGTTAATCTAATTGTACACTATGATAGTGAAGAAAAATATTACTTCACTAAAATTTTCCGATGCTTTATCACCGCTTGACGGTCGATATTTTTTAAAACTTCAAGATCTAGCCTCATATTTTTCAGAAAAAACTTTATTTTATTATCGGCTTTTGATAGAGATAAAATATTTGTTTTTTTTTATCAGAGAAAAAATTAATAAGAAAAATAGAGGAAAAGGAAAAAATATTTTTTGATGAAGTTTTAAAAAACTTTAATGAAAAAGAATTTTTAAAAATAAAAAAAATTGAAGAAAAAATTAATCATGATGTTAAGGTGGTTGAGTATTATCTAAAAGAAAAATTAGAAAAAACTAGTGCTTCTGATCTGGTTGCTTTTATTCATTTTGGTTTAACTTCAGATGATATTAACAATCTATCTTACAGTTTGATGTTAAAGAATTTTCAGGAAAAAAAACTGATTGAAAATTTAACAAAATTAATCGAGAAAATAAAAGAAATGGCTGATAAATTTAAAGACATTGTTTTTATCGGTCGAACTCATGGTCAAAAAGCCGTCCCAACAACACTTGGAAAAGAGTTTTTAAATTATTACTATCGACTAGAAAAACAACTAAGAAAGATAGAAGTTTTTAAATTTGAGGGAAAGTTAAACGGGGCGGTTGGTAATTTTAATGCTTTAAAATTAGCTTTTCCAAAAGAAAACTGGAAGAAACTAAGTGCCGAATTTATTACTCAATTAAATCTTAAACCAAATCTTTATACCACCCAAATTCTTTTTTATGATAATTATTTGGAGTTTTTTCAGATGATTTATTTAATTAACGGGATTTTGATTGATTTTTCAATAAACATCTGGCAGTACATTATGCTTGAAATTCTAGTTCAAAGAAAAAAAGAAGAAGAAGTTGGCTCATCAACCATGCCACAAAAAGTAAACCCAATTAATTTTGAGCAAACAGAAGGAGCGCTTGGACTGGCAAACGCGATGTTTAATTTTTTTATACAAAAGTTAACCCATTCAAGATTACAAAGAGATTTGTCAGACTCACTTATTAGGCGATTTTTTGGTGAGGCATTGGCTTTGACGATTTTGGGTTGGCAAAGTTTTTTTTCTGGTCTTGAAAAAATTTATCCTAATGTTGATTTTTTAAAAAAAGAAATGGAGGAAAGTTATGAAGTTTTAACTGAGGCGATTCAGATTGTTTTGAGGCTTAAAAAAGACAGTGAAGGTTATGAGAAAGTAAAGAAATTAGTTTACGGAAAAAAATTACAAAAAAAGGATTATTTAGAAATATTAAAAGTTTTGGGGCTTATTGATAATAAAAAATTAAAAAATTTAGCCCCAGAAAAATATCTTTAATTATGATCAATCTTGTTGTTGGTACTCAATGGGGTGATGAGGGTAAGGGAAAAATTGTTGATCTTTTGGGAGAGGAGGCAGATTTTACTGTCCGTTTTCATGGCGGCAATAATGCCGGTCATACGGTTGTTATTGGTGAGAAAAAATTTCCGTTTCATCTTATTCCATCAGGGATTCTTCGGTCAAAAACTGTTGGAGTGATTGCCAATGGGGTGATTGTTGATCCAAAAGTTTTGCTTGATGAGATAAATTTTTTGGAAAGTCAAGGTTTTTCTTTAAAAAATAAACTTTTGATTTCCCATCGTTGCCATCTGATTATGCCTTATCACAAAGCCCTAGATGAAGCTTATGAAAATGCCCGTGGAAAAAATAAACTGGGGACAACCAAGCGGGGGATCGGCCCAACTTATGCTGATAAAGTCTCCTACAATGGGATTCGTTTTTATGAGCTTGTTAACTGGAAGGCGTTTGAGGAAAAATTTGTTTTTCAGGCAAAGATAAAAAATAAAATCTTAAAACTTTTTAAAGTCGCACCAATTAATATCAAAAAAAGCTTGGAGACTTTTAAACAGTATCGAGAAAAACTTCTTCCTTATGTAACTGATACTTTTAAAGTTTTAAATCAAGCGGTAAAAGAGAAAAAAAATATTCTTTTGGAAGGAGCTCATGGAGTGATGCTTGATAATGATTTTTCACCGTACCCATTTTCAACTGGAAGCAATGTGGTCACTGGCGCTGTTAATAGTGGGGCGGGGATTTTAGCCTCAAAAATCGACAACGTTTGGGGTGTTGTTAAAGCCTATACTTCAAGAGTGGGTGGTGGACCTTTGCCAACAGAGATTTTTGATAAAACTGCTGATTTAATAAGAGAAAAAGGTGGGGAATATGGGACAACTACTGGTAGGCCAAGGCGGATTGGTTGGCTTGATTTGGAGGCAGTGAAATTTAGTGTTGAGGTCTGCGGTATCAATAAAATTGCTTTAACAAAAATTGATGTTTTGTCGGGATTAAAAAAATTAAAAGTTTGTCTTGGTTATCAGATCAATGGAAAAAGGATTGATTATAGTCGTTGTGGCTATTTAGAGCTTTCTAAATTAAAACCAGTTTATAAAGAGTTTGATGGTTGGCAAGAGGATATCTCAAAAGTGAAAAAATTTGAGGATCTACCCAAAAATTGTCAAAAATACATCGGCTTTATTGAAGATTTTTTAAAGGTAAAAATTAAGATCATTTCTGTTAGTCCTGAGCGCTTTGGTAACATAATTAAAAGTTAAATTATTATCCTATGTTAAATTTAAGAAAAAATATCGGGTTGACCTTTGATGATGTTTTATTAGTGCCAAAGTTAACGACAGTTGAGTCGCGAAGCCAGGTTGATTTGACAACTTTTTTAACTAAAAAAATAAAACTGAAAATTCCTTTGATTTCTGCCAATATGGATACGGTAACAGAAAGTCGAATGGCGATTGAGCTGGCTAAGTTAGGAGGAATTGGCATAATTCATCGGTTCTTGACCATTGAGGCACAAGTTGAAGAGGTAAAAAAAGTAAAAAAGGAAAAACTTTTAGTGGGAGCGGCGATTGGTATCCGCGGTGATTATTTAGAGCGTACTAAAGCTTTAATCAAAGCTGGTGTTGATGTTGTTGTCATTGATATTGCTCATGGATATAGTACTTTTTTGCTTAAAGTTTTAAAAGAGTTAACAAAAAAATTTCCAAAAACAGAGTTTATTGCCGGAAATGTTGCCACCGCCGAGGCAACTGAGGCGCTTATCAAAAATGGAGCTTCGGCTGTCAAGGTGGGCATTGGTCCGGGAGCTTTATGCACGACAAGGATTATTACTGGTGCTGGTGTGCCCCAATTGACAGCAATTGCTGAATGTGTTGAGGTGGCAAACAAATACAACATTCCAATTATTGCCGACGGTGGAATAAGACAATCTGGTGATATTGTCAAAGCTTTGGCGGCTGGTGCTTCAACTGTAATGATTGGGACTTTATTTGCCGGATGTGAGGAAAGCCCGGCTCTGACTTTTTTTCGAAATAATAAAAAGTATAAATTAACTCGGGGGATGGCGTCTTTTATGGCTAATATTGATCGGCAAAAAAAAGATAAATCAGTCCAGCGTGATTTAAAAAGATATGCGGCTGAGGGGGTGGAGGCGGTAGTTCCTTATCGGGGAAATGTTTCTGATTTAGTTCATCAGCTTTTGGGAGGCGTTCGCTCTGGTTTTTCTTATTGTGGGGCAAAAAATATTAAAGAGCTTTGGGAGAAAACCGAGTTTATCCAGATTACTCAGGCATCTTTAGTTGAGTCGGGTCCGCATGATGTTGAGGTGATGTAGGAGTTTGTGGGCGAGGAGAGATTCGAACTCTCATGAGGTTGCCCTCATAGGTTTTTGAGACCTACGCGTCTGCCAATTCCGCCACTCGCCCAAAAAAATAAATCAAAAATCAAATATCAAAAATCAAAATCATTTAAATATTATACAAAAAACTTCTAAAATCTAACAATTATTAAAAACACGAATGATGCGAATATCTGATGCCAATTGACAAATGAAATGCGAATCTACAAATATGCGAATAAGAATCGAATAAATCGGAAAGAATTCAGCTAACATCAGCTTAATCGGAATAATTCTTATAAATCAGATAAATCGGAAAAAGAAGTATAACGTGTAACGTATAACGTGGCACATTAAACATTTAGCGTTCAATATTCAACATTAAACATTTAAAAGAGATTAATAGAGATAAATAGAGATTGATTGAGATTAAAAAGTTCAAAAAAACATAATTTAATTTAAATTATCAAAACAACCTAAAATAATATCTTGTTCCCCAAAAAATGAGCCGATCGGACCAAAAAAAGAGGACAGTTTTTTAGATTGAATTGTTATAAAAATGTAAATTAAAAACGATAATATCAGAAAAATAAGAAACAATTATAAACACATTGATTTAAAGCCAAAATTTAAATTGCCCTTGACAAAAGATTTTTTTTATATGAGAATATTTTTCTCAGAAGCATATGAAAACTTCTGAGATTTTTTTTGGAAAAAAAATTATAATTTATACCCCTCCGATTCGGAGGGGATTTTTTTATGGATTTAATAAATAATAATTTTAAAAATAAAGATATCATCTCTTTAGATCAATTTGACCAGAAATCAATTTTGAAACTGTTTAGAGAAACAGCAAGATTAAAAAAATCTAGCTCAAAAAAATTACTTTCGGTTTTAAAAGGAAAAATAGCCGGACTGGTATTTTTTGAGCCTTCAACCAGGACATTTTCTTCAAATACAGTTGCTTTCAAAAGATTAGGTGGACAAACAGTTGAATATCAAAATCCATTAGTTACATCTTCAGCAGTTAAAGGAGAAATTATAGAGGATATGGTAAAGATGTTTGAGCAGTACTGTGACATCATTGTTATGCGTCATCCAATAAAAGGAACTTTGAAAAAAGTTGCCGATTTGGTTGAAATTCCTGTCATCAACGCCGGTGACGGGATAGGTGAGCATCCGACTCAAGCTTTGCTTGACATGTTTACTATTTGGGAAAAGTTTGGAAAAGTAAGTGGTTTAACTGGTTTGATGGTCGGTGATATGTTAAACGGAAGAACTATCCATTCTCTAATTCGGGGGCTTTCAATATTTCCGGGAAATAAAATTTATCTTTTGTCTCCTTCTTCACTAAAACTATCAAGAGAAGAGTATCAGTTGTATTCAAAAAGAGGGATAAAACTAATTGAAATATCAAAAACTTCAGAAATTCCTTCAAACTGTCATTTTTGGTACTGGACTAGAGTTCAAAAAGAAAGATTTGAAGATAAAAAAGTTTATGAAAAATTGAAGTTAAGTTTTATTTTAACCAAAAAATTAATTGAAGAGAAAGCAGGAAAAAATACTTTATTGATGCATCCGTTGCCAAGAGTGGGTGAGATTGATGTGGAGGTTGATCGCGATCCAAGAGCAGTTTATTTGACTAGGCAAGCAAAAAATGGAATGTATTTGAGAATGGCGCTTTTTAAATTGATTTTAAAAGAATGAAAGGCAAACTGATTTTAAAAAATGATTTACAGATTGAGGGACAAAGCTTCGGATACGAGGAAGCAAAATCAGGAGAGTTAGTATTTTCAACTGGAATGGTTGGTTATCCGGAGTTTTTAACTGATCCTTCATATGAAGGTCAGATATTGGTTTTAACTTATCCAATCATCGGCAATTATGGTGTCCCAGATAAAAGATTTTGGGAGTCATCGCGAATTCATGTTGCCGGTTTGGTTGTTAATCAATATGTTGATACTCCATCACACTTTCAAAGTAAAAAAACACTTTCACAGTGGTTAAAAGAAGAAAAAATTCCAGCGCTTGAAATAAAAGACACTAGATTACTTGCTCAAATATTAAGAGATAAAGGTGTTCAGTTGGCAAAAATTGTTTTTAAAGATGAGATAAACTTTTATGATCCCAATAAAGATAATCTAGTTGATCGCGTCTCTGCCAAAAAAGTGGAAAAAACTGGAGAGGGATTGAAAACAGTGGTTTTGATTGATTGCGGAGTGAAAGAAAATATTAAAAGAAGTTTATTAAAAAGAAATGTCCGATTGATTAGGGTACCTTGGGATTTTGATATTTTTAATTTAAAAGAAAAGTTTGACGGAGTAGTTGTCTCAAATGGTCCTGGTGATCCAAAGATGTGTCAGGCAACAATTAAAACAGTAAAAAAAGTTTTGGAAAAAAGAATGCCACTTTTGGGAATTTGTTTGGGTAATCAAATTTTAGCCTTGGCTGCTGGAGGTGATACTTACAAGATGAAGTTTGGCCACCGGGGTCAAAATCAACCATGTTTTGAAGTTGAAACCGGCCGATGCTATATCACTACCCAGAATCACGGTTTTGCTATTGGAAAAATTCCTGATGATTTTATTCCTTGGTTTATCAATGCTAATGATCAAACAAATGAGGGAATCATTCATAAAAAATATCCTTTTATGTCAGTTCAGTTTCATCCAGAAGCCTGTCCAGGTCCTACTGATACAGAATGGATTTTTGATAAATTTTTAAGCTATTTATGATTAATACTTGTTATCATTTTTTTTCTTCGACTTCATCCCGACGTAACGTCAGGGTCTTCAAGTCATTGAATCAAATCCCAGTGCCTCACATGAAGAAGGTTTTGATACTTGGATCTGGCGCTTTGAAAATTGGTCAAGCCGGTGAGTTTGATTATTCCGGTTCTCAAGCAATAAAAGCTTTTAAAGAAGAAGGAATTAAAACGATTTTAATCAATCCTAATATTGCTACCATCCAAACTTCAAAAGAAATGGTTGATAAAGTATATTTTTTACCAGTGGAACCTTATTTTGTTGAACAAGTAATTAAAAAAGAAAAACCTGAGGGAATTGTCCTTTCTTTTGGCGGTCAGACAGCTCTAAATTGTGGAATTGATCTTTATAAAAAAGGAGTTTTTAAAAAATATCATGTTCAAGTTTTGGGAACACCAATTGAGGCAATAATCAAGACCGAAGATAGAGAAAGATTTGCTAAACATTTAAAAAAAATAAATGTAGTAACACCAAAATCAATGGCAGTTTCAAATGTTTCTGATGGGCTAAAAGTTGCTGCTGACATCGGCTATCCGGTGATGATAAGATCAGGTTTTGCTCTTGGTGGACAAGGATCAGGAGTGGTAAAAAACAAAAAAGAGTTTATAAAAAAAGCTAAAGAAGCCTTATCTTTTTCACCTCAGATTTTAGTTGAGCAATATCTTCATAATTTTAAAGAGATCGAATATGAAGTAGTTCGTGACAGTTATGATAATTGCGTCACAGTTTGTAATATGGAGAATTTTGATTCTTTGGGAATTCATACAGGTGACTCTATTGTTGTTGCCCCAAGTCAAACTTTAACAAATTTTGAATATCATTTTCTTCGCCAGAAATCAATTGAGATTGTTAGAAGTCTGGGGATTGTTGGTGAGTGTAATGTGCAGTTTGCTTTAAACCCTAATCCAAAAAATGATAAACAGATTGACTATTATGTCATTGAAGTTAATGCTCGTCTTTCTCGGTCTTCAGCATTAGCCTCAAAAGCAACCGGATATCCTTTGGCATATGTGGCTGCTAAACTGATTTTAGGTAAGCCTTTGACATCGATTATTAATACTGTCACTAAGGTGACACAGGCAGCATTCGAACCGGCTTTAGACTATATTGTTGTTAAAATCCCAAGGTGGGATATTGAGAAGTTTAGTGGTGCCGAAGAAAAAATTGGCAGTTCAATGAAATCAGTGGGTGAGGTGATGGCAATTGGTAGGACTTTTGAGGAAGCGATTCAAAAAGCCGCCAGAATGCTTGATATTGGCGCTGATGGCGTTATTGAAAACAGATTTAAGGATGAAAAAGATATTTGGACTCATATTAAAATTCCTACTCCAAAAAGACTTTTTGCAATAACTATCGGTCTTTCAAAAGGATTTTCTGTTGATAAAATTCATGAAGAAACTGGCATTGACCGTTGGTTTTTGTACCGATTAAAAAACATTGCTGATGCTTGGAAAAATATTTCTTTAGAAAATTTGCCTTATCTTAAAAAACTTGGTTTTTCTGATCGAAAGATAGGAGAAGCTTTAGGTAAAACGGAATTAGAAATTAGAAAGATAAGAAAAAAATTAAATATTTTACCTTCGATATTTTCCATTGATACTTTGGCTGGAGAGTTTCCTGCCAAAACCAATTACTTGTACGCTACTTATTGGGGAGATCATCATGATGTTGAGCCGATAAAAGATAAAGGAGTAATTGTTTTAGGAAGTGGTCCTTATCGAATCGGATCATCGGTTGAATTTGACTGGAGCTGTGTTAATGTTGTTCAAAATTTAAAAAAATATGGAAAAAAATCAATAATTATTAACTGCAATCCGGAAACTGTCTCAACAGATTATGATGTCAGTGATAGGTTATATTTTGAAGAACTAACTTTTGAAAGGGTAATGGATATTTATGAGTTTGAAAATCCGTTTTCAATTATCCTTTCAGTTGGTGGTCAAATACCTAATAATCTAAGTGTTAAACTAAATGATTACGGAGCTAAAATTATGGGGACCCAGCCCAAGGATATTGATTGTGCTGAAGATAGAAATAAATTTTCCGATCTTTTGGATAAACTAGGAATTTTACAACCGAAGTGGAAAAATTTTACTGATATTAAAGAAGCGATAAAGTTTGCTAAAGAAGTTGGTTATCCGGTTTTAATTCGACCATCATATGTTCTTTCCGGACAAGCAATGAATCTTTGTTATAATGAAAAAGAATTAAAGTCGTTTATTGCCAGAGCAGTTGAAATCAACAAAAAAAATCCGGTGACGATTTCCAAATTCATTACCAATGCCCTTGAGATAGAGCTTGATGGTGTTGCTCAAAATGGAAAATTAAAGGTTTATGCGATGGCTAATCATATCGAACATGCTGGGGTTCACTCCGGTGATGCAACAATTGTCTACCCGGCAGAAAAAGTCAGTTATTTTTCTGGAGTAAAAATGGTTGAGATTGCGAAAAAATTGGCTAAAGCTTTGAAAATCAATGGTCCTTTTAATATTCAATATATGGTTAAGGATAATAAAGTCTATGTAATTGAGCTTAATCTTCGGACTTCTCGGACATTTCCTTTTATTTCCAAAGTAACCGGAGTTAACTTTGCTGAAGTTGTTGTTGATGCGTTTTTTGGAAAAGCAAAAAACTATAAAATAGAATATCCGGACTATGTGGCAGTCAAAGCACCGCAGTTTTCTTTTGCCCGTCTTGAAGGCGCTGATCCGATTTTAAGAATTGAGATGGCTTCCACTGGAGAAGTTGCCTGTTTTGGTAAGACAGCTGAGGAGGCATATTTAAAATCTTTGATTTCAACCGGCCTATCACTAAACAAAAAATCAGTTTTAGTCACTTTAGGAGGAGAGGAAAATAAGATGAGATTTGCTGAGTCAGTCTGGAGATTAAAAAATCTTGGTTTTAAAATTTATTCAACAGAAAAAACTCATAAATTTTTAAAATCAAAAGGAGTAAAAACAATTTTTGTCTATAAAGTTCACGATAAGAAATCACCCAATGTTGTTGATATTATTTCTCAAAAAAAAGTTTCTTTAGTTATCAATATTAGTGAAAAAGGTGATGGTAATCAGGTGGCCTCTGAATATAAAACTGATGGTTATCTTATTAGAAGGGCAGCAATTGACAATAATATTTCTCTTTTTACTGATATTAATTCAGCAAGATTATTTGTGCAAGCTCTTGATAAATATAAAATTGAAGATCTAAAAATTAAAAGTTGGGATGAGTACTTATGATAAAACTACCCGGATTGATTGACATTCATGTTCATCTTCGTGATCCCGGAGAAACCCACAAAGAAGATTTTTTTACCGGTACTATGGCTGCTCTTTCTGGTGGTTACACAACAGTAATTGATATGCCAAATAACAAAAAACCGATCATCACTTTAAAAACTTTAAAAGAAAAAATAAATTTAGCAAAAAAAAAGATAGTTTGTGATATTGGTTTTTATGCTGGTAGTTTAGGAGATAATCTTGATGAGTTGATGAAAATGGAGCCGTATGTTTTTGGTTTAAAGCTTTATCTAAATAAAACAACCGGTAATTATTTAATTGATATTAAAAAATTAGAGAAGATTTTTGATGCTTGGAAAAGTGAAAAGCCGATTTTGTTTCATGCAGAATCTGATGTTATAGAAAAAGTGCTTGAGTTGGCAAAACGAAAAAATAAAAAAATCCATATTTGTCATGTTTCAGCGATTAAAGATATGGAAAAAATAATTGCCGCAAAAAAACAAAATTTAAAAGTTACTTGCGGTGTCACCCCTCATCATTTATTTTTAACAAAAAAAGATGAGTTGCGATTAGGTCCTTTGGCAATGATGAAACCACCAATTACTTCGGGTTTTTGTGATTATATTTGGGAAAAACTTGATTTTGTCGATGTGATTGAATCAGACCATGCGCCTCATACAATTGAGGAAAAAAAATCTGATAAGCCGCCTTTTGGCGTACCAAATTTAGAGACAACTTTACCTCTATTAATTACGGCTATTTTTAAGAAAAAAATAACTTTTGAGAAATTGATTGAACTTTGTTTTGAGAATCCAAAAAAAATATTTAAAATAAAAACAGATAAGGATACTTATATTGAAGTTGATGAAAATGAAGAGTTTTTTATTGATAATAAAAATTTAAAAACTAAATGTGGTTGGTCACCTTATCACGGGTGGCAAGTTAGAGGAAAAGTAAAAAAAGTTTTTTTGCGGGGGAAAAAAGTCTATGATAATGGAGAAATATTAGTTAATAAAGGCTATGGATGTTTTATTAAAAACTAAAATAGGAAGATTAGAATTTGATTTACCTATTTTTAATGCCTCTGGTGTTTGGTGTACGACAAAAAAGGAACTTGAAGATTTGGGAAAAAGTGAGGTGTCAGCGATTGTTTTTAAGACGATGACTTTAGAAAAAAGACAAGGCAATCCAGAGCCGCGATTTTTTTTGAAAGATAATTTTTCCATAAACAGTATGGGACTGCCAAATTTGGGCGTTGATTATTATTGTAGTATTTCAAAAGATCTTAAAAAATATAAAAAACCTCTGATTGCCTCGATTGCTGGTTTTTCGCAAAAAGAGTTTTTAGTTTTGTTTGATAAGGTCAATAATGCCTCTTTTGATATGGTAGAGGTTAACCTTTCTTGTCCTAATCTTGAGGGAAAAGGCCTTTTTGCTTATGATTTAAAAACTTCTTTTTCCATTTTGAAAAAGATTATGAAAAAAACAAAAAAGAAAGTCGGGGTAAAACTGCCACCATATTTTGAAAGAGAGACAATTAAAAAAGTTGCCGAAGAATTCTTGAAATTAAAAATTGATTTTATTACTTTAGTGAATTCTTATCCTTTGGGATGTTTTATTGATGTTGATAAAGAGGAAATGGTGATTAAACCAAATTTGGGGATTGGTGGTTTGGGGGGAAAAGTTATTCAACCAATTTCCTTAGCCCAAGTAGTTTTGTTTTATCAATATTCAAAAGGAAGACTACCAATTGTCGCCGTTGGGGGAATAGAGGAAGCCTCTGATATTTATCGTTATACTTTGGCGGGAGCCTGTGCTTTTGCGGTTGGAACAAGACTTTGGAGTGAGGGGCCAACCATGTTTTCTCGTTTAAAAAAAGAGTTAAAAGAATTTTTAAAGCAAAAAAAAGTTAAAAGTTTAAAAGAAAAAATTGGCAAGGTCAAATTTTTATAACCTATGAAAAACAAAGAAAAACTAATGCTTTCTCTTTTTAAAATTGGAGCAATTAAATTTGGTTCTTTTAAATTAAAGTCGGGGATGATCTCACCTGTTTATATTGATCTTCGGGTTTTAGTCTCATACCCAAAAGTTTTAAAACAAGTGGCCAAGGCCTACATTACTGTTTTGGAAAAATTAAAATTTGATCGGATGGCGGCTGTTCCTTATACTGCCATTCCCATTGTTTCAGCCATTAGTTTTTATAACAACAAGCCTTGGCTTTATACTCGAAAAGAAGTCAAAGACTATGGCACAAAAAAATCGTTTGAAGGAGAGTATAAAGTGGGGGAAAGGGTGGTTTTAGTTGATGATATGATAACCACCGGCGCCTCAAAGATTGAGGCAATAAAACCCCTTACCGATGCTGGGCTTATCATAAAAGACATTGTTGTTTTGTTTGATAGGGAGCAAGGAGGAAGAGAGTTTTTGGAAAAAAGAGGTTTTCGACTTTACCCAGTTTTCACTTTAAAAGAATGGCTTGATTTGTTGGTTTATAAAAAGAAAATAGATAAAGAAAAGTATGAGGAGGTGATTAATTTTATTAATAACACTAAAATAAAAATTAAAAAATAAAAATGAAAAATGACAATGAAAAATTAAAAAATATTTTTATTAAAAAATTAGAAACTATCGTTAAAAAAAATCAATCACTTTTATGTGTGGGCTTAGATTCGGATTTTGAGAAAATTCCTCCAAAATTTACCGACCAATTTGAATTCAATAAAACAATAATTGATGCGACACACGATCTTGTTTGTTCATATAAATTAAACACTGCCTTTTATGAGGCTATAGGATATAAAGGGATTTTTTTCTTGAAAAAGACCTGTGATTATTTGCGAAAAAAATATCCAGAAATTCCTATCATCATTGATGCCAAGCGGGGGGATATTGACAATACCAATTTAGGCTATGTAAGGCTTATTTTTGAATATTTAAATGCCGATGCAGTTACCGTCAATCCCTATTTGGGCGAAGAAGCTTTGGCGTCTTTTTTAGCCCAAAAAGATAAGGGGATTATTGTTTTATGCAAAACTTCCAATTCTGGTGCTTATGAGTTTCAGGATTTAGTGTTAAGTAGTAAGTATCAAGTGGCAAGTATTAAGGGAGGGATAAAGTTATATCAATATATAGCTTATCAAGTGGCCAAAAAATGGAATAAAAATAAAAACTGTTTATTGGTTGTTGGGGCAACGTATCCTTCGGAGCTTAAAGAAGTACGAAAGATTGTTGGGGATGATTTTTGGATTTTAGTCCCTGGAGTTGGCGCCCAAGGAGGGGATTTGCAAGAAACATTAAAAGCTGGATTAAATTCTAAAAAACAAGGGTTAATTATCAATATCTCCCGGGCAGTTATTTTTTCTAAAAATCCAAGAAAAGAAGCAGAAAGGTGGAGGAGTGAGATTGGAAAAGTATTAAGTAGAAAGTAGTAAGTATTAAGGATTATTTATTATTTTAGGCATATATAACAATCTATAAATAAAAAACAATTTTTTAAATTTTTCCTGCTTTTTTATTTTTATTAAAATTTTTAAAATTTTCTTTTTTAATTTAAATCTTTAATACAATCTAAAACTAAAATTCGTCCTCTTTTTTTTGGTCCGATCGGCTCATTTTTTGGAAAACAAAACATTATTTTAGGTTGTTTTGATAATTTAAATTAAATTAGGTTTTTTTGACTTTTTAATCTCAATTAATCTCTGCTTATCTCTACTTATCTCCATTTATCTCTTTTTTATAAACATTTAACGTTGTATGTTTAATGTCTAATTTTTTTCGATTTATCTGAATTCTTATTTTTATGTTATAATTAATTCTATGTTTACTCCTTCTCAAAAAATCTTAGAAAACTATGCTAAAGTGATGGTTGATTTTGCTTTGGGAAAAGGGAAGGGGATAAAGGCAGGTGATGTGGTTTATTTAGTTTATGATTTTCAGGCCAAGCCTTTGGCTTTGGCGATTTATCAAAGGATTTTGGAAAAAGGCGCTCATCCAATTGTCAAAAGCGCTGATGAAGATTTTGAGAAAGTATTTTTTGAAAAAGCAAACGATGATCAGCTAAAATTTACTCCAAAAAAATATCTAAAATCTTTAGTTGACACGATTGATCACCGTCTTTATTTAATTGCTCCAACTGATCCATTTTTATTAAAAAATATTGATCCTCAAAAAATTGTTTTAGCCAACTCTTCTCGTCAGATTTTAAAAAAATGGCTTTTTGAAAAAGAAGATAAGGGAAAGTTAACTTGGTCGCTTTGTTTGTATGGTACGCGTGGTTTAGCCAAAGAAGCCGGGCTTTCAATTGAGGAGTTTTGGGGGCAGATCATTAAAGCTTGTTTTTTGGATAAAGATGATCCTATTTCTTTTTGGTGCGATGTTTTTACAAAAATCAATGATTTAATTAAAAAAATGAATGCTTTGCCGGTAGAAAAATTTCATATTGTCTCAAAGGATACTGATTTATATATTACCTTAGGTGAAAAAAGAGTTTGGAAAGGAGGCAGTGGTGCCAACATTCCTTCATTTGAGATCTTTACTTCACCTGACTGGCGAGGAACCAAGGGAAAAATTTATTTTGATTATCCTTTGTATCGTTATGGCAATATTATCAAAAATATATATTTGGAGTTTAAAAATGGAAAAGTTATCAAGGCCAAAGCCGAAAAAAATGAAAAATTACTTTCTGAGATGATTTTTAAACAAAAAAATGCTGATAAAGTGGGTGAGTTTTCTTTGACCGATAAGCGATTTTCTAAAATTTCAAAGTTTATGGCCAATACTTTGTATGATGAAAATTTTGGTGGACAGTGGGGTAATAGCCATATTGCTATTGGCTCATCATATCATAATTGTTTTCTGGGCGATAAAAAGAAGATGAAAAAAAAAGATTGGCAAAATTTGGGTTTTAACGATTCAGTTGAGCATTGTGATATTGTCAACACCCAAAAAAAAGAAGTTTTTGCTATCTTAAAAAATGGGGTGAAAAAACTTATTTACAAAGATGGAATATTTGTGATATAAATAAATAATAAACTTTTAATAAACTTTTTATGTCTTTAGCAGATATTTTAAAAACAGAAAGAATTATTAAGATTAATGAAGATGAGACTTTATCTTCAGTTTTGGGGAAGCTTAGAAGCTCGCATGATTCCGCTTTTGTTTTTTCTAATAAAGATAAGTATTTAGGCGTTATTAATCCTTATTATTGTTTAATTAAATCTTCTTACCCCGCCAATGTTAAGGTAAAACATTGTTTGTTTCATCCACCAAAAATTTATTTAGTTACTCCATTGACTCAGGTGGCTAGATTTTTAATCGATTCTAAAGTTCATTATTTACCTGTTTTTTCTGATAAAAACAAAGAAGAATTTGTGGGAATTATTTCTGCTCGAAGACTTCTTTCTTATTTTAAAAATTTAGAAATATTTAACGTAAAAATTAAGGAAATTTTAAAATTTAAAAAGCCATTAGTAGTTATTGATGAAAATGAATCAATAAATAAAGCCATTAGTTTTTTTAGAAAAACCCATTACTCAAAATTAGTTGTTGTTAATGGTGGTGATCGACTTAAAGGTATTTTAAGTTACTTTGATTTAATTTCCTATTTAGCTTCGCCAAAAACTAGTGAATCTTTTGGAGAAAAAAAAGGAGAGAAAATAAATTTTTTAAGCTTACCAGTCAAAAATTTTGCCAAAACTTATGTTATTGTTTTAAGCCCCAATGACTCTTTAAATAAAGTAATTGAGTTAATTCTTGAGAAAAAAATTGGTAGTGTGATTGTTGTTGATGAGAAAAAAAAACCAATAGGAATTATTACTACTCGCGATCTTTTGCAGTTTTTCATTCAAAAAAGAACTGCAGAAGAAAAATCAAAATCAGTAACCCTCCGAATCGGAGGGTTTTTTAATCGTAAAAAAGAGAATGAAATAAAGAGATAAAAAATCTTTGAAATAATTTTTTTAACCGGATGGGGATTTAAAGCGGGCTTTATCTAATTAGCATAATGGCTGTAAGAATTTAAAAGATTTTTTCTCTGCCAATAAATTCTATAGCTTCTTTTAAATTTTTAAATTTAAAAGGATAGGGGATAAATTGGTCAAACAGATTAGTGAGCCAAAATATTTTAGCTTTGGTGTGAGAGTTGAGTTTTTGAACTATATCCCAATTATCTTCAACGAAGATGTCAAGTTTGAGTTTTTTAATCATTTGGATTTTAAACTTATTTGGTTGAAGATCGTTATCATTCATAAAAATACCGGCAAATATTTTTTTTCTATTTAATTTATTTTTCCATTTCTCAAAATCATCTTTTAAACAAGAGTAGCGACCGGTAATGATATAAGCTTTGATTTTTCTTTTTTTAACCAATTTTTCAATTAAAGAAAAGGCGGGATTAATTCGCCAACTAGTTTTGTGAAGTAGCCACCATAAAAATTTTTCTAATTTGGTTTTTGGATAATAAAATGGCTCTTTTTTTTGTTTAAAAAGAATCGGTTTTATAAATTTCAAAGTTTTGGCTAGGGGGCGAAAAGTTCTTATTGGATTATCTAAAATCACCCCATCCAAATCAAAACCAATGGTTAAAATTTTGTTTTTTTTCATTAAATTTATATGATATCATAAAATACTATAAATAAATATGAAAATTTTAATTACCGGTGCGGCTGGTTTTTTAGGACTTCATTTAGCCAATCAAGCAAAAAAAAATATTGGTGAAAAAAAGTTAACGCTTTATCTTTTAGATATCGCTGATTTTGATAAAAATGAATACCCAAAATCTTGTTTTTTTTATAAATCTGATATTCGCCATAAAGATAAAATTGAGAAAATTTTTGCCGCAATTAAACCTGATTTTGTTATTCATGCTGCCGCTGCTTTACCTTTATGGAAAAAGGAAGATATTTTCTCTATCAATGTGGAGGGAACAAAAAATATTTTAAAAGCATCCTTACAAAATCAAGTTAAGCGGGTGATTTTTGTCTCCTCAACCGCTGTTTATGGCGTGCCAAAAAAACATCCGATTTTAGAAAGTGATCCTTTAGTTGGGGTTGGTCCTTATGGTGAGTCTAAAATTTTAGCGGAAAATTGGTGTTGGCGTTATATTAAAAGGGGATTAAATGTGACTATCATTCGGCCAAAAACTTTTGTGGGTCCTTATCGTCTGGGTGTGTTTGAGATTTTGTTTGATTGGATTTATGATGGGAAAAAAATTCCTGTGGTCGGTAATGGAAGCAATCGTTATCAACTTTTGGATGTTTGGGATTTGGTTGAGTCAATCTTTTTATTTTTGGATAAAAAAAATCAAAAAAAATTTAATGACGTTTTCAATATTGGAGCTGAAAAATTTAAGACTGTTGAAGAGGATTTGGAAGAGCTTTTTTCCTATGCTTACAAAAAACGAAAAAATAAAAAAGGATTAAAAAAATCATCAATTGTAAAAACACCAGCTTTTTTGGTTAAAAAAGCCCTTTTTGTTTTTGAAAAATTAAAGCTTTCCCCTCTTTATCAATGGGTTTATAATACGGCTGATAAAGATTCTTATGTCTCAATTGAAAAGATTAAAAAAGTTTTAAACTGGCAGCCAAAATACTCAAACAGTGAGGCTTTAATTCGCGCTTATCAATGGTATTTGGATAATTATAAAGAAATTAAATCTTGTCGTTCCGGCATCACTCATCGGGTTGGTTGGAGACAGGGGATATTGGGAGTGATTAAAAAAATGATGTGAAAAAATGTTTAAACTCATCAACAAATATTTTTTTTATATATCATTTTTTTTGATATTGGTTTTGGGTTTTTTTAAGAATATGGGATTTAGACAAAAATCCAACCGGTTTTTTTGTGATGAAGCTTCAATTGGTTACAATGTCTATTCTATTTTAAAGACGGGAAAAGATGAGTACGGAAATAAATTTCCTATTTTATTTAAGGCGTTTGGTGAGTGCAAAAGGCCGACTTATATTTATTCATCAATACCATTCATGCGAATTTTTGGATTAAATGAATTTGCGGTACGTCTAACCTCTGCTTTTTATGGTATGTTGACTGTTCTTGTTATGTACTTCATGGTCAAACAATTATTTGATAAAGAAATCGCTTTTTATTCATCTCTTTTTATGGCAATTTCTCCCTGGCATATTCATTTTAGTCGTATTGGTTTTGAGGCAATATCGTTTATTTTTTGGACGGTTTTGCTAATGTATATTCTTTTTAAGAGTTTTAAAAATTTTTTATATTACTACTTGGCAGTTGTTGTTTACTTTATAGCTTTTTTACATATTATCCAGCACCAATTTATTTATTTTTTATTTTATTTTTTTAATACTCTTTTTCAGGAATCAATTTAATCTTTGGTCGAAAAAATTTTTTTTTGGATAACTAATTTTTAATTTTATTATTTTTTATTTTTATCTGTCAGAACATTTTTCAAAACTTTATTATTCGATGGAATATGGTTAAAATGAATGATTTAAATTTAATAAGTATTATTTATTCATATTTAAATCAATTTTCAATTGATTTTTTATTTACCAAAGGCGACATTGATTTTCCCGGGCAATTTATTACCAGACACTCAATAAGAGGTATTGGTCAGTTATATTTATTTCAACTACCTTTTTTAGTTTTTGGTTTATTAAGTTTTTTTTATTAAAAAAAGAAAGAAAATACTTATTATTTTTTTTAATGTTATTTATAGTTTATCTTTTTGGGTCAATATTCACCAGTATTCACCCTCAAGCAACACGTTCTATATTTGGCGTTATTTCTTTTAAGGTGATCACCGCGGTAGGTATTGTTACAATTTTAAAAGTAATTAAAAAAAACTTTTCAAAACAATTTTTCTTCTTATTATTATAATTATTATTTCTATTTCTTTTTTAAATTTTTTAATGCTTTATAAAAAATATCCATTATATTCTTCAGACTTTTGGGGTTGGCAGTATGGACCAAAAGAAATAATTAATTATTTTATTACTCAAAGTAGGAATTATGATGAACTTTATATGACTGGTTATTTTAATGCACCAGAGATTTTTTTAAAATTTTATGATCCTAAAAGAGAATGTTTTAATTGCTTTATCGGAGGGAGAGATAAATTTAATCCCAAAAAAAGACAACTTTTTGCTTTAAGAGTCGAAGAAGTTGAACAGCACAAAAAGGAGATTAAAAATTTTAGGATAAAAAAAATCATTTATTACCCAAATGGAAGTAAGGCATTTTATATCGGGGAGGTTTTTTAAAAGAGACCTTTCTATTCTGTTTTTTTAAATACGATAACCTTTGGATGATCATAAACGGTAAAGGATTCGTCAGCTGATTGATCGTTAATTTTTAACTTCCAACTTCCAATTTCCAATTTTGGATAAACCGCAAACTCAGCGACTTTTTTAAAACCTAATTGCTGATTGAATAATTTTTTATAATAAAGGGCAGTTTTTGGATAGCAGAGTTTATATTTTTGGCAGTTAGCTAATTTTTGCAAAGGAATATATAAACGGTTGGAGGCGATTATGATATAGTCAGCTTTTACTAATTGTTGATTGATAAAAGTCCATTTAATATCATCATCAGGAAGATTATAAAGTTGCAATTCCTCAAAGTGATAATTTTCTCCACCAAAAAGAGGCAGGCGGTCATCCCAGTGTTCAACGGCTAAAGTTGAACCAGTCGGAATATTTTTTAAAATCCATTCGGTGGCTGAAATCCGGGTATGTTTTTGGGAGTAAATATTAATAAACATTAACGTCCAGATAAATGAGGAAAGAATAAAAAATAAGGTGAAAAGTTGATGATTGAATTTTTTTAATGGTTTAAAAATTAGAAATTGGAAATTGGAAATTTTTTTTATTCCATATCCAGCCATTATCACCAAAAAAGGATAGATCGGCAGCATATAGCGCATAAATTTTACGGCGGAGCGACCAATGATTAAGAAATATAAAATATAAAAAATAAAAAATAAAAAAAAAGAGGCAACTTTTTGTAATTGAGTTTCTTTTTTATTTTTTTTGGGAGGCAATTTGTTTATAAATTTTAACCGATAAAATTTGACTGTCTTTAAAATATCAACAAAAAAGCATATAAGTCCAATAGAGCTTAAGACTGAAATCACTGGTCCTAATCCCCAGAAAAAGATATTTTTTAAATAATAAAGATAGGGGATACTGCCAACATATTGGAGGGTATATGGAAAAATATAAGGATTTGAGTTCATCTGTGCTTGAAGACTAACATCGGTGATGAATTTTTTTGCATCCAAAAAAGCATAAGGCATAAAAATAAAATTAAAAAATAAAAAATAAAAATTAAAAATGAAAATTAAAAATAAAAAATTTAAAATCTTTTTCTTTGATAAATTTTTTTCCAAAAAAATATAAAAGATAAAAAAAAGGATAATTATTGGATAAAAAATCACGGCGGTAAATTTAGTTGCTGTCATTGCCGCAAAAACCAAACCAATCAAAAAAGCAGTTAGTCTTGGCTTATTTTTTTCTTTTAAATTCTTTAATAAAAGAAAAATAAGCAAAGTACTAAAGGTTGTTAAAAAAACATCACTGATAAAAAAATGGGAGTTTTGAATAGGAAAAAAAGCAATCGCATAAAAAATTGGGCCAATCAATTTGAGTAGCCCTTGGGGTTGTTTTACATTTGAATCTTTATTTTTTCTTTCTAAATTAACCTCTATAAGTTGGGCTATTTTGTAGATTAAAAAAATGGTTATCAGATCAAAAAAAATTGACAAAAATCGGCCGAAGTAAAGCATTCCTTGATAATTTGATAAAGAAGTATCAAACAGCCAATCAACCAATTGAGATAAGCCTCTTAAAAGATAAATGGGAAGTGAACCATAGTTGAAAAAATTAGGATTAAGTTGATCAAAAAAATGAATTCGGGTAGCTACCATAATGAGCATTCTTTCATCGGAGTGAAGATGAAATCCTTGATCCCAATTTATTCCATATAAGCGAAGAATTAAGGCCAAAAAAAGAATAGGGATAAGAAAAAATTGTTTTTTCATTAAAAATAAATTATACTAATAAAATGTCAAAACTCAAAACTCAAAACGCAAAACTAATTATAATTTTAAATTTTGACCAAGTCTTATTTGGTTTTGACTTTTGACTTTTGAATTTTAAATTTTTTTTATGTTACCCATACTTTTTTCAATCGGCCCAGTAAAAATTTACACTTTTGGTGTTTTTTTGGTTTTGGCTTTCTTTTGGGGAAGTTTTTTGCTTTGGAAGTTAATTCGTTTAACTGCTTTTAAGGAAAAAGAGGTCTTTGATGGTTTATTTTTAGCTTTGGGATTTTCTTTGTTTTTTGGTCGGCTTTTTTATGTTGCTTTAAACTTTTCTGATTTTGGTTTTTCTTTGTTAAAGTTTATTTTGATTAATGGCTATCCTGGTTTATCTTTATATGGAATTTTGTTTGGGGGTTTTTTGGGGCTTTTTATATTTTCTTTATTTAAAAAATTAAAGTTTTTTCTTCTTGTTGATTATTTTATCCCGCCTTTGTTTTTGGCTTTAGCTTTTGGCAAACTGGGCAGTTTTTTTTCTGGGGCAGAGGTTGGGACAAAAACGAAGTTTTTTTTGGCGGCAAAATTTGTTGGTTTTGATGGGACAAGGCATTTAACTTCTTTTTATGAAAGTTTGCTTTTCTTTTTCGGTTGTTATCTTACTTATAAACTTCTTTTTTTAATAAGAAAGGACAAGCTTTCTTTTGGTTTTCTTTTTTATTTTTTCTTTTGGTTTTTTTCTTTAACTTATTTTCTATTTGACAAAATTAAGGAGAATCATTTATACTTTTTTGGTTTAAGTTTTAATTTGATGGTTTCTAAGATTATCCTCTTGACAACAACTGTGTATTTTCTTTATTATTTTAGAAAACCAATTGTTATCAATTTGAAAAAATATGGTCAAAGCTTTTTCGCAAGAGTTTATCAATTTACAAAAAAAAAGATTAGAGGAAGATCTTAAAGATCTTTTGGCAAAGATTGAGGAATTAAAGAAAGAAGATCCTTTTTTAGATCCCGATCATGCCTCCGATAACGCTGCCGTTGATACTGATGTGCGGGAACAAGTAGGTCATGAAACGGTTGAGGCTCAGATTAAAGATTTAAATTATCGATTGTCTGAAATAAAAGCGGCCTTGCTTAGAATTAATAAAAGAAAATATGGGATTTGTTTAAGATGTGCAAAACCAATTCCCAAAGCGCGGCTTGAGGTTATTCCCGAATCAGCCTATTGCATTGAATGTGAAAAAAAACTGCGGGTATAAATTGTGATTGCATTTTTTTAAAGGGATTGTTTATAATTTTTTTAAAATGAAAAAAAAGTCTCTAAAAGGAGAAATCTCAACCATTATTACCCTTGGCACTTTGATCGTTTTAGGTTTTTCTTCTTTGGTTTCAACAGTTTTTTTGAAAAAAACACAAACGATAAAAACGAAGGCCGCTGGGTGTTCACAAGTATCGAGTGTGTCTTATTCGGGTAATGTTGCCGCCGGACAAACTTTTACTTGTTTAGCTTCCACCGATGGTGCCAGTCGCTACACAATGGCTTGTGGAATTAGTAAAAATGGTGGTTGGCCTTATGGAATGCGTTCGGGATCTTGTTCAGGGACAAGGTGTACTTTTTCGGTAAAAATGGATGATCAGATTGAAGCCGGGGCGGTTTATGAGTTAGTGGCTTTTGATTTTCGAAGTGACTGTGGTCCAAATACTGGAAAAAAAATCACATTAAATGTCTCAGGTGCTCAACCGCAACCAACCCAAGCTAACTGTGATCAAGAATGTTGTGGAAAGCCGGATGGTTTTATTTATCAACAAGCAATTAAAGAGACATGCGATTCAAATTACAAAGGTGGTCGATATGTAATCATTAATGGAGTTTGTCAGGGAGGCAAAAAAACAGAAAAATCCGGATGCGCCACTTGTAAAACTTGTCAAGCTGGAGCGCCTGATATTTCGCCGGTACCTGGGGCTGATTTGGCTGTTAATGAGTGTACTTCTAGTTGTGAACAAAGCGGTGGGGGAATATGTAGTAATCTTCCCAATTGTCCGGCAAATATTACCCCGGCAATTGTTCGCAGTTGTAGTGATGCCTCATTTTCTTGTATCTTAGGCTACACTGCTTGTAAAAAAGATGGAGCGATTTGGTGTTATGGAAGTGGAAGTATTATTAGAGAAAGAACCTCAACCCCAACAACAATACCAACTTCAATCTCAAGAGGTGGCGAAGGTCAGCCTTGTATAGGGGTATATGATTCAGCTTCAAAAAGTTACCAATATTATTGTAACGAAAATTTAGTGTGTACGAAACAATCAACAGATGGTATCTGCGTTACCCCAACATCAACTCCAACAACAACCCTAACCAACACCGCGATCCTAACTCCAACATCCCAACCAATTTGTTATCCCTATGGCCCAAATTTACCTAATTGCGTCACCCCAACCCCAACATCAACTCCAACAACAACCCCAACCAACACCGCGATCCTAACTCCAACATCCCAACCAATTTGTTATCCCTATGGCCCAAATTTACCTAATTGCGTCACCCCAACCCCAACATCAACTCCAACAACAACCCCAACCAACACCGCGATCCTAACTCCAACATCCCAACCAATTTGTTATCCCTATGGCCCAAATTTACCTAATTGCGTCACCCCAACCCCAACACCTCGTTTATTAACAGAGACTGGTGTTCTTGCCAATCCAGGAGTATTAATAATAGAAAATGTTACCAATAATAAAACTTTAAGATTAAGGGTAGTTTCTTTAGTTGGTAGTAATTATGAACATCTTTTCGTTGATATACTTCCTCGTCAATCTTATACTTATAATTATTCAAGATTTTGTACATGGTTAAGAAGAAATTTATCAGGGCATATTGCTTACTCTTCTTCCGAAGATAATTTTATATCTGTTAAGTGGAAGAAAATTGATTTATTATGTGATAGTTATTTATTAATTGGTATAGAATAAATTATTTTAAACTTATGTTAAAGAAAAATTTTTTAAAATTTTTTTTAGCGATTTTTTTGAGCATAATTTTTTCAAATTTTTTAATAAAAAATGTTTTTATTGCTAATTCTCCAAAAATTAGACCTAATTTAGGTTATTATTTAGCTCAGAAATTTTTTCCAAAAGATTTATTTAATAAGATAAGTAAAAGAAATAATGTTAATAATGCACAATTCCAAAATAAGGGTTTAATATTTTCTCAAATAAATAAAAATAATTTTATTCCGATAAATAAAGGAGTCTATGCTACTGATTTAAAAAAAGGTAATTATATTTTGATAAAAGAAAATGAAGTTGAATGGGTGATATACACTTTTAGCATTAACGGTAAGGAGATAAAAATTAAAGTTCCAAAAGGCGAGCCAACCCCAAATCAAAAAGTATTGGAAGCTTTATATAAATAATTTCTTAATCTTTTAAAAACTAAATTTATCTACTTTATTGGATGTAGTGAATTGAATATGGTGATTTTTTAAGAACTAATTAATCACATCTCTTTGGGATTTATTCTATAAAATTTATTCTTTAGCATCTTTTAACAACTCCCACCAATTATTTCTATTTACCACAAAAAACTGGCTTTTTGGATAGGTTTGAAAATTGGTTTGGGTTTTACCATCTTTTTACTATCGTGACAAGATGGTAAAAGATTTTTTTGTAGAAATAAAAAGTTGCAAATATTTCTAAGATGAGTATATACTTTTTCTATGACCGAAATCCCAACATCAGTAATTTTAAACTTTATTCTTTTTTTAGGAGTTCCTTTTTTTACTGCATACTTTTTTCAAAAGGCAAAAATTTCTCCCATTGTGGGTTATATTTTTGGTGGGGTAATTTTGGTTAATCTTTTTGGTCGTTTTTTTTCGGTTGAGGCAGTAAACAATTTAGCATATCTTGGAATTATTTTTCTTTTATTTACCATCGGGTTGGAGCTTAATTTTTCTCGTCTTTTGATTTTAAAAAGACTAATAGTTTTTGGGGGAATTTTGCAGATTCTTCTTTCGATTTTTTTTATTACCATTATTTCTTTAATCTTTAAGTTTTCTTTTTTAGAGTCATTTTTGATTGGTATTGCTTTATCATCCTCCTCAACTTCCTTGGTGGCCAAAATAATTGAAGAGAGGGGAGAGGAGGGAAGTTTTTTGGGAGAACTGACCATTGGCATTCTGATGTTTCAAAATTTAGCTTTTATTCCGTTTATGATTATTTTTACTGCTCTTAATCAAAAAAACATTTCCTTTTTTGAGTTGACTTTAAACATAGGAAAAAGTATGATCGAGGCTTTTTTAATCATTTATTTTATTTTTTACTTTGGCAAACGGTTAATTCCCAAAATTTTTCACAAAGTTAGTCAAAGTTCAAGGGGGCTTTTAAACTTTTTTACCATTTTATTTATCTTTTTAATGATTGGTTTATCACAACTTTTTAAAGTACCAATTTTAGTGACAGTTTTTGTTATTGGAATACTTCTTGCTCAAACCTTGGAACATCATCATATCTTTTCTGAGATAAGACCATTGCGTGATCTTTTGGCAATTATCTTTTTTGTTTTTGTTGGCGCCCATATTAAACTTTCTTCGGTTTTTCCTTTTTTGCCAAAGATTTTTCTTTTTACTTTCCTTTTGATTTTGGCAAAAGCGTTAGTTATTATTTTAATCTTTCTTTTTTTCCGTTTTCATTCAAAAACTGCTTTTTATTTGGCTTTATACCTTTTTCAAATCGATGAAGATGCTTTTATTTTAATGTCGACTGCTTTTGCCAATGGGGTTTTAAGTTATGATAATTATTTATTTGTTACAACGGCTGTTCTTTTTACATTAGTAATTACTCCTTATCTTATTGAAAATAAAGAAAAAATTTATCAATTAACTCGTGATTTTTTAAAAAGATATTTTCCTTTTGTTGATAAATTTATCACCCACAAAATCGATCGCGATCAGTCACCAATTGATGTCTTGTCGATCAAAGATCATGTAATTATTTGCGGTTATGGTCGAGTGGGTAGTTTTATTGGTCAATCTTTACTTTTGGCCAACATTCCCTTTTTGGCCATTGATTATAACTTTCAATTGGTGGAAAAAGCAAAAAAGGAAGGAGTAAATATTATTTATGGTGATCCAACTGATATTGATATCCTAGACTTTGCTCAGATTGAAGATGCCAAAGTTTTGGTTTTGGCTCTTCCTGAGAAATATAGTCAAGAAAAAGTTATTTTAAATGCTAAAAAATTAAACCCAAAGATTTTAATTATTGCCCGGATTCATCGAAAGATAGATCAGCACCGTCTAAAAAGCATTGGTGCTCACATTACGATTCAACCAGAAGTTGAAGCGGCTCTTTCTATCATCAAAAAAATCTATCTTTTACATCAATTTTCGCAAGAAGAAATTACCCAAAAAATTAAAAGAATTAGGTTGGAGTATGAAGGGGTATAGGCTTGTTTTTTTTGTTTTTATTTTTTGGTTGATTTTGTTTTTCGTTTCTAATTTAAAACACTCAGTTTTTCTTTCAAAAAAAGAGCGAATTAATATTCTTTTTTATGGCAAAAAAACGGTTGTTTTTTCCTTGGGATTTAAAAACAATTTAAGTTATTTAATTCTTTATCCAGCAAATTTGTATTTAGAGGTTCCTGGTAGTTATGGTTTTTATCGGGTGGGCGGACTTGGGAAATTGGTGGCCTTGGAAAAAAACTCAAATATATTTAAAAAAACATTTTCTTCAAGTGGTAGTTTTTTTTTGGATCTTTACTTTTATCCAAAAAAAGAAGAAATTTATTATGGGAAAGTTAAAGAAAAAAATCTTTGGCCTAATTTTTCAGAAATATTTTTTACCTCATCCAACGCCAACTTTTTCGATCGAATTTTTTGTTTTTATTACCTTATTCTTAAAAAACCCGCCTCTTATCAAGTAATAGAAGTCAACGAGAAAAATTTTGACCGAAAGCAATTTTTTAAAAACTATCAAGGTCTTTTTTATAAAAAAAGCTACCGTCAAGAAAATCTAACCGTTCAAATTTTTTATACAAAAAACTATAATGTGGCCGATTTGATAAGTCAAATTTTAGAAGGGGAGGGGATCAGAGTGGTTGATATTAGTAACAAAGAAAATGATTTGAAAAAAGGATGCCGTGTTTATTATTCATCAAAAAATAAAAGTCAAACGGTTTTGGATATTGGCCGGTTTTTTGACTGTTTTTTGGAAAAAAAAGAAACGCCGATTTCTGATATAATTATAATTTTAGGAAGTTTAGAAAAAAATTGGGAGGTTGGAAAATAGATATGTTACTTATTTTTCTTCTTCTTTTTTTGATTTCTTTTTTGTTGGCTTTGTGGTCAATGAGGGATTTTGGTTTGCCTAAAAAAGAGATTTTTGATTTAATTAATCGTTTAAGGTTAAGAGGAACAATTCTTTTTTTAAAAAAGAAAGTCATTCATTACTCTTCTTCTTCAAAATTTTCCTCATCTTCGGGAACAAAAGAAAGATAGTCTTCTTCTTTTTCCTCAGTTAAAGTTTCGGCTAATTTTTCCAAGTCGTGGGTTTCAAGCAATTCTTCCGGGAGTTCTTCGTCAGTTTCTTCTAAAGTTTCTTCATCTTCCTCTTTCATTATTTTGGAAAAGTTTTTTGTCGCTAAAGAAGGAAAAGAGACGATATTTTTAAATTTTTTTGATTTTTCTTCCTCTTTTAAAAAGACAACCACTCGATTAAGAGACACCTCTTTGATAAAAGCTAAATATTTATTGCCGCCTTTGATTAAAATCATTAGTCTTTTCCCAATATCATCCGGTAAATTGCCAATAAATTCATTGTTTTCTGTTTTAACAATGACTTTTCTTCTTCGAATTAAAAGTAAAACTTTTTGACCAATAGAAAGTTTAGCCAAAACATTTTTTTGGCCAAGATTGACTAAAGCCACTGACTTGGTTTTTCCTGGAATTTCTAAGAAAAGCTCGGGATCAAAGACGATTTTTTTTTGCGTTTTTTCTTTTTCTTTTTTTTCTTCAATCGCGTAAATTTTTTGCAAATAATTTAAAATCACTGGATGATTGGGTTGAATTTTAAGGCCTTTTTGATAGATTTTTTTTGCCTCATCAAACTTTTGGAGTTGAAAATAGGAAAAACCCAAGCGAAGGATCGCCTCTAAGTTGTTTTTGTCAAGCTTTAAGATCTTTTTATTAAGATTAATTGCTTCTTGCCAATGGTTGTTAAAAGCAGCATCAATGGCCTGTTTTTCTAAATTTCTTATCTCATCCATATTTTAAAAAAGTATATGGCAAATTTTTAAAAAGTCAAGTATAATAAAAAATGCAAAATTCAAAAATCAAAATGCAAAATGACATATTAAAAATGAATAATGAGCAAAGTAAATATTTTTTTTAAATTTTTTTATATGGTTCTTTTTGCCCTCCGAATCGGAGGGTGTAATTTTGATATTTGATTTTTAATTTTTGATTTTTAAAATATTATGGCTGGACATTCTAAATGGGCAAACATTAAAAGAAAAAAAGAGGCCGAAGATAAAAAGCGCGGCCAAATTTTTTCCAAGCTTTCTCGTATGATTACTCTGGCGGTTTTGGCGGGTGGGGGGATTACCGATCCGGAAAAAAATGTCAAACTGCGTTTGGCAGTTGAAAAAGCCAAAGAAGCCAATATGCCCAAAGAAAACATTCTTCGAGCTATTGAAAAAGCCAAAAAACCAGAAGGAAGCACTTTAAAAGAAGTTATCTACGAGGCCTTTGGTCCAGAAGGAGTGGGTTTTATAATTGAGGGGTCTTCCGATAACCCCAATCGAACCCTTAATGAGGTAAAAAACGTTTTGGCCCGTTTTGGGGCGAAGTTAGCCACCCCAGGTGCTGTTTCTTATCTTTTTAAAAGATGTGGCTTAGTAATCGTAAAAAAAGAAAAAGTTAGCGAGGAAAAAATCTTTGAGTTGGGAGAGAAACTTTCGGCCTTTGATATTGATCAAGATGAGGAAGTTTTTTATCTTTATTTTCCTTTTGAGAATTTAGGCAAGGTAAGAGAAGTTTTTGATTTAGTTCAACCCGATACCGTTGAGATTGATTATAAGCCTAATTCCTTAATTAAAATTTCTTCAAAAGAGAAAGCAAAAACAATTTTGGATTTGGTGGAAGCCTTGGAGAGTTTGGATGATATTCAAAAAGTCTATTTTAATTGTGATATTTCTTTATGAAGAAGTTAAATTTAGAAAAAAGATTGGGAAGGATTGAAAAACGTTTGCGATTTATCATCGCGGTTTTTTCTCTTTCTTTTTTGATGTTGATGGCTACTTTTTTCTATTTTGATAAAGCCTTATTTTTTATTCCAATTTTGATTTTGGCAACTTATTTTTTTACTTATTTTTCTCTTTTAGAAGATATTAAAAAAATTGATTGGTTAATGCTTTTTTTGATGCCGGTTTTTTTAAGTGTGATTTTTTATCTTTTTTATTTTCTTTTTCCGGTAAGATGGTTAACAAGACTGCCATTTATTTTCTTTTATGCCATTTCCATTTATGCCATTCTTTTGTCGTCTAATATTTTTAACGTTGGGGTAGAGAAAAGTTTAGCGCTTTACAGAGCCGCATTTTCTGTTAATTTTTTTTACCAAATTTTTCTTATTTTTTTTGTTTTTAATATCCTTTTTTCATTTCGTCAAGATTTTTTGGTCAATGGGTTGGTAAGTTTTTTGGTTATTTTTTTATTTTCTTTACAGCTTTTGTGGACAGTTCATCTTAAAAAAGTGATTGAAAAAAAAATTGTCTTTTACAGTTTGTTTTTGGCGGCAATTGTCAGTGAGGGAGTAGTAGTTTTTTCATTTTTGCCAGTACCCATTACCGTTTTTAGTTTATTACCAACCGGTGTTTATTATAGTTTAGCTGGTTTGATTTACCATTTTATCGATAAAAGACTTTTTCATCAAACAATAAGAGAATTTTTGATAGTTTTGGGATTTATTTTATTGGTTGTTTTTTTATCGATTCCTTGGTAGAAGAAGGTAAAAAAATAGGGAAGAGGGGAGAAGAGAAAATAAAAAATAAAAAAGAAATAAAAAAGATACAGACGTGAATAAAACTATAGGATATTAATAAAAAACTATAGGTTATTAAAGAAAACAAATTGTGTTTATTTGTAGAGACACGGCATGGATAATGTCTTTCCTAAAATAAATCCAGGCTAAAAATTAATATTCAGATTATTACTACGCTCTAAATTTGCTTATCACTTTTTGTGGATAAGTGATAATTTTTAAGGCTAAAATTATTTTTTTAGATTGTCAAAACAATCTAAATTTAAATATACTTCTGGGATTATTAAAGAATAATTTAGCCTTGATTTTTAATTTTTAGATTATTTTGACAATCTAAATTGAAGAAAAACAGGTGCTTAGTTAGAAAGTTAAAAATAGCCTCAAAAATTAGGTTTTAGATTATTATATTGATCTAAATTAAACTGATATTTATTGACTAAACTTTCAGATTTAGCCTCAAAAATATCAATTTAGATTAATAAAACAATCTAAATTAAATCGAACTAAAAAATAAATTTTATTTTGCCGGAGAAGAAGTTAATTTTGTTTATTTTTGAAAAATTAATGAAGAAATTAAGAAAGGAAAAATAGAAATAATTAAAGAAATAAGGTAAGAAGCAAAAGATCTATTCCTCTTTTTATTGGTAATGGATGAATTTCAAATTGACAATTATATAGATTCCTGGTCAAGGCCAGGAATGACAGTTATAATGATAGATATTGTAGAGAGTAAAGGCGTATATAACGTCGTAAATTGTATCTTTTACGATGTGATTGAGAGTGCGCGAGAGTGGAGGTATTTTATTTTTATTACGCGCCAAATTTTAATTTTTGTCAAAATTTTTTTTAATTATTTTTTTATTAATTTTTAAAAAAGCTCTTATTCTTCTCTTTGGTTACCATTGGTCTTTTTGTTTTGATTTTTCCGGTCTTCTCTACCGGTAAAAACAGATTTTAGATTGTCATAAAAATCTAAATTTCTCCTCTACTCTAGTTTATTTTAGTGGTGGGTGAGGGAGATAAAATTAAAAGTTAAAAAAAATAAAAATTTATATAATTTGATACACTTTAATTTTATGAAGAAACGAGTAATTTTTGCTTTTATCTTAGGTTTTGTTTTGGCTTTGATTTTGTTTCTATTTATCAGAAAAGAAAAAGAAAAAACATTCAATAATTTTAATAATCACTTAAAAATTGAGGTGCCTTATTACGATAAAAAAGTTTTTCAAATACCTAAAGAGTTGGAAAAAAAAGCTTCAGTTTCAGCTACTTTAAAAATCCCAATTATCATGTATCACTATGTAGAGTATATAAAAGATGTTGAGGATTTAATTAAAAAAAGGTTGGATATCAATCCCGATTTATTTGAAGGCCAATTAAAAGCGTTAAAAGAAGCATCGTACAAAACCTATTTTGTTAGAGAAATTCCTGATATTTTAGAGGGCAAGATTGAGTATTCAAGTCGCTTGGCGGTTTTGACTTTTGATGATGGTTACAAGGATTTTTACACGGTTGTTTTTCCACTTTTGAAAAAATACCAAATGAAGGCAACAATCTATGTTATTGTCAATTTTATTGGTAAGCCTGGTTTTATGAATGAAAAAGAGATTAAAGAGGTTTTGGATAGCGGATTGGTTGAGCTTGGGTCGCATACTCTTGATCATTTGTATTTAAAACTTATTCCGCATACGGTTGCCAGAAAACAGATTTTTGAGAGTAAAAAAGTTCTTGAGGAAAAGTTCAAAGTAAAAGTCGAGACATTTGCCTATCCATATGGGGCTTTTTCTAAAAAAACCGTTGATTTGGTAAAAGAGGCCGGCTATAAGGCAGCGGTTTCTGTAGTTCCTTCAATGATTCAATCTAAAGAAAATCTTTTTTATCTTTCACGGGTTCAACCTGGTATTTTTACGCCAAAAACAATGATTAAAGTGATTGAGAGTTATAAGAAATAATAAAATAAAATTAAAAAACTTTTATTTTAACCTTTTCCACATTAAAAATTTTTCCCAAAGATAAGTTAGATAGTATTTTTTGGAGATAATATAGTCTTGGGTTGGTAGAAAGCGCTTAATTTGGCCGGAAAAGCCAGTTTTGAATAAAGTTAATCCTTGCCAAGATTTTGGGGTTCTTTTTGGTCTTTGTTCATCATAAATCCCCCAAAAGTTATAAATTAGACAACCTCGGTTTTTGGCTTCTTTTATGGCTTCCCATTGGAGTAAGTAGGTAGCTGGAATTTTGGTATGGAGGGAGGCGCCTTGATGATAAAAGGCAGCATTTTTGGTAAAAATGATGATTGAGGAAGCAAGATAGTTGAAACTTGTTGTTGAGCTTGGTTTAAACTGGTTAGAATCGAAAGAGGTGATCTTTGCTAAAAAAATCATCGCGTTTTTAGATTTTGAAAAAGCGGCAAATTCTTTTTTGATAAAATCAAAGGAAAAAGGAGTAAATTTTTCTCTTTTAGCCGTTTCTTGGTAAAGGTTGTAAAAGATTTTTAGGGCTTTTGGGTCTTCTGTTTTTTCAATTAAAACTCCATCACGAGCCGCTTTTTTTATAAGATAGCGGGTGGTTTTTCGCATCGAAGAAAGAAGTTCTTCTTCAGTTTTATTAGTTAGTGGTAGTTCCCAGGTGGTTTCGGCATGCATGTAAATGGGGGCTTTTTTGAAACCTAAATCAGAAAAAATCTTTTGGTATTCGTTTTTATCTTCAAAAATTGGTGCGATTCTTATAAACCAATAATTTTCTCTTTTGGCAATTTCTTTTAAAGACTTTAAAAGCTCAAAAAGAATTTTTTTAATGTGTTTGATGTTAGAAGTTAGATGGTTTGCGATTATCGGCCCATGTGGAACAAACAAAAAACTTCCTCGCCGGCTTTTTATTTTTATCACAAGACATATTGCTTCTAATTGGTTTTTATTGTTAAATAAACCCAATCTTACTATTGGATAACCTAAGGACTGTTGAAATTCTCCCCATTCCCATGAATGTAAAAAAGAAGACGAGCAATTATCATCAAAAAATTTTTGCCAGAGATTTTTTTCATTTATGATTTTGATTTTCATATATGACGTCGTTTAATATTTTGGTTAATTTTTTTTCTTCATTTAATTTTATATTATTGGTGGGTAAATTGATAATTTTTTGGCAAATTTCTTCAGCTTGCGGACAACTTCCCCACCTATACCCTACTTTATCCAAAGGAAAGCCTTTTGGGGCAACTGGACTATCATACCAGCGACCTAAAAATATGCCTTTTTTGGCCAAATTTTGAAGGATTTTATCACGATTTTCAATAATAAGAGGAAAACGAATAATTGATCCTGTAACCTGTAACTTGTAACCTGTAACGTTATTTAAATTTTTTAAATAAAAATTAACCATTTTTTTTCTTTGGTTTTGGATTTTTGAAAAGCGTTTTAATTGATTTAAAAGTAGGATTGCCAAAGCATTGGGGTATTTTTTGTCAAAAAAATGATCGTACTTTCCTGCTTTTTCTTTTTTGGTAATCTCTGGAATTAAAAGATTGAATTTTTGGCTAAAAAAATGAATTATTTTGCCTAAATATATATTATAGGTTAATTTAATTATAAATACTATAGGTTTATAAAGGAGAAGTTTAAAAATCAGACTATAGGAAGGATAAGGAAGATTGAAAGAATCAAGTTTTTTGGCAATTTTTTTGTTATTGGTGACTATCGCTCCCCCAAAAACCGAAGAAAGGCTCTTTGATCGGCCAAAAGAAAGCAAATAAAAATGATTTTTTAATTTTGCATTTTTCATTTTGATTTTTGATATGTTTATCCCGTGTGCTATATCCTCAATTAGCACTAGATTATTTTGTCTGATAATGGAAAGTATCTTTTCTCTTTGGCTTGGTGTGATACCAAAAGTGTGTTGAAGAATGACGACTTTGGATTTTTCTGAAAGCTTTTTTTCTAAATCTATAGGATTTGCGGAAAAACTTTTTCTTTCAATATCAAAAAAAACTGGCTTTAAGTTTAGGGCTACAATAGGCAAAACAACTGCTTCACAGGTAAAGGCCTGAACCAAAACTTCATCGTCTTTTTTAAGGTTTAGACTTTTAAGAAGATGATAAAGGGCGGAGCGACCAGAGAAAAAAAGTGAAACGTAAAACGTGGAACTTGAAACGTTTAGATAATTTTTTAATATTACATTTTTTATTTTTTGCAACTCCTTTCCTCTTTTCCATCGCCAGGGTTGAAAAAGAAGTAAAAAAGAAGTTAAAGCATCAGAAAAAGTCTCGTTGGGAGCAAGATTGAGATTGATCATTGATTATCCTGGAAAATTTTTATTTTTATTAAACTGTCTTTTATTATTGAAAATGCTTTGCGATTTTCTTTTTTATAGATAGTTGCTTTTGCAAATTTATTTTTACATTTTTGGCAAGTTAAGTATTCTTCTAGTATGAATTTTGGTGGTTTTAGATTTGGGAGTAAATATAGTATTTCTAGATAAAGTCTTTTAAGCCATCCATCAACATCTTTTTGATAGTAGCCAATTTTGTTTTTACACTGCTTGCATTTTAACAAAATAATTTTTGAAAAATTACCCTTTTTTTCTTTTTTAATTTTTATTGGGATTCTTTTATTCATATGCAATTTGATTAATCTTATTTCTGTATTCTATGGCTTTTTTCTGAATAATTTCAAAAACTTTATTTTTATTTTTTTCTTCGTAAATTTCTTGGGGAAAACAAATTGACCTTG
>Ga0308421_1000101_pt1 | contig 48789 bp, 40 predicted proteins | sample HotsprSampleMS60_FD_203673 | JGI IMG/M metagenome (GOLD analysis project Ga0308421, IMG submission 203673) | Hot spring phototrophic mat microbial communities from Mushroom Spring, Yellowstone National Park, Wyoming, United States - 20090730_MS60 ...
TTTTCCCCAGAAAAATTTATCCACTTCTTTAGAAGTAAAAATCCCCTTTTTAGACCAATGCAAGAAGATCTATCCGATTACGATGACGAAGATTTCACATCAGGCGTGAAAATTGGTGAGATTAAATTTCAGGACAACAATCTTATTATCTACGCATTTAAAGTTTTAAAAGATCTCACAGATCGTTCTGGAAAGAAAAAACAATATGAACTTGGGAAAAAAATTCTGAAAGATACAAATGCAGACGCTGGGATCTTTATTTTTTATGACCAGAATGGCAATTTTAGATTCTCCCTGATTTATACTGAATACTTAGGCCCAAGGAGAAAATTTAGTTATTTCAAAAGATTTACCTACTTTGTAAGTCCACGCCTCACAAATAAAACATTCCTTAAACAGATTGGGGAAGGTGATTTCTCAACCCTTGAAAAAATAAAAGAGGCATTCTCTGTTGAGCCCGTCACAAAACAATTCTATGAAGAAATCCAGAACTGGTATTTCTGGGCAATGGATAAGGTTAGATTCCCTGAAGATTACAAATATAGCAATGACCCTAAGAAGGACAAAGAGATCAGAAATGCCACAAACCTTATTCGCCTTATCACGAGAATCATATTCATCTGGTTCATTAAAGAAAAAGGACTCATTCCAGAGATTTTATTTGATAGAGAAAAACTCAAAGGGATAGTTAAAGATTTCAACAAGCCTGGTGCTTCCAACTACTACAATGCCATCCTTCAAAACCTATTCTTTGCCACATTAAACACTAAGATGGATGAAAGGGACTGGGCAAAAGATGAGGGTTTCCCCAAAAATAAAACAACTTATGGAGTTAAAAACCTATACAGGTATGAGGACAAATTTTTAATCAGCGAAAAAGAGGTTTTAAATCTCTTCAAAGAAATTCCATTTTTAAACGGAGGGCTTTTTGATTGCCTTGATAAAGAGGACGAATCGGGTAAGGTTATTTACATCGATGGATTCTCAAGAAATCCAAATAAGCAGGCAATAATTCCAGATTATTTGTTTTTCCAGCAAAATGAAACAAGGGTAGATTTATCAGAATACGGGCTTGGCTCAAACAAACCAGTTCGCGGCTTAATTGAAATTCTAAAAAGTTACAACTTCATAATTGACGAGAACACCCCAGTTGACCAGGAAATTGCCCTTGACCCTGAACTTTTGGGTAAGGTTTTTGAGAACCTCCTTGCATCCTACAATCCGGAAACTGCAACAACAGCAAGGAAGGCAACAGGGAGTTATTATACTCCAAGAGAGATTGTAGAGTATATGGTAGATGAGAGTTTAAAGGAGTATTTTAAAACCCAGTTGCCAGGGATTGATGAAGAAAAAATTGAACTGCTTGTCTCTTATGCAGAAGAATCACCAGAATTATCACCGGAAGAAAAGCAAAATATACTTTCTGCCATTGATAGAATCAAAGTCATTGACCATGCCTGCGGTTCTGGTGCTTTTCCTATGGGAGTACTCCATAAACTCGTTCATATACTCCAGAAGATAGACCCATATAACAAGCTCTGGCATGAACTCCAGTTTCAAAAGGCGGTCAAGGCATCCGAAGAGGTATTTAAAGAAAAGGATAAATTAGAGCGTGATGAAATGTTAAAAGAGATAAACGAGGCATTTGATGAAAGCTTAAATTATCCTGACTACGCAAGAAAACTCTACCTTATAGAAAATTGTATATATGGTATTGACATACAGCCAATAGCAGTGCAGATAAGTAAATTAAGGTGTTTTATATCCCTTATTCTTGATCAGAAGATTGATAAAGGAAAAGAAAACTATGGAATAAGACCACTTCCAAACCTGGAGACAAAGTTTGTAGCAGCAAACTCAGTGATAGGCCTTGAAAGACCAAAACAGCTTTCGATTCGTAATCCTGAAATAGAAAGGAAAGAGAAGGAGTTAAAAGATATAAGGCATAGATATTTCGCAGCAAAGACACGGGCAGAAAAACTCAAACTTCAAGAAAAAGACAGAGAAATAAGGAAGGAGATAGCCCAATTACTCATAAAAGGTGGCTGGGGAGATCAGACAGCACGCAAAATCGCATCCTTTGACCCCTTTGACCAGAATGCCTCCGCAGACTGGTCTGACCCTGAGTGGATGTTTGGAGTAACCGATGGATTTGATATTGTGATTAGCAATCCACCGTATATAAGGCAGGAAATGATAAAAGATCAAAAACCTTTGCTGGAAAAACAAAACTACCAAGTTTTCACCTCTACCGCAGACCTTTATGTCTATTTTTACGAAAAAGGGTATCAACTTTTAAAAGATGGTGGCATCCTTTCCTTTATCTCAAGCAACAAATGGATGAGAGCAAAATATGGAGAAAAACTAAGGAAGTTTTTAAAGAATAATACAACAGTTTTGAAAATAATCGATTTCAGTGGATATAGGGTTTTTGAACAAACAGTGGATACTAATATCATTCTGTTCAAGAAGGGAAAACCTCCAAAGGGACACTTAGTCCATTTTGTGGAAGTTAAAAGCGATGTGGAAAATGTGATTGAATATATAAACAAGAACTGGCAGACAATCCCTCAGGAAAAGCTTTCCGATAATGCATGGACTTTAGCAGATGAGAATGTTCTGGCTTTAAAAGAAAAAATAGAAAGAATTGGAAAACCCTTGATAGATTGGGATGTGAAGATTTACAGGGGGGTTTTGACAGGATTTAACGAGGCATTTATCATTGATACGGAAACAAGAAACAGGATTTTAGCTAATTGTAAAGATGAGGGGGAGAGAAAAAGAACAGAGGAAATCATCAAGTCTGTTTTGAGAGGCAGGGATATTGGAAAATATTATTACAAATGGGCAGGGCTTTACTTAATAAAAATTGAATCAGGTTGGACAAATAAAAATCGTGGTAAAAAGGAACCTGAAGAATTCTTCAAAGAGACCCTACCTTCCTTATATCAGCATTTAATATCCTTTGCAGACAACGAAGTTCAGGGTAGAAGAAAAGGGCTCCTTAACCGGGATGACCAGGGAGATAACTGGTGGGAGCTCAGAGATTGTGATTACTACCCTGAATTTGAAAAGGAAAAGATTGTGTGGCAGGAAATAGTAAGAGAGCCCAGTTTTGCCTTTGACAATACAGGAATTTATGTTGAAGCAACAGCTTTCATAATGACTGGGAAGAACCTTAAATACATAATTGGTCTTTTGAATTCAAACCCTGTAGCCTTTATCTTCAAAACTTTCTATGCAGGTGGTGGATTAGGAGATGAAGGATACAGATACAAAAAAGCATTTTTAGAACAGCTCCCACTCCCACCCCTCACCCCCCAAAACCAACCCCTCGCAGACCAGATAGTCCAACTTGTTGACCAAATCCTAAAAGTCAAAAAGCAAAACCCGGATGCGGACACAAGTGAGTTAGAAAGAGAAATAGACAAGTTGGTTTATAAATTGTATGACTTAACTGAGGAAGAGATAAAAATTATAGAAGAACAGAAACAAAATGGATAATAGATTAATAGCGCAAGTAAGCGACCTTTTAAAGTAAGATACCACCCTTAGAATAATTTAAATGGCTGCACGATCAGTTTTTAACTTTAGAGAAGAAGCCTTTCCAAATGATGCCATTACATCGGAGCGTGCCAAGTAAATTACGCTGGATGTTAACTCTGGAAAAGCAGAACATGAATAGGATGAGAGAAACCACAAATTGGTAAAATTTTTAAAATTAATCGACCTGAGAATAAAGTTGCACAAGTTGAAAAAAATTTAAATGAAGCAGTATTTAATTTATACTTAGATGACGCCGTTAGAAAGTTCTATAATAGCGGTTTCTATCCCATTGTCAGCCATCGTTGCTTAAACTTGTTTAGGTAAAAAATTACTTCCACGCCGTCTTCGAAGCTGCTAATATTTACAATAATTGGTAAAAGAAGAATCTGAAAGTGAAAAAAAGTCAGTTCAATAATGGCTGTATGGGATTTATGGAATTTGAAATCGCGATTTAGAGAGGGTTTTAGAGGACAATAATATTTTCTTGTGGGCGCGGGCGTAGACCGCGCCCACTGAATAGATTGATGCCTTCTCCTACATCATATTGATTGTATTATTCCGAGCCTTGAAGATTCCCCACAAAGTAGACTAATAACTTTCTTCTACATACCTTGTTGCGACCGGTGTGTTCATCTTTTCGACCGCTTCTAAAAGCATCATTCCAGTATCTGTTAAATTGTTGTAGCCAACATATCCGAAAAGTCGTGCTACTTGCAGTGCTTCCGCAAAGGTTTCGTCGGATAGGCCCGATATCCTTTTTGCTTCTGCAACATTCCGTGGGAGTATGCGCACCTTTTGCTCCTTTACATACAGAGTTCCCATCTTTTTAAGGGCTTGTAATACTCTTACTATAATTGGCGTTACCGGGAATCCTGCGCCCTTGGGAACTGAGAGTAAGGCCTGGTCTAACAACTTGCCCGCTTCAGTCTCTACCACATTTCCATCGGGAAGTACCTCAATTAAACGCCTTGCTTCCAGTTTGTTGATAGCGAATCTTATTTTCCAGGCCGGGAGTTCGTCTTTCAATAGTTCGTAAATCTCCGATAATGTTATGCCCTTTTCAGGTATAACTGAAAATACCATATACTCGTACTTTGTTAGAAATGGCAGTCTGTAAACCTTTTCAGCAAGGTCTGCATAGAGGTTCCCTCTGCGAGAAGGTCCACCAGTCCCGACCAAACCTTCCTTGAGAGCGAGGTTGTACCACTCCAAATTGGGTGCTGCGAAGGCCTTCCTCGGGGTGGTAATCGCTTTAACTGCAGGGGCACTGACTTTTTTCAGGTTATCAAAGGTTGGCCTTTCCTCAGGATTACTCCTGGCTTTTTCCCACAGGTCTTTAATTGCTTTTAACACATCTACTTCATCTTTCTCTAAGTCGAAGGCAACAGCTAATCCCTGTGGACGATCTTTAAGCAAACGGAAGGCTTCCATAGCGAATTCACCTGCAGGAAGAAGCTCTCCCGAAGGTCCAAGGTAACCAAGGGATTGTAGAATTGTGATTGCAGATTCGGGCAATTTTTCCGTGTCTAAATATTCGGCTAAGGATATTAAGATATCCCTTGATAATACAACACCTTTCCCAAATCCTCCAAGGGTGAGTGTCCTCTTGACCGCCTATCCAAGGGCAGTAATGGCGAAAATTTCAGATTGAGGAACGGAATAAGCTATAAGGCGCATCCCTTCGAGGAGGTGTTTTTCATGGTCTGAAGCAACAAGGCGGGAGCTCTCGGCGGGACCCATGGGCAATCTCCGTATAAGATCGGCTAAGGAGTCATCAATTTCCAGGTTTGGCTCAGCATTTCTATAAATTTCTAAAGCTATCTTCCCCTGTTTTGTAAGGGTTACATATTCCTTTTTTCGTTCCCTGTCATAAACTCTTGAGGCCAAGCCGCGTACCATAAGGGGTTCTATTGCCTCTGGTCCAACCAGACCTGCAAGGTCAGCTGACTCTAACATCACTATGATCTCTGAGCCGAGGAAACGGAAGTCATCGTCCCAAACCTCAGGAGGATTGAGCCCTCTTGCTTCTCTGATTACTATGTTTCCTTTTACTTCTTCTTCCTTCTCAGCAAAGGGCTGAGGGCCTATTTCGTACAATTCTCGGAGAAGGTTGGCAAGGTCTCGTCCAACGTAAGTCAGGGTTAGCTGAAGTGGGGCAGAGAATCTTACAAGACTCATAAGCTCCAGCTCCCGAGCCACAAGCTAGTCCACCTCTTCTAAGGCTGTGTAGGGAAGTTTGTTTTCTTCATCTTTTAACAGTTTTTTAAGCAATATTGCATGTTGTTTCTTAATTACCATAAAATCCTCCTTGTTTTCCGTTTTTTTAAAATAATAGTGTGTTTGCTTGAATTTTCTATACTTTGGGGTTCCCCCTTTTCTTCCTTTTTGTGAAAGGCGCGATTCTTTTATTTCGGCAAAATTTCTGCATATTTTAAGTGGTGAAGGTCCTTTTACTTATTTTTGACTCTCGTTTCCTATCCCATATAATTCTTCTATGAAGAAGAAAGTTCTTTTTATCTGCACCCACAATTCAGCCCGGTCACAGATGGCCGAGGCATTTCTGAATCATCTTTACCCTGAAAAGTTTCAGGCTTTTAGCGCTGGCACCAAACCCGGAAGCCTGAACCCTTACGTCGTAAAGGTTATGGAAGAAATTGGGATAGATATGTCAGGCCACAGATCTAAGAGCGTTGAGGAGTTCATCGGTGAAACCTTTGACTATGTGGTGACGGTTTGCGACCAGGCAAAGGAATCCTGCCCTTTCTTTCCGGGTGCTAAGGAGTATTTACACCAGAGCTTTCCTGATCCCTCTTCTTTTCAAGGAACTGAAGAAGAAAAGCTGGAGTTTACGAGGATGGTCAGGGATAAGATAAGGGCTTTTGTAGAAGAGTTTTTTGGCAAAATTTAGATCTGGTTCTGATTTTTCTCTTTAAGTCTTAGCTCTTACCTACTTTTATTCTGTTGACTTTCTTGAGGTTTAGCATTATCTTAAACTAAGTTATGTTGAATCGCAATAGGTTGAGATTGTGGTACGATCTTCTGATAGGCTTTATCGGAGTATTAACTTCTACGGTTTTGGTTATTTTGAAAAGGCCCGCCTTTCCTCAGTTTTTTCTGTATGGGTTTATATGCGTTATATACGCTTTGGGTGCACTCTGGATTGTGACCTTTAGATCTACCATAGTATCTTTTGAAATCGCTCTTTTCTTCTTTGTAACTATCACTTTCGGGCCTTTCGTTGGAAGTTTTACTGCAATGATTGTTATCCTTTTGGTTTGGGTTGGTAAGGCACTTTATAGTTATGTTAAAAAGGAAGGGGATCCGTTATATACCCTTAGGGCTGGATTTTTTAACTCTGGACTTTACGGAATCCTTTATCTTTTAGGTGGTGTCGTTTACACCGCACTTGGGAAAGGTTTCTGGGAGTCTCTTATCTCCATCCTTGTAATTATAGTGACGAATGAATTCATTTTTGTTATTAAGGAGATCCTGCGTGGTCAAAATATCTTGGATTACTTGAAGAACGAGGCATTACCCAGCGATTTTGTCGAGCTTTTAATATATCCCCTTGGAATCAGTATGAGTCTTTTATTCAGTACCTATGGATTTCCTGCAGTTATTCCCATCGTCGCGGTAATTCTTCTTCTGGCCTACATAGGTCATCAGTATTCTTTGTATCAACAGGAATTAGAGAAGAATCTTTCAACCATGGAGAGGTTGAATGAAATTCAGGGGATGCTTAACAGGCTAACGGAACCTCAAGAGATTCTGGATTACTCCCTTGCCACCATCTCGAGTATCGTTCCCGCTTCCTTTGTTGCAGTAAGAATATTAAGGAAGCTCTCTTATTTGAGTGAACTAAAGATTTATAGGGATGGGGAAATCAGAACAATTAGCGAAGAAGAGTTTGACAATCTCTCCTGGGATTTGATTTTTAACCTTACTCAGGATGAGCTAATTCTGGGAGAACTATTTATTGGATTAAAGCAAAGGGTTCCAAGGAGTCTTACATCGGCTCTGGAAAATCTGGTGGGAGTAATTAACGTCAGTCTAAACAGGAGTATCATTTATAAGGAGTCGATTCTCGATGGCCTTACGGGTCTTTATACCAGACGGTTCTTTGAAGAGAGGATAAAATCTTATATCGCTCAAAGTAAAAGGGAGAAAACACCTTTTACTATTGTCTTATTCGACGTTGACAAGTTAAAATACGTTAACGATACCTTTGGGCACCTAAAGGGTGATGAATTGTTAGTGTCTTTTTCGAAAATTTTAAGGGAACATACAAGGGAATGTGACCTTCGTGCCAGGTGGGGCGGAGATGAATTTGTTATCGTTCTTTATGGTGTAAGGAAAAGCCAGGCGGAAAGCGTTGCAGAAAGGGTGGTGGAAGAGTTTGGGAAAGTTAGATTTAAGGGCATGGGAGGAGAATTCGTGGCAAGTTGCACATATGCCTGTAAGCAGTTTGATCCTGAATTCCCGGTTACGCCACAAGAATTATTTTACCTTGTAGATTCAATCTTAATTGCTAAGAAAAAGAACAGGCAATAAAGTTGATTTTTAAAGGAGGGATTGTATATGTTAAAAGAAGGGGATCTTGCCCCTGACTTCTGCCTTCCCGATGAGGAAGGTAAAGAGGTTTGCCTGAGCTCCCTTAAGGGGAAGTGGGTTATCCTTTATTTTTACCCTGAGGATAATACATCCGGGTGTACGAAAGAGGCGATCGGGTTCACTGAAAGGATAGAGGATTTTAAAAGGCTGAATGCAGAAGTTTTAGGTTTAAGTAAGGATAGTGTAAAGAGCCACCTCTCTTTTAAAAACAAACACGGACTAAAGGTTAAACTTCTCTCTGATGAATCCGCTGAAGTTTTGAAGAAATATGGCGCATGGGGTAAAAAGAAAATGTATGGTAAAGAAGTTGAAGGGACGATAAGAACCACTTTTTTAATTGACCCTGATGGGCAGATACGAAAAATTTGGCGCAATGTTAAAGTTGACGGCCATGTTGATCAGGTCTTTGAAGCTTTAAAGGAACTAATAAAGGAGGGAGTATGAGCGTGAAGGAAATAATCGAAAAAAGGAGGGCTTATAGGTCACTTCAGCCCTTCGAAGTGACTAAGGAACTCATTGAGGACCTTGTATATTGTGCTTCTCTGGCTCCTTCCTGTATGAACAATCAGCCGTGGCGTTTCGTTTTCGTACACGATCGAAACCTTTTGGAACAAATTTTGTCGGTTATGCCTAAGGGCAACCAGTGGGCGAAGAATGCCGGGATGATAATTGCCGTTTTTTCTAAGAAGGATATGGATTGTGTCCTCGAGGATAACAGGGAATATTTTCTTTTTGATGTGGGTATGGCTACAGCCTTTCTTATCTTAAGGGCCACTGAGCTCGGACTTGTCGCACATCCTATCGCTGGATATGATCCTGTTAAGGTTAAAGAAATACTCGGGATTCCACAGGAGATGGTCTTGATTGCCCTTGTAATAGTGGGCAAGAAATCAGAGGAAATTTCCCCTCTCCTTTCGGAGAAGCAGATACTGGCAGAGAAGCAAAGACCTGAGAGGCTCCCTTTTGAGAAGATAGCTTTTATCAATAGGTATTCCTCTGGTGAGTAGTTTGCATTCTCTTGGCATTATGCATTTTGCTTGACATTTTGCCTTATTGAATTTATATTTTAGCACTAATTCTTTTAGGAGGTTATCATGAGCAAAGTAAAAAGAGAGGATATACTCCAACTATGGGAGTCAGTAACCGACTTTGAGGAGTCATGGAGTGACAAAATAAAGGAACTACAGGAAAGGATTGGAGAGCTTAAAAAATTAGAGGAATATGAATCCGTAAAAGAAGACTTAGAAGAATTGGATGATGAACTTGACAACTTGAATACGGAGATTGAAGATGTGGTGAGTGACGCAATAGATGGGATTATTTCTTTGGATGAACTTTCCGACTTATTCAGGGACTATGCAGATAAACTTTTGATGCTTGAGCAGGAACTGATAGAGCTTGAATTGGAGCCCGAGGAATTTGAAGAAGAATGGGAAGAGGAAGAAGGAGAGGAAGACGAAGACGAGTACTGAGTTATGAGCGAGATCCCAACCAAGTATAACCCACAAGATATAGAGGATAAGATTTATAAATTCTGGACTGAAAAGGAATATTTCAGGGCGGATCCCAAGTCTGCGAAGCCTAAGTATTCGATAATGATTCCTCCGCCGAATATCACTGGCGTTTTGACCCTTGGCCATGTACTGAACAACACCCTCCAGGATATTATGGTCCGCTTTAAGCGAATGCAGGGGCATGATGTGTTGTGGCAGCCGGGGATTGACCATGCTGGAATTGCTACCCAAAATGTTGTGGAAAAAGCCCTTGCTAAGGAAGGAAAAACCAGGTTTGATGTAGGGAGAGAGGAATTTCTGAAACGCGTTTGGGAATGGAAAGAAAAGTACGGAAGTACAATTTTACTTCAACTTCGAAAACTCGGAGTTTCCTGTGACTGGTCCAGGGTTAAGTTTACGATGGATCCTGATCTTTCGAGGGCGGTAATCACAGCTTTTGTGAGGCTATATAAAGATGGGCTCATTTACCGTGGAACTCGAATAATAAATTGGTGCCCAAGGTGCGGGACTGCTTTAGCCGATGACGAAGTGGAATATGTTGAAAAGAAAGGTAAACTTTATTACATTAAATATCCCCTTGTAGATGGTGATGGTCACGTTGTAGTTGCAACTACAAGGCCTGAAACCTACTTAGGAGATACTGCTGTCGCAGTAAATCCTGAGGACGATAGGTATAAGCACCTTGTGGGTAAAAAGGTTAGGTTGCCTTTAGTTACCTGGAATAGAGTGGGAAGCGGGGGTAAGGCGGTTTCTCCTGAGATTCCCATTGTGGTAAGCAGGCGTGTTGATGCGGAGTTTGGTACAGGTGCGGTAAAGGTTACACCTGCCCATGATCCTGTGGATTACGAAATCGGAGAAGAGCTGAATTTGCCTAAGGTTAAAATAATGAACCCTGACGGCATTTTGAATGAAAACGCAGGGATTTTCAAGGGTTTAGACCGTGAAACGGCGAGGGTCAAGGTTATTGAAGAACTGGAAAAGCAGAGTTTTATCGAAAAAATTGAAGGCTATGTTCACAACGTAGGCACCTGCTATAGATGCAATACCGTAATTGAACCCTACCTATCTCCTCAGTGGTTTGTTAAAATGAAGCCCCTTGCCCAAAAGGCAACGGAGGCAGTGAGAAAAGGAGAAGTACAGATAATCCCGAACCAGTTTGAGAAAATCTACTTTAACTGGCTTGATAATGTTAAGGATTGGTGTATTTCGAGACAAATCTGGTGGGGACACAGAATTCCCGTTTTTACCTGTCAGAATTGCGGTAATGTGATGGTTGAGGAAAATCCTCCTTCCTCTTGTAGTGCCTGTGGTTCTTCCAACATAGTTCAGGATGAAGATGTTCTTGATACCTGGTTTTCCTCCTGGTTATGGCCACTTTCGACCCTTGGATGGCCTGAAGATACGGAGTACTTGCGGAGATATTATCCCACCGACCTATTGATTACAGGATGGGATATTTTGTTCTTCTGGGTGGCCAGGATGATTATGGCTGGCTACTATTTTATGGGGGAGAAGCCATTCCACAGGGTTTACCTTCATGGTCTTATCAGGGATGAAAAGAGGAGAAAACTTTCAAAGAGTCTTGGAAACTCACCCGATCCCCTTGATCTGATTTCAAAGTATGGTACGGACGGTGTCAGGATGGGACTTATGCTCATTACACCGGAAGGTCAGGACGTCATCTACTCTGAAAAGAAGATGGAGATTGGTAGAAACTTTGCCAATAAGTTGTGGAATGCCAGCCGACTTCTTCTTATGAATCTTGAAGGAAGCAAAATGAAGCCGGAGCCTGCTATTGATTCCCTTGAGGACAAATGGATACTTTATCTTTTGGATAGAACTATTTCTGAAACCACTAAGGCTCTGGAGGATCTTGATTTTAATAAGGCAGCATGGACCCTCTATGACTTTTTCTGGAGTGAATTTTGTGATTGGTATTTGGAATCGATAAAGCCAAGGCTTGCAAAGAAAGACAAAAAGGCTTTGCAGAATGCTTTCTATGTTTTGATGAACATTCTAAAGCTTCTCCATCCATTTATTCCTTTTATTACTGAGGAGCTCTGGCAGAAAATACCTTTTGAGGGGCTTGAAGAGTCAATAATGGTTTCCGCATGGCCCGAAGTTTCAGGTTTTAATTTTGAGAAGGAATACAAGGAGTTTGAGCTAATTAAGGAATTGATTCAGGGTGTAAGGCAGATTAGGGCGGAAGCCGGCTTAGATGAAAACATTGGAATTTATGCGGAGTTTGAAGATGAGGATTTGCTGAAATCCCTTAAGGAGCATATCCATTTATTGTCTTTTCTCGGAGGGATTAGCAAGGTTGAAAGGGCATATGGCGTTAAAGGAATTCCTCTCATAGTCAAAAATTATCACTTCCTGATACCTGTGGAGGAAGTGGAAAAGGTAGAGAAGATGATTGCCTCCTTTAGAAAAGAGATTGAGGAACTGGAAAATCTGCTGAAGAGAGTGGATGAAAAACTGAAGAATGAGGATTTTCTTACGAAGGCCCCCTCTGAGGTAGTGGAGAAGGAAAAGGAGAAAAAACGAACCTTTGAGCTTAAAATTAGAAGGTTGAGAAGTTATATTGAGGGCCTTGAAAGGTCCTGAGGAGGGGGGTATTGAGTTGCGGTATTTTTGGTTATATAGGTCAATATAAGGTAAAGTTATCCAGTGTAAAAAACCTTCTTAAGGAACTCGAGAGTTTAAAGGAAGATGTAGATACATCACCCCTTGGCGGTCATGGTGCCGGTTATTTTCTATTAAGCGATGGGCTTGTCCTGTACCATAATAAGGTTGGCTATTACGAGAACAGGTCCCCGGTAGATGTGCTTTTTGATATGGAGGATTTTTCACCTGATGACAGCGTGAACTTTTTTATGGGGCATGTGCGCAGGGCCTCCGATGAGTTTTCAAATCCCGACGACCTTGATGAGCTTCATGCACAACCTTTTGTACATACGGGCTCAAAATATAAAGTTGTAGGTATCCATAACGGTTTTTTGAAAAATTATAAGGAACTTGCCAGTAAATTTCAGATTAGTGATTATTTCACTGATTCTGATGTATTGACCCAGGTCTTTTTACGAATTCTGGAAAAGAAAGATGACATCTCAGAATCCTGTGAAGAGTTATTTTCCATAGTTGAGGGCGGAAATACGGCAGCATTCTTAGTTGAGAAGCGAGATAGTTATTGGTTAGTGGTACTCCACACGGGGAAGACGAGAGGACTTGTCCTTTATGAAAATACCGAAGGAGAAATCCTTCTATGTTCCCGTAGAGGTCCTCTTTTGAATTATTTTGGGTATCTTATAAATCAGAGGAACTTCTTTGAGTCATTATATATTCAACCAAAGGAGCAAAATATTTTTATAAACTGGTGGAGAATTGAGGCAAATCCGCCTTTTAGGCTCAGTGAATATTGATCGGTTTCCCTTTCCTTATGATTTTTCCAATAAGGTTTCGTCCTACTTCGTAAACGAGGTGCACAAAGGAATGGCTTTTAAGAATCAAAAGGTCTGCATCGAGACCCGGGCCGATGTTTCCCTTTAACTTTTCCATCTTTATGGCTTTTGCAGCGTTTAGTGTAATACCGAGTAGTGCCTCTTCCACAGAGAGTCCATAGAGAAAAACTCCTAATGCCATTATGAGGGATTGAGAATAGAAGGGAGAGGTGCCGGGATTGTGATCCGTTCCAAGGGCAATGGGGAGTTTTATTTCCCGCATGAATTCAATTTTTGGCCTCTCCTTGAGCCTGAGAAAAAAGCAGGTGCCTGGAAGCAAAACGGGGACAACATTTCTTTCCTTTAAAATTTCAAGGTCTTCTTCGGTGGTATGTTCCATATGCTCTGTAGATACGACTGGAAATTCCATGGCCAACTTAGCTGCGCCGGTGTAAGAAAGTTCGTCGATGTGCATTTTTATCTCGTAGCCGTATTTTACTGCGACGCTTAAGATTTCTCTTGCTTCATCGACTGTAAACGCCCCTTGGTCGATAAAGATATCGATGAATTTTGCCTTTCCTGAAAAGGCCGGAATCATTTTGTCTTTTAGCAGATTTATATAACCCCTTCGATTATCCTTATATTCCTGGGAAATAGCATGGGCTCCAAGAAATGTTGTCACTATGTCGGCTTCATCTTTTTCTTTTAGCATTTCAACTACGTCAAGAAGCTTCTTTTCCGTCTCGAAATTAAGTCCGTAACCCGATTTTGTTTCCACGGTCAGGCTTCCATGGTTTCTCATTTCGATAAGTCTTTCATAGGATACTTTAAAGAGGTTTTCTGTAGAATCTTTCCTTGTGAGAGATACGGTATAATTGATTCCTTTTCCCTCTTTAATTAAATCCAAATACTCTTTTCCTTTCAGTTTGGCGAGGAATTCCTCGTGTCTGCATCCTGAATAGACAAGATGGGTGTGGGGATCCACAAAACCTGGTATGACGGAGTTCCCCTCCGCATCTATGACCTGGTGCTTTTCTTCAGTATAGTACTTATTTTCGATCTCTTTTCTTTTACCAAATTCGACGATTTTACCCTCTTTTATAGCAATTGCAGCGTTTTGAAGGGTTTCTAAATTGCCTTCCTTGAAGTAAACAAGTTCACCAATGTTTGTTACGATTAAATCAACCTTCATAGTGGTATTTGTCAAGGAGCTCCTGAATTAGGAGGGCTCTCATTTCGGCTTCTTTGGTAAGATCATCCTCCGGTACACCGTAATATATCTTTATGTGATAAGGCAAGATCCTGAAAAAGACTTCGTTGAAGAAACCAGGATGGATCTCTTTTATATAGCCAAGGTCAACACCTATCCTCAGGTTTGAGAGGTGCTCGTAGGTTTCCATAAGGCTTAGTAGTTTCGCGGATTGGAGTATAGCTAAGGATTTGTAGATTCTGTCTTCTACTTCCACTGGCCGATCTGCGTAGATCAAGTTTCTTAGCTGATTTTCCAGTTCTACAATCTCTTCAAGGGTAGATGCCATCTTTGTTTTTGTCTCAGCGAAGGAATCGAAGAAAGAGGTGATTTTGATTTGCACAAAGGCACCGTAAGTCTGAATTGTGGTATCCATAAGGCCAGAAAGTACAATTAGGTTTCTTTGAAGTATTTGTGAAAAGTTCTGGATTTGACCGAGTAAGAAAATTGCGGGGATGTGGATCATGGCCGAGATGCTCAAGGCGTGCCCGAGGTACCTCGGTGAAGAGGTGAGATACCCAATGCCCTCTTTGAAGGCAAAATTAAGAGCCCTATCTAAGAGAGCGACGTATATCTGGGATTCTTCACCAATTTCATCCATTTCAGAGTAAGCGCCTCTGAAAATAAGCCTTACGTGATCTCTTTCATTTACCCTTATGATATGTCGTTCACTCTCGTCAAACATAAGGGCTACATTTCTTCTTTGAAGGCTTTCGGACCCAAGAATTCCTCTTTCATAAAGAATCATCGTTAGTTCCGTTGCGGCTTGCTGTGTCTCAATGATATTGAAGTTGTTTTCCCACATTGGAAGTTCTTTTGCTACCTCAATTACTTTTCGTTGAATTTCTTTAAGTTCTTCGTCAGAAAGCTTAGACGGGAATTTGTAGCCATCGAGGTCTCTGTAGTACTTGTAAATTACAAATTGAACTATATTCCCATTGGTTTCAGAGAAGAGATCGGGGACCCTTTCGATGAGTTTCAGGATATCCATTTTAATATATTTTCAAGCTTCCTTATGCGATCCCTAACTTTTATGGCCTCTTTGAACTCTTCGCGCTCTTTAAGCTCTTCTAAGGTTTGTTTCAGTTTTTGTAATTCTGATTCAACGAATTGAGTGAAGTTCTCGGCTTTAAGCCTTTCGCCGTTGAAATAGGAGCGATGGATGATCCTGTCGAATACCTCTTTAAAGTAGGGAAGGAAATAATCGTAGCAAGTGGGGCACCCCATAAGGAAGTTATTTCTGAAGTCTCTGAGGCTTGTGCCACATACATTGCATTTTATTAGTGTTTCATGGGGAATCATTTCCTCTTCCGGTATAATTCTGATACCATTTGCGAGTTCCTCTGCGCATTCTCTGCACAGAAAAAGGGTCGTTGTTTTACCCTCAACGTACTCTTTGTAAGTGATTTCTGCTTCCTTTTTATTACAGCGACTACACAGCATTATAGTACCCCAAGATATGCCTTTATTTGGTTATATATGCCCTCTTCATCAAGTAAGTAAAGCTTCAAAATCTCCTCCCTTGCCCCTTGTTCAATGAAGGTGTCTGGTAGCCCTATATTGTGAATGTTAAATTTCTTGCCCCTTGAAATGTGGATAATTTGCTCATTTACAGCGGAACCAAAGCCACCGGGCAGATTCCCCTCTTCTACGGTGATAATAGCCTTGGGTGAGGATTCGATTATCTCGCGAAGCATCTGGCTATCGAGAGGTTTTATAAATCTTCCATTTATCACTGTGGTTTGAATTCCTTCGCTTTCTAAGCGTTTAGCTGCGAAAAGGGCAGGGTAAACCATCGAACCAGTTGCAATGATGACTACATCCTTGAAATCCTTTCCCCATAACTTCTCCCAGGTGCCTATTGGGATTCTTTCTGGAGATTCTTTCATTGGCACTCCAACAGCGCTGCCCTTTGGATATCTTACAGTAATGGGACCCTCCTCGTAATGGAGCATGGTATAAAGCATGTCCACCAGTTCATCTTCGTCCTTTGGAGCCATCACTACAAAATTAGGAATTATTCTTAAGTAAGCATAGTCAAAAACTCCATTGTGGGTGGCTCCATCATCACCCACGATGCCACCTCTATCCATTACTATTCTGACAGGTATTTTTTGAATTCCAATATCATGAATAAGCTGGTCAAAGGCCCTCTGCAAGAAGGTTGAGTAGATGCAGGCAAAAGGTTTTAAACCGTTGAGCGCAAGCGCGGCAGCGAAAGTTATCGCGTGTTGTTCCGCAATCCCAACGTCAAAGAACCTGTTGGGGAATCTCTCTCTGAAGAGGTCAAGCCCTGTTCCGAGGGGCATTGCAGCAGTAATAGCTACCACTTTGTCATCTTTTTCGGCAATATCAACGATAGCCTTTCTGAAAATGGATGTGTAAGAAGGTTTATCCGATGTTTTTAAGGGTTTTCCCGTTTCCTTATCAAAGGGCCCTAAACCGTGGAAGAACTCTGGGTTTTCTTCGGCGGGTTTATAGCCCTTGCCCTTTCGCGTTAAAACGTGAATAAGGATTGGACCTGTTTTTACCCTCTTAATTCTTGAAAAAGTTTCTATCAACTGTTCTAAGTCGTGTCCGTTCAGGGGGCCAACGTATTCAATGCCCAGTTCCTCAAAGAGGATTGTGGGGACCGCAAAGCTTTTCAGATTTTCCTTAATTTTCTTTGCAAGTTCTCTTAGCCTTTTAGAAAGGAAATGGGATGGTATCTTTTCGAGGAATTCCCACAGTTCCTCTTTTGCTTTGTAGTATTTAGGAGATGTTACAATCTTGGATAGATAATTGGAAATTGCTCCGACATTTTCAGCAATGGACATTTCGTTGTCATTTAAAACGATGATCAGGTCTTTTTTGAGATGCCCTATGTTATTCAGGGCTTCTAAGGCCATTCCACCGGTGAGTGCGCCGTCACCTACAATGGCTACTACTTTGTAATTTTCCCCTTTTAAATCCCTGGCTACTGCAAATCCAAGGGCGGCAGATAAGGCCGTTGATGCATGACCTGCCCCAAAAATGTCGTGTTCACTTTCACTCCGTTTCAAAAATCCGCTTACACCGTTGAGTTTTCTAAGGTTTTTGAAGGCTTTCCTGCGTCCCGTAATAATTTTGTGAGCATAAGCCTGATGGCCAACATCCCATATGAGTTTGTCCTTAGGGGAGTCAAAAACGTAGTGAAGGGCGAGGGTTAGTTCCACTGCGCCGAGGTTAGGAGCAAGATGGCCTCCATTTTTTGATACCACGTCAAGGATGTATTCCCTTAATTCCTGGGCAAGCTGATAAAGTTCTTTTAGCGAAAGTTTTTTAATATCCTTCGGCGAATCAATTTTTTCAAGCAATGCCATAATTTTATTTTAACCTTAAATCTTCGTAGCAGGAAAGGGCTGCAATAGCACCCTGGGCCGCTGCTACTACTACTTGGGCTACTCCTCCGGTAACGTCTCCGGCTGCGTAAACCTTTGGCATCGAGGTTCTCATTTTTGAATCAACTTTTATATAGCCCCTCTGGTCCAGTTCAACACCAAGGGATTTTGCCAGTTCACTTTGAGGAATTAGTCCGACGTAGATAAACACCCCATCGGCTTCAATTTCCTTCATTTCCCCAGTTTCTCGGTTTATAAACCTCACGCCTTTAACTTTTTCATCCCCAAAGATCTCGGTAACTTGAACGTTTTTAATGTATTCTATGCCAAGTTCTGATAATTTTTTCACGTAAGCATTCTCACACATATAACGAGGCATATACTCAAGGATCGTTATTTTTCGGGCTATACCGTGGAGGGATATGGCAGCAATAGCACCGGAATTACCGCCACCAATAACTACTACCCTTTGATCCTTGAAAAAGTACCCATCACAGGTAACGCAATAAGATACACCTTTCCCATAAAATTCCTTTTCACCTTTTACATTAAGATGTTTGTGGGTGGTTCCTGTGGCGAATATAATTGCGCTGGCGAGGTAATCACCATGCTCTGATTCCACAAAAAATCGCCCATCCTCCTTCTTCTCTATTCTGGAAATGGGTGACATTTCAATGACAGGCAAATAACTTTTAGCATGTTCCTTTATCTTTGATGCCAATTCCTCGCCTTTAATTCCCAAAAAGCCGGGATAATTTTCAATGAAAGGTGCTTCTGAAGCCAGTCCTCCTGCAATACCTTTGTCAATGACGACTCCTTTTAACCCAGCGCGGGTGGCGTAGATTCCTGCGCTTAGACCCGCAGGACCGGCTCCTATAATCACTACGTCAACCTCTTCCGTTTCCTTCTTTTTTCCCATTCCTGGTACAAATAGCATAGTCACGCCTCCTTGAATAAGGCTTTAAAATTAAAATATGGCTGATTTCCAGAGTTTAATTATAAATCTGCTTAAAAAGAATTCAAAAGGTCTCTCGTTTAACTCTATCAGGAAAAAGCTGAGAGTTAAGGGGGGACAGGTCAAGGCTTTACAGAGGGATCTCAAAGGGTTAGTGGATCAGGGACTCGTTTATAAAGATGGGAGCAGGTACGTTGCCGTTTCGTCCGAGACAGAAAAAGGTTATTTTCAAAAGTTTGCCGGTGGATTTGGCTTCCTCTTGAGGGAAGGTAAGGAGGATATATTCATTCCGCCCCATGCAACGATGGGTGCAATGGATGGAGATTACGTTCTTGCTGTTATCGTAAGGGAAAGGGAGGGGAAAAAGCCAGAGGGAAGGATAATTAAAATTTTAAAGCGAGCCGAGAAGAGTTATTCAGGAACTATAAGAAAACGGGGGAAACGTTACATTATTGTTCCTGATGATAAAGCACTGCCATCAGAACTGAATATAGCAAAGGCAAAAAAGGAAGGCTTAAAGCTGAAAGATGGCCTTAAGGTTGTTTTTAAGGTCAAAGAAGACAAGGCTTATATTGAGGAGATTGTTGGTTTTGAGGATGATCCCACAGTTGACTATAAACTCGTGGTTGCAAAGTATAAGTTAAAGGAAGAGTTTCCAAAGAAGGTTTTAGACGAAATTGAAAGGGTTGAGATTGCTGATAGAAGAGAAGATCTCCGCGATGATTATATCATTACCATTGATCCCCGAGATGCTAAGGATTTTGACGATGCCATTTCGGTTAAGAAAGAGGGTAATCTTTATCTCCTTGGGATTCACATTGCCGATGTTTCAGCTTATGTTATGGAGGATAGCAGACTGGATAAGGAGGCTATGTCCCGTGGTTGTAGTACCTATCTAATTGATAAAGTCATTCCAATGTTACCGCACCAGCTTTCTTCTGACCTCTGCTCTTTAAAACCCGGTGAAGACAGGTATACGATGAGTGTCTTTATGTGGATCGACAAGGAAGGTAACGTGGTGAAGAGAAGATTTGCAAAGAGTATAATAAATTCGAAGGCAAGGCTTTCGTACGAAGATGCTCAGAGGATTATTGACAGTCAGGAACTGGAGAAAGACAGCGTTTCGATTTTTGTGGGTAACTCTTTCGAATACATAAGGGAGTTTTTGCTTCTTGCCCGAGAATTAGCATGGATTTTAAGGGAAAGAAGAGAGAGGCGAGGAAGTCTCGATTTCGATTTGCCGGAACCGGTGGTTGAACTGACGCCCCAGGGGCGGGTAATTTCCATCAGCCCCTCATTAAGATTAGAAACGCACAGAATCATTGAAGAATTTATGGTAAAGGCCAATGAGACGGTCGCGGAATTCTTAGAAGGGCAAGGTATGCCTGCCATTTTCAGGGTTCACGAAGTCCCTGAAGAATCAAAAATTCAAAATTTCCTTAGGGTGGCTGAAGGGATCCTGGGGGTTAAATTCTCCTTCAATAAAATTGACAAGTTTGCCTTGCAGAAGATAGTCAAGACTGCTGAAGAGATGGGGCATGCCCCAATAATATCCTATTTACTTTTGCGGTCGATGAAAAAGGCAAAGTATTCTATTCAGAATATAGGCCATTACGGCCTTTCTTCAGACAGCTACGTTCATTTTACTTCCCCCATTAGAAGGTATCCAGACCTTGTGGTTCACAGGTTATTGAAGAGGGCCATTTCGAAGAAAAAATGGACGCCCACCGATGAGTATATGCAAAAGCTTGATGAAATCGCAAAACTTTCATCTCAGAGGGAAGAGATCTCTGAGGAGGCTGAATGGGAACTGGTTGATCTCAAGAAGTACGAGTTTATGAAGGAGAAAGTGGGTGAAGTGATGCAGGGTATAGTGACACACCTTGTACCTCAAGGTATGTTTGTTGAGATTGAAGAGTTCCTTACCGAAGGTTTCATACCCTTCTCGAAACTAAAAGAGAGTGTATCTTTTAATGAGGAAAATTTCGAGGTCACCTTAGGTGATAAAAAAATCAGGTTAGGCGATAAAATCATGGTGAAGATACTCTCTGTTAACAAGTGGGCAAAAAGTATGGAATTAGGGCTTGCAGAAGCTTAGATAAATATAAATTAGCTTAATTTCCTTTTGTCTGGATTTAATAAATTTCAGTAGCCTGGAAAAATGTCATCATTATTTAGTGGTAGTCTGCATAAAGGGAATCCGCAAAGTCTTTGAAAAATTGTTCTCCAGTCATTTTATATAGAAAGCGTATTAGGTTGATATGTAAAGAATGATACAAAGGGTCTTGATGGTGATGCTTTAGGCAGTAATAGCTTATGCCACCTGGATTCCTAAATAATGGGAGTTTATCTTGCAGTGTGGTTAGCGAAGCATCAATGTAGAATTTCGCTTCAGGGTCTTTGGTTAACCTCCAAAATTCGTAAAGGCCGAATAGTCCAAAAATGAAACCATTTAACACGTTATCTGGAACATCCATAGGATATTCTTCAATCCAGTAGTATTTATCAGGTGTAAGGTAAACAACCCACGGATATAAATCGCGATTCACATTTTTAAAAGACTGAAAAATTTTATCGGCTGCTTTCAAGTACCTTGGGTTATGGGTTACATTGTTGAGTCTAACAACTAACTCCAGTACAAGTCCTTGAGCCATCCCTGAATACCATGGGGCGAAGAGGGTGTCACTGGAGCCATGGACTCTCGTATTAAATTGGTAGATGGTAATAGTATTTTCCGTCGTCAGGATTCAAAAACAATGGAACCCCCTCAGGGTCTCTCGGATAGTCTTCATTCAACGGTACTGGAGAGCTATATACAAACCACAAGCTGTCGTAGGGAAGGATTTTTAGGTTGTATGTTCTAACCACACAATCTGGCTTTTCAAAGGGTTCCTCAATGCTTTTATTGCATGAGGCAAAAATTAGCATTGCTAAAACAATTAAGGTGACAGGCTGCTTCATGGCGTACATTATAAAAACATTTATTTGGCACAATATATTGCTCAGCGTCAAAGGTTTTTGAAGTTTTACTTAAATTTTACCAAATTCTCTTTTTTGAAGCCGCGGGTTTTAAGATTCATCGAGAATCTTTAATAATTTAGTAAGCAGTGGAAAAGGGGTAGGATAATGAAGAACACAGTCCTGGTATTAATACCGGAATTGGCTGATGAGCATAAAAGAATTGTTAAAGAAGAATTGGGTGAAGGGTTTGAGGTGTATTTTGATGTAACCTCGGCACCCATTGATAAAGTTGAGATTTTGATGGTTTTCAGGTGGGAAGGAATAGTGGAAGGATCTTTGATTGAACAGATTAAGTCTTTAAGGCTTGTGCAGGCAATAACCGCAGGTATTGATCACATTCCTGTAAAAGATCTTGCAGAGAGAGGGATAGCGGTGCAGGGTGCCCCGGGTGCCAATTCGAGATATATAGCGGAACATGCCTTTGCTATGGTCCTCACTGCTTTTAAGAAGATTTGCATTCATAATCAACTAATGAGAAAAGGGGAGTTTCATCAGGAATTCATGCATAGAACACTCTTCGAAAAAAATATGCTCATTCTCGGTTTCGGTACCATAGGCCAGAAAATAGCAAGGATTTCAAAGGTCTTTAAAATGAAACTTCGGGTTTTCAAGAAAAATAGAGAGATTCCTTCAGAGTTTCAAAATGGGGTGGAAAAGGTTTACACTTCAAAGGCTGAGCTTGAGGAGGCTTGGCCCTGGGCTGATGTGATTGTGGTGGCACTACCGTTAAATGAGGAATTGAAAGGGCTTATAGGAGGCTATGAATTGGATAGAATGAAGAAAGACGCCACGATCGTAAATATTTCCCGAGGAAAGATCATAGACGAAAAGGCCCTCTATGAGCACCTCGTAAGGAATCCAGATTTTATCGCCTGTCTTGATGTTTGGTGGGTATATCCCAAGGAAAATGAGGAGTTTAAGCAGCATTATCCCTTTGAGAAGCTGGAAAATGTTTTAATGACGCCCCATGTAGCTCCGAAGGTACCTGGTTATTTTGAGAACATGCTGAAAACAGCCTGCAGAAAGGTTAAAGAGTATTTTGGCTAATTTTACCGGTACTTTTAACTCGACGTGGTTTCTGGATTTTGATCGGTAGGTACGGCAATCTCAATGGTGTCAGGTAAATTGAAGAAGGCTACAGCGAGTAAAATCCAGCCAACAAACATTGCGAAAATCCCCAGTATAACTATTATTCCAATGGCGCCGTAAAAGATGAAATCCCCGGCGAGTGCAAAGGTTTTTATCGTGGTTTTGGCAGTGATGCTTTTAAGACTCTCCCGATAAAAGTAAGTCGATAAAATCGTAATTGCATAAAGAAGTAAAACGAAAAAGATCAGGGCGAAGCTTATTTCTGAGAAAATGTCATAATAACTCATATAACTACCAAAGAGGACCATTTTTGCGATGGACCAGGCCCCATTTATTACGGCTAAGGTGATTGCAAATCCTGTCCCAACGATGTTAATTATTATTCCGATGAGATATTTTCTGAAGATTTTTTCTTCCTTTAATCTCTGAGCAAGTTCATATAAAGCGATCAGTATTAGAATTAATCCAGCGATTCTCAGAAGTGGACCAATACGGCGGAGTCCACCCAGAAGGGTAAAGATTACTCCAATACCACCGTAAATTTTTACATTTTTAAGGTCGATCTTTTCCATAGCTAAATTTTACTGAAAGGAACCCCGAAGATCAAGTATGTTACTCTACTTTCCTTGGGTATGATACCACAAATTGTCCCTTATGTACTTTGTTCGATAAAACATGATGTAAAAGGATTCATCTTTTATCTCTTGTTGTTGCCTCAATCTTTCAAGTGTTTCTATCATTTAAATGAATAAATGCAGAATCAGGGTAATGCCCCATGGCCGGCTTGGTGTCATTGGAGGAAACGGACCTGAAGCCAAGGTAAAACCATATTTCCCCGGACCAAAGGGTGTCTTTTTATAATAGATTTTGTTAAGGGAATCTTATACCCAAGGAAGTTCCGTGGCATAAACAGTTGTGTCTTCACACCATAGTTCTGGAGTAACTATTGTATCTTTACCTTCTGCGTACCAATAACCTACATCAGGTAATCTCTGAGTTTTGTAAATAAAACCCGATAAAGTATCACCTGGTAGTAAACCAGAAGTTCCTATTTGCCAGAGCCATATGGTCTTTTTAGGGGGCTCTGCTTCCCAATTTTGTGGAGCAATAGTGGTATCAGTATATTCACCTGCAAGAAATGATGTATCGTTTGTAATCTCCCAAAACCTTACAGGTTGACCACTTTTTGGAAGGTTTATTAAAGTATATTCAAATACAAATCTTGTTGTATCCACTGTATCAAGAGAACTAGAAGCAATAACTTTTAGCTCGAAATTATCTTCAATTGGGACTTTTATTATAACTTGTGGCCTTTGAGAATAAGGAAAGGAAACAAATAATAACGCCACAATGATGTTTTTCATATTTCACCTCCCTGGTGAAACAGTAGAATGACGGCAATTTCGGCCGTTTTCATAAGGCCCATCAAAATTCGCTCCTAAAAGCACTTATCAAGTTAATTATGCTGCGCTCCTCAAAGTTTATCTACTTGAAATGGGATTATTTCATCAAAAATAATAAACGGCTACCATACCGCATGCTTTCATTCGGTAAGCGTGGAGCAATGCAGAAAATCGAGAAAAAAATAAAGAGGCATGAAAGAAACGCACCGTTAAAGCGGGTGTTAAAAGTTGAAGGTGTAGGCGAAGAATCAGAAAAAAGTTATTGGGTTTGAGAAATAACATAAGGGTAGCAAAATTGACAGAAGCAATAATCAAACTAAAAAGGGAGCTCGACAAGGCCAAAAGCAAGAAAAAGAGCCTCAAAGGGGAATCAGAACTAAAATACAAGATCATACAATTACGCTTAATTTTGAGGGGTTGAGATTTTGCTTTTTCATTTTCATGATTATAAAATTTTCAAAATTAAAGGGGGTAAAATGTCAAAGGTTTTAAAATTAGTAGTATCCCTTGCAATACCTTTAACTGTTGGTTTTGTTGGGAGTATCTTCACGTCAACCTCTGTTAATACATGGTACAAGGAGATAAACAGGCCATCTTTCACTCCACCGAATTGGCTTTTTGCACCTGCGTGGACTTTACTTTTCATTCTTATGGGGCTGGCTTTTTATTTCGCCTGGTTAAAGGGATTTGGTGGCAATCCTTCTCTATGCATAGGTATTTTCGCAGTCCAGCTCCTTTTGAACCTCTTGTGGTCAATCCTATTCTTTGGACTTAAAGCACCATTATATGCTTTCGTCGAAATTGTATTTCTTTGGGTTGCCATTCTCATAAACGTAATCGTATTTTTCCGTGTATCAAGGGTTTCCGGCTATCTTCTTCTTCCATATATCCTATGGGTGAGCTTTGCCTCTGCTTTAAATCTCGGAGTAGTACTTCTGAATAAGTTCTAACCCCCCTTGTTTGACCTTAGCGCTTTTGTTCGCGAAGGGCTGCAGAGCGTTTTTTTCTTTTCTCTTGCGTTATGGGCTTTAATAAGAGTACTCAGATTTTTCAGCAGGTGTCGGGCGCCATCGAATGGGATTAAATCGATTTCCATTATAATACCGGCGAGGAATGAAGAGAGAAGGTTGCCAAAACTACTGAATTCAATTAGATACCAGACTGTGAAACCGTTGGAAGTGATAGTGGTGAATGACGATTCCAGTGATGCTACCGCGGAAGTAGCCGAAGGATATGGTGCGAAGGTACTCAATGTGAAACCGCCTCAAGGATGGTTAGGAAAGAGTTTTGCATGCTATGCAGGAGCAAAAGCAGCAAAGGGTGAGATCTTGCTGTTCCTGGATGCTGATGTGATCTTAGCACCTGAGTTCCTCGAAAGATTTGGAGACCATATTGGAGAAAATACGGTTTTATCCATTCAACCTTACCACATTCTGGAAGATTTTTATGAGCATTTTTCCCTATTGTTTAACCTAATTGCTGTGCTTGGGATAGATGCAAGGAAAAAGAAAAATTGTACGTTTAAAATAAAGGGTCTCTTCGGCCCCTGCATATTTTTCCCAAGGCGTTTATATGAAGAGACAGGAGGCCATCTACTTGCAAGAAGTAGCATTATTGAGGACATGGATATGGGAATCTCTCTTGCGGAGAAAGGTGTGAATCTTTTATCTTTGCCTCACAACGGTCTGATCAGCTTTCGAATGTACCCGGAAGGGATACGAAGTTTAATATTTGGATGGATGAAGAATTTTGCTACGGGAGCAAGTCGCTCTTCCTTTTTTACAATATTACACGTTTTGGGAATTGTAGCTACATCTTTCAACTGCTTGAAAGGAATTTTCGAGAATCTTAATTCGCCTTTGTTGTTCGGGTACACGCTGCTATACGTTGTTTTCTTAGGTCTTGTCTATGTTGCTGCGACAAAACTTGGGTCATTCAAATGGTGGGACACTATTATCTGGCCTTTACATGTAACTTTTTTTGTGGTTGTGTTTCTCTTGTCTCTGGTTTTAAGATTTCTGCACATACCCATTCCTTGGCGCGGGAGAAAAGTTTACCCCTCTTAAAATATCTTCTGCTAACCAATGCTCTTCGAGTCCCTGATTTCCATATACCGTAAATGTTTCTTGAGATACTGCAATAGGAATTTTTTAGTATGGGGTAATATGCAATTGGAGCAATCCCAGTAACCATATTCATTTCTTAGGCCATAGGGAGAATTGATTTTGCACCCACCGAATTCCTTCCTTTCTTCATCCCAGATGTCACAGTCGTAGTAAGGACATCCACAAAAAAAGCAAATAAGCTCTTCTTCGGACATTTCGTGGCATCTTTCATTGGTCTTGTACAGAGGGCAGAAATCGGGCTTCAGCACTTTCATATTCTTGAAGGTGAAAGAGTCTGCTATTTGCTGCGGATTTTCAAGGTGGTTTTTCTTCACGATTTCTGCCCTCTTTTTCGTAAACTCCTTGAACCACTTCTGGAGCGGATTTTCAAAGTCAGGTATCAAAATTTCTCCTATTCTCTGAAGATACCGATGGGTCCTACACCTTTTGCAAGTCCCGCATTTATGGGATCATAAACAATGTTGCTATCAGGGTCCACAAAGAAGATGTAATTGGAATCAGATGCATTAAAGACGGATACAAGGCCTGTATTTCCGTCCTTGATAATCCTTGATGCCCCATAAACTATCATCACCGTGTCAATGAGGCTGTTATTTCTTATTCTAAAGATGCCATTCATAAAGTCGGTGCATAATACAGTTCCATTGGAGAACACTTCAAAGTCGCTTGGGTAGAAGTTTACTTTAATTGAATCTTCGATAGCAAGAGTTGAAGGGTTAATGATATATAGGGCGCCCGTGTTCCCGGCGTAATCTCCGGTGCAACATACCCATATTTTGTTATCTCTAATTTTTACTACCTGTGGGTTTTTACCAACTTTCACGGAGTCCTTGGAAAATCCTGCTTTGGTCTTTGTGACTACATACAGGTAACCATCACCGTAAGTATAATCTTGAATATTGAATCCAGTGGATGCCACCAGGATTTTTCCGTTAAACGCGGTTATACCCTCGGGCCATTTACCTACTGTAAAGGAATCTACGGGAAGAAAATTCTGGTTTAATACATAAACCATGTTGTTTGCCGCTAAGGTCACATAGAAATTTCCATTCATATATGCAATGGAATACGGGTTGGAACCTGTAGGAAGCGGTTTTCTCGATAGAAGCTTCATCTGGGAGAGGTCGATTACATCAAGGGCTGGAATACCTTGAAATCCTGAGTTTACAATAATTCCGGTGGTTCCGAGGATTAAAAGGTCGTTAGGTGTTCTCCCTGTGGTTATTACATCTTCGTAGAGGGTATCTTTGTCTAAGTCGTAAAAGGAAACCGTTTCAGAGAGTGTATTTACAATTACAAGGTAGTTTTTGAGTTCAGGAACATATTCCTCCGCCTTTCTACAGGCGATAAGGCTGAACAGGACAACGACTATTATTAAGGTTACTGTTTTTTTGAGCATACTACATCCTCCTGTTTACTGAGATTTCAAAGAATAGCTCCCGGCCGGGGAGGGGATATCCCCTTACAATTTCATAATTCTTATTTAAAAGGTTTTCTACACCTGCTCTTATTGCAAAATTTTGACCGCCTAAAGTAAAACTTTTCTCCATGGAAAGATTTATCATCCAGACGGGAGGTAGCATTTTTGTACTATTTGGCCTCTCGGGGCGTTTGCCTATGTAACTGAGTTCTATCTTAGTAGGTCCCATTCCGAGACTGCTGCTTAAGGTTAGATTTGGCCTGTAGATAAAGGGCGTACCGTTTAATCGGGAGTCCTGTAAGTTTAGATTGAACTCTGCATAAATGATGTCCTTCCGAGGTTTAAAAACTGCCTCAAGCCCGGCGCCTTTATGGGACAAAGACGCAAAATTTTTAGGCACGTATTTATCTTCCTGAACCCATAGGATTCCGTTGTTTATTTTTTTAAAGAATACAAAGAGGTTCAGGTAAGATTTTGGCGATACCTTCCGAAGGCCGGCATCTATGTTGAAAGACCTTTCTGGTTTTAGTTCTGGATTTCCCCTTGCAAAGTTATCCTCAGGCCAGTAAAGTTCATTTAGGGTTGGATTCCGGTGATTTAAGGAAACTGTCAAAAAACCGAAAAGGTCAAATTTTAGATTATTGCTTAAGGAGATAGAAGGATTGGAGAAGAGGGTTTTAAAGGTTGGGTTGTAAATAAGGTTTATTGTTGCAATTAGCTCAGTCTTTTGAGTCAACATCCTTTTAATACCTAAGATGCCAAAAATTTCAGGAATGATGTGATTACCTATTTTTGTGGAGTTTGCCCCATATAAATTTGCACCTGTTTCTACCTCTTTTCCCTTTATAACTCCTCTAAGGAAAAGGGTTTTGTGAATGTCTGACGTGCCTGAGGATGTGTAAGTTTGAGAAGTGTAATTGGAGGAAAGTTGAAGGTTGCATTTCTTAAGAGAGAAATTAAAGTTTGAGCCAGCAGATAGCTCATCCCTTTCTCCCATGGATAAACTACCGAGGGGGCCGGGGGCACCAGCCTTTCTTTTAATAACTAATACGGTCCCCTGACTGAATTTCGCTAAAAAACCCGTTTTTTTATCGTGGGTATTTTTTACCCAGAGGGTAATATTTTCGTATTCAATAGGAAAGCTATCGGTGAAGGTCTCGTGAAAAACAGTAAAGGAAAGGCCCTTAAAGGGTACAATACCGAGTTTTAGTTCTTTTCTAAGATTTGAAGCTTTTACTTCAAGTGGGTTTTTCAGAGGGATTAAATTTATTGCGCCTCCGATCCCTGTAAGACCGCTAACAGGGCTTGAGCTGTGGATGACTTCTGCGATGCCGATGAGGTTTGCAGGGATTAATGATAGTTCCTGATACCCCAGCATGGGATTTATGAGAGGGATCCCGTCAAAAAACACTAAGTTTTCTTCCGGTAAAGTGCCTCCTAAGGATGGTGAGTAAATATTGTATCCTTTGAATAACAAAAGATTCGAATAGATAGGGGTCGAATAAAAGGCTAAGGATTTTATGGAATAGTTGTAGGGGACTCTGAAGTTTGAAAGGAGATGGTCAAGGCAGGCATAGCTATAAATTGTGTCTTTAATTTCAAAAAATGGCAGAAAAGATACAAATAAAAGCAAAAACTCCATTTAATCCTCCTTCCCCACACCCCGGGGGCGGGTTTCAACCTGTCCGGATTCGGGTCTCCCGGCTCGTGGCACCTTCCTCGCCTTCCCAGAGAAAGAGCTTGCACCCTTTTCTCCAGTGGCCTTTTGAGGAAGGCCTTTTGCCACTCACGGTTGCGGGGGCAGCGTGGGATTTTCACCCAACTTCCCCTCACCCGGACAATTCCAAAGAGCGTCAAAATTATACAAGATCGGGTCTGGATGTCAAAGAATCTTTTTATATGGATAAAATGGGCAACTTAAACCTTTTATCTTGAAGGTTTTAGGTATGAAAAATAGCTTTTTTTAGCAAGCTTTGCTTATATTTAGTAAGGGATTTTGTCTTCCTTTTTAATCCAGACCTCGAAGGCCTTGTTCTTCTCAGGGATGTCCAGTTTGATCATTTTAATTTTTCTATCTTCTGGCTTCTTGCAAATTTCTTCATAGAATTCAAGGTCGTCAAAACCTGCATTTTTGGCGTCTTCTCGTGTCGCTGCGTAGTAAATTTTATCTATCCTTGCCCAGTAGATGGCACCAAGGCACATAGGGCAAGGTTCGCAAGAGGTGTAGATTTCAGTACCCTGAAGATTAAAGGTGTTTAAGTGTTTTGCAGCGTCGCGGATTGCAACTATTTCAGCATGGGCGGTAGGATCATTTATCGAGGTAACAAGGTTTGTGCCTTTTCCGACTATTTTACCGTCTTTGACAATTATTGCAGCAAAGGGCCCACCACGCCCTTCTTTGACATTATTTTCAGCCATCTCAAGAACTATCTTCATGAACTCGAGATCTTCTTTTTTCATATTCCGCGTCCTTTTTGAAGGCATAAAATATTAAAGCAATTGTTTCGTACGAAGGATGGTATTTTAGAAATTTTAAACTCACCTGTTTTATTCCCTTTCATTGATTGCACGTGGCTTGTTAATTATACTTTTAGCGATGAAAATTAATCTCAAAATAGCTATAGATGGTCCAGCCGGTGCCGGAAAGACAACCACTGCAAAATTGGTTGCAAAGGCTCTGGGTTTACTCCCTGTGGACACCGGAGCGATGTACAGAGCGGTTGCCCTTGCGGTATTGAGGAAAGGGATAGACCCTACAAAAGGTGAAGATGTTAAAAAGATCATCGACGAGGTGGAAATCGAGCAAAAAGTGATAAATGATGAGGTCAAAACTTACCTTAATGGAGAGGATGTATCTGAAGTCATAAGAACCCCGGAAGTTGATAAGGTGGTGTCGATTATTTCTGCTTATCCCTTTGTCAGGAAAAAGATGGTTGAATTACAGAGGAGTATGGCTCAGAGAGGTGGAGTTGTAATTGAAGGTAGGGACATCGGAACAGTGGTTCTCCCTGATGCTGACCTTAAAGTTTATATGGAGGCTTCTCCAGAGGAAAGGGCAAGGAGACGGCTAAAAGAGCTGGAATCAAAAGGCATTAAAGCAGATTTCAACAAAATTCTGGAGGAAATAAAGAAACGAGATGAGATGGATTCAACGAGGGATTATGCCCCTTTGAAAATCCCTGATGATGCCTTTATATTAGATACAACAAATCTTTCTATTGAAGAGCAGGTAGATTTGATTCTAAAGGAGGTAAAAAGGCGTTTTGGCCTTTCATAGATGAGTTTCAAGTGGATTTTAGCAAAGATTATCCTTTACATTCCCTTTAAGTTCGTATTTAGACTTAGGGTGTATGGAAGTCATAATGTACCAAGGAAAGGTCCCTGTATTATTTGCGTTAACCATACCTCTTTTTGGGATCCACCCTTTGTTGGATTTGCATCTCCAAGAGAACTTCATTTCCTTGCGAAGAGAGAGCTTTTTGAGAATGTGAAGGCTTTTGGAATGCTGATTTCGTTCTATAATGCGATACCCATTGACCGAGAAAACTCTCTTTCTGGTTTGAAAAGGGCTATGAATCTTCTCAAAGAAGGTAAAGCATTAGTCATTTTCCCTGAAGGCACAAGGAACCGTACAAAAAATAAATTTTTACTGCCTTTAAAGGAGGGGGCAGCCCTTTTGTCCTTGAAAATGGACGTACCGATAATTCCTGCTTATCTATTTGAGAGCAAAGGGAGTGTGCTGGATTGGATAACGGGAAAGAGAAAGCTAAGAATAAGGTTTGGAAAGCCTTTACTTCCAGGTGCTTATAAGATGAATTCTGATGATCCCGTAAAGGATCTGACAAAAGATATAGAGTGGAGGATGAGGGAGTTATATGCCAGAGGTTAAACTAACCGAAGAGTACGGTTTTTGCTTTGGAGTTAAAAGGGCTCTTGAGATAGCGAGAAGGAGTTTGAGAGAAGGTAAAAAGTTTGACAGTCTCGGACCTATTATACATAACGAGTACGTGGTTGATGAGTTGAAAAAGGAAGGTGTTGAGGTAATAGATAGTATAGAGGAGAGCAAGAAGAATCTTGTTCTCATAAGGACCCATGGTGTTCCTCCGGAGATATACGAAAAAGCGAAGTCCCTAGGTAAAGAGTTGATAGATTGTACCTGTCCTTTTGTTTCCAATGCACAGAAGTGGGCCAAAAAGTTTTATGAAGAAGGTTATGTTGTAATTGTAGTGGGCAAGAAGGACCACCCGGAGGTTGTTGGAATTGTCGGTCATACTGAAGGGAAGGCTATTGTGGTTTCTTCCTCACAGGAATTGGATGTCGATCTTATAAGGAATAAGAAGGTTGGGGTTGTTGCACAAACGACATCAAGGCTTGACATGATTCAAGATGTTATGAATAGGCTTGTTGAAGAGGCCAGTGAAGTTCGTTTTGCCAACACCCGTTGCAATACAACACAAAAAAGGCAGGAGCAGGTTGAGAAGCTATCCAGGGAAGTGGACGTGATGGTTATTGTCGGTGGGAAAAACAGTTCAAATACCAGAAGACTTTATGAAATTGCTTCAAAGAATTGCAAGAAGGCTTATCTTGTTTCATCTCCTGATGAAATATCAGGGGATTGGTTTTATAATGTTAACTCTGTCGGAGTTTCAGGTGGGGCTTCAACACCCCCTGAGATGGTAGAAGAGGTTTATGAGAAAATAAAAAATCTTTTGGGAGGAGGAGGATATGGTGGAGGAAAAGTTGATGCAAGACAGTGAGTTCGAAGAACTCTTGCAAAAAAGTATAGTGGTGCCGAGGGAAGGGGAAATAGTAAGGGGTACCATTGTAAAAGTAACACCACAGGAAGTTTTCATAGACATAGGTACAAAGTCAGAAGGTGTTTGCCCCAGGGTTGAGTTTAAGGAGCCAGATATCAAGCCAGGGGACGTGGTTTATGTATACATTGATGCCATTGACGGAAAAGATGGCAGGACCATTGTTTCCAAGCATAAAGCTGATTTTCTAATGGTTTGGGATAGGATTAACGAGTCCTATAAGAATGAGGAGATCATTGAGGCGAAAGTTCTAAGGCAAATAAAGGGTGGACTCATCGTTGAGGTTTTTGGGGTGGATGCCTTTTTGCCCGGTTCACAGATTGACGTAAAGAAGGTTAAGAACATCGGTTCCTTTGTGGGGAAGACGATCCAGGTCAAAATCATTAAACTCAACAGGCAGAGGAAGAACATCGTGGTTTCAAGGAAAGAGGTAATAGAGGCTGAACTCGAAAATCAAAAAATGAAACTTATGTCCATGAAAGTTGATGATATTTTAGAGGGAGTTGTGAAGAATATTACCAATTTTGGGGTTTTTGTAGACGTTGGCGGTATAGATGGATTTATTCACATTTCTGATCTTTCCTGGACCAGAGTTGAAGACATCCATAGCATAGTAAAACCGGGTGATGTGATTAAGGTAAAGGTTCTGGAAATAGACTATGAAAATAACAGGTTGTCTTTGGGGTACAAACAACTTCAGCCCCATCCCTTTGAAAAAGTTGCGAGCAAGTATCCCCTGGGTTCGCTCCACAAGGGAAATGTCAAAAAGATTTTGGACTTTGGTGTCATCGTTGAACTGGAACCCGGCGTTGAAGGCCTTGTTCACATAACGGAAATGAGGTGGGGAAAGCCTCCTGTCCATCCATCTGAGATGGTGAAGGAAGGTGATAAAGTCGATGTGGTGGTCCTTAATGTGGATGTGGAAAAACAGAGGATTTCACTGGGAATGAAACAAGCTACTCCAGACCCCTGGTCCATGATTGATGAAAAATATCCTGTGGGCAGCATTGTAAAGGGCACTATAAAGGATTTTGACAGCCAGGGTGCCTTTGTAGAGCTGGAAGATGGGATTCAGGGTTATCTCCATGTTGGCGATATTTCCTGGACTAAGAGGTATAAATCGCCAGAGGAAGCCCTTAGACGGGGTCAAAAGCTACGCTTCAAGGTTCTTGCCACGGATAAGAAGGGAAGGATGGTTATGCTCAGTCTTAAGCATACAAGGCCCAATCCATGGGAGGAAATAGAGAAGACCCTGCTTCCAGGAACGGAAATCAAAGCAGTGGTCACTGAGATTACTGACAGAGGAATATATGTTGAAATACAGGGAGCGCTTGAAGGTTTCGTACCTGTCAATCAGCTACAGAGAAAGGGCAATCCTGCCGAGGTTTACCAGGTTGGAGAGGAGTTGAATCTAAAAGTGTTCAGGGTTGAACCTGCAAAGAAGAGAATTTTACTTTCTGAAAGAGAGTTTTACAGGGCGAAAGAAAAACAGGAAGCGGCTGCAAAGGCTGAAGAGGCAGTAACCCCAACCTTCAAATCTGAACCCGTGAGACTCAACCTTGGAGAGATTTTAAGACAGGAACTCCAGAAACTTGAAGAACTGAAGAATATAATGGAAGAGCCCGAGGAGTAGAAAGGTAGGTCTATAGAGCCTTTGAAGTTCTTCATAAAGTCTTTTGGTTGTAGATTAAATCAGTATTATGCAGACTATTTTGCTAATTCGGTAGTTGAGAGCGGCTTTGAGATCGTTAAAGAAGAACGAGAGGCTGATGTTGTAGCTGTTGCAAGTTGTGTAGTTACCCACAGAGCCGAGAGAGATTTAAGACATTATGTAAGCCACATAAAACGCTTAGTCCCCAAGGCGAAAATTGTGGTTTTTGGTTGTTATCCTAAATACGGAAAAGAGGTTGATGCGGACGTCGTAGGAGAACTGAAGGAGATTCTGAAAGTTCTCAATTTAGAAGACCCCGGTCATTTAGTTAGGCCTTTTTTGAGAGTCAGGGAGAATGTGAGGGTTCAAGAAGGTTGTAACTTCCGCTGTTCCTACTGCGTTGTGCCTTTCGTGAGAGGTCCCTCGAGATCGAGACCTGAGGATGAAATCTTAAAGGAAATAGAGAGTCTTTATGCGAGTGGCGTTGTTGAGATAGTGCTTACTGGCATTCAAACGGGGGCCTGGGGTCGCGAATGGGGAGATAGGCTTTCAAATTTGATTTTAAGGATTAAGGATCATTTTCCAGAGCTAAGGTTAAGGCTCTCTTCCATTTCACCGATTCATATCGACGAGGGCGTAATAGAACTTTTGAAGGCAAAAATTGTATTGCCTCATTTGCATCTTCCAATGCAGCACGGGTCAGAGAAGGTCCTTAAGGAGATGAAGAGACCTTATAAATTGAGTTATTATGTGAACCTTGTAGAGAAGCTCGTGAGCAATGTTCCTGAAATTGCCATCGGGTCCGACATTATAGTGGGTTTTCCCACGGAGACTGATGAGGATTTTGAGGAATCGATTAGATTGATTGAGGAACTCCCCTTTGCTTACCTTCATGTCTTTGAATTTTCAAGGAGAGAAAAGACGGAGGCTTATTTTATGAAGCCTTTACCCTCTGCGGTGGTGAGAAGAAGAAAGAATATTCTCTTGCCCATCGCAAGGCGAAAGAAGCTGGAGTTTTTAAGGAAGAACCTTGGAAAAGAAATCCCCTGTGTAATCGAAAGGGAAGAGGATGGGTTTTTTGAAGCCACCACCGACAATTATATTAAGGTCAAAATCCGTAGCGACAACTTGAAAATTGGAGAGGTGAGGAGGATAAAATTAATTTCTATAAATGAAGATGATGCTACCATGGTGGGAGAAGTGGTAGAAGGTTGATTTAACTTTTGTAAACTTTTTCCATTTTTTCTACTATCTTTCCCCACGAGAAGTTTTCGAGGATGTGTTTTTGCCCCTCTTCAACGAGTCTTCGCCTGAGCTCTGGGTTTTCAATAAGTAAGATGATTTTTTTTGCCAGGTCCTCGTGGTCCCCAGGTTCGAAAAGGAGTCCCGTTTTTCCATCTATGATAATATCGGTAATGCCTCCAACCTTCGAGCCAATAACGGGAATACCATATGAAAGGGCTTCAATTAGAACCACTCCTAACCCCTCCGTTTCGCCCGTCTTAGTTATTATAGATGGTAGGACAAAGATCATTGCCTGTTCGTAGATTTCGAGCAGAGTTTGTACGATTAAGAAGCCCTTAAAATGGATCTTTTTATCAAGTTTTAATTCTTGTACGAGCTTGGCAAGTTCTGACTTCTGGGGGCCGTTCCCCACGATTAACAATTTGGAAGATGGGAATTTTTCACTAACTTTAGCGAAAGCTTTTATTAGTACCGGAACCCCTTTGAATTCGACAAGTCTTCCAACGAAGAGGATGTTTATTTCCTCTTTCCTTTTGTATGGCCCAATTTCAGAAGAGTGAGGGTTGGAAAGGGGGATTATCTCTATTTTTTTCTTGATCCCCAGGCTAAGGAGTCTACTTTTGTTAAAGGAAGAGTTTGTTATCACATGATCAGAGAAGATATTAATTAGACAGATGAAAGCTGTCCTGGTGATTTTGTTTAGTTTTTCCAGCATTCCGATTTCTGCCCCGTGGAATTGGGAGATGATCTTCGAATTCTGAAAAATCTTAAAGGGGATAGCGAAAATTATATGGGGCATGGGCCAGTGTACGTGAACTATTTTGAAACGTTTTGAGAAGGAAAGGTAGATGGCATTGGTTAGCCCCCAAAAGATATATAAGAGCGTTAAAAATTTGTAAATTGGGCCCTGTTTTAGTCTTTCATAAACCCCGGTGTCGTGGGTAAGGAACTCTATCTTTTTGGGGGCGTATCTGAAACGATAGACGTTAAACCCTTTAAACTTTCTTTGTTTGAGGCCCTTATAAGATGATGTGAAAACCGTGAACCTAAAGCCACGTTTTTCCAGGTGCTCCATAAGCTTCACAAGCCAAGGAGTGATTACATCTTCTTCATTTCTGGGAAAGGCGGTGCTGACAACAAGGACCTCTTTTTCCATCGCTTTTAGAATTATAAAGGCACTTTCCTGGAAAGTTTGTTGTGAGGCCATTTTTATTTAGATTTGACTTTTTGCAGGTGCACGGTTAAACTTAATGGGCTTATGAAGATCAAAATTTTCTTTATTTTTATTCTATCTGTTGGGACAACTTGGCCTGCGAGGATTCTTTTTGACTACACAAAAAGTGAGACGGCGGGCAATGCGGATTGGGTTGTGGACCATGATTATCCCTATCCTTATCCGTCAAATCCGACCTCTCCCACTTCCTGGGATGGTGCTATTTCATCGTGGGGATATGCTCTCTATCGTGCTGGACATCAAATTGTAACATTAACAAGGACGTACGGAATTACTTATGGCAATTCTAATAACCCCTTAGACCTGTCGAAGTATGATGTTTTCATAATGGTTGAGCCTCAAAATCCACTTACTAACGCCGAGAGGGACGCTATACTTAATTTTATAAATAACGGCGGCGGTTTTTTTATGGTTGCGAATCATAATTCTTCTGATCGTGATAACGATGGTTGGGATTCTCCAAGGGTATTGAATGCAGCTTTTGAAAACTATTTAGGGGTTCATTTTAATGTAACGGGCGAAGGGCCAAATGATTGGAGTGGAGAGTCGAGTAATATTAATCGAGATCCATCCAATCCCATTTACAATGGACCTTTCGGGTATGTGAATTCTATTGGTTTTTGGAGAGGCACTTGCATAACTTTGAGGCCTAACATAAATCCTCAGGTTTATGGACTTGTCTGGGTTTCCGGGGCTAACAGAGACAACGATAGTATAATGTTTTTCTACGGATATTATGGAAGGGGAAAGTTTGTCGGATTGGGAGATTCATCCCCTTGTGATGATGGGACAGGTAATCCCGCTGATAATCTCTACAATAACTGGGGTATGTATAGTGATTCAACATTGATTTTGAATGCTACGGTATGGTTGATAGGGAGCACAACGTCTGTTGGCGAATGTTCCTCCACGGGAGAAGGTATTATAATGAGGAAGTCCGATTTTGGTCAGTTTGTAAATCTGAAAAATGTAAGGGTCTTTGATGTTTTTGGTCGTGAGGTAAATTCCGTTAAAGAAGGTCTTTATTTCTTCCAGGATGAAGAAAGTAAGCAATTGCGAAAGGTGGTGGTTTTTAAATGAAGGGCAAGAGATTTGCCATTAAGTTGCTATTAGTTTTGTTAACTTTTACAAAAATTAGGGCGGGGCAGTCTGGTAGCTACTGGACAGTTTATTTTGACTCTGATACCCTTGATGTAAAACTTGCGAGATTTATTGGCGGAGCGCAGTATTCCTTAGATATTTGTTTCTACCAGATCTTTAGAGACACCGTAGCTAAATCGATTTTGAATGCAAAAAGAAGAGGGGTTAAGGTTAGGGTGATAACGGATTCCACCTATTTTTACAGGGACTATTTGGACAGTTTGAGAAATGCAGGTATACCTGTAATTCACGAGGGAATAGGGTCAAACGAGACTTCACACATTATGCACAACAAATTTATAGTGCGAGACGGGAGGGACCAGGATACCACTAATGACTACCTTTGGACAGGAAGTTACAATGCATCAAATTACACAAGGTTGAATGCGGAGAACGCTATCATAATAAAGAGCAGTGGTGTAGCAAATTGTTACCTTCAAGAGTTTAATCAAATGTGGGGAAGTTCAGGTGACCTTCCCGATTCTTTGAACTCACGAACTGGCAGAAGAAAAACCGATGTGTGCTCTCAGCACCTTTTTGTAATAGGTACGGATTCTATCTGGGTTTACTTTTCGCCACAAAATAGGCCGATTCAATACTTGATTAATTTTGTTAATCAGGCGTCAGATTCAATTGGTTATCTTATCTATTCTTATACAAGGCGGGACCTGGCAGATGCAATGGCTTCCGCCTTTTGGCGCGGCGTATTTGTTGGTGGGGTTCACGATGCCTCTGATACCGGATCATACTATTCTCAGTTCCGTTATTTAAGGGACACCGTTGGAATACCTGTTTACGGCGACCGGCTGCCATCCAATTATAGTCTATTACACCACAAGTTTATGGTTATAGACAAAAGGGTTACGATAACGGGTTCAATGAACTGGAGTAACAACGGAAATCAGGAGAATGACGAAAATGTAATTATCATTAAGAATAGCCAGATTGCAGAGGCCTATTGGTCGGAATTCAAGAAAAGGTGGGGTGAAGCAATGGGAATTAGGGAAGAGTTTAATGAAGGCAGAACTTTCATCTTCAAAGGCCCCGGGTTGATTTTTAATTTTAGTGATTTTAGGGTCTTCTCGGCCGATGGTAAACTTTTGAAAGAAGAGAGCGATAATTTCTGGGATGGTAAAGATTCAGAGGGAAAAGAACTACAACCGGGAATTTACTTTATTGTTCCTTTAAGGAGCGGCCCACCTATTAAAGTTTTAAAGCTACACTAATTCCTGTGGATCCACGTCAATGGTCAGATTGATGTTTGAAGGTGTCTTGTATTCTCTTAGAAAGTTTAGTCTGTAAACAGTCTCTTTAGATTTGTATTTTAGGATTAGCCTTATAAAATAGTTACCACCTTTCATGGAGATTGGAGAGGGGACAGGGCCCATGATTTGAAGGTCCTCAAGCCCTAAACCGTTAATCCTTTCCTTGATTTTGTTTGCCTCGATAACGATGTTCTCCATGTTTTTTCCTGAAAGCTCAATTAGGGTAAGATAGGAGAAGGGTGGATAGTCATACCTTTCCCTTTCTGAAAGTTCTGATTCTGCGAAACCTTCGTAATTGAGTTCTTTGACGAATTTTATTGCTCTGGAATTTGGATTGTAGGTTTGAATTAAAACTTTGCCACCAGTTCTTATTCTTCCCGCAATCTGAAGAAGTAATTGAAAAACCCTCTCTTCTGCCCTGAAATCCGGCATCCCAAGGCCAATATCCGCATTCACTACGCCGATGAGACCAAGCCCTGGAAAATCGAAACCTTTGCCAACCATTTTCGTACCTACCAGTAGTTTAAGCTTTCCTTCATAGAACTCCCTGAAGGCATTTTGGTTGACACCCTCTTTTAGGAAGGAGTCAAGGTCAAACCTTTTTACCTCTAAGTTTTTGAAGAACTTAGATACTGCCTCTTCAACCTTTTGAGTTCCCGTCCCGCGGAGCTGGAGTTTTATTGAACCGCAAGAAGGACAAACTTCTGGTACGTCAAGGGTTTTACCGCATACGTGACAGTGCATTTTGTTGTCAGTTTTATGGAAAACCATATTGACAGAGCAGTCTGGACATTGCATTATGTAACCGCACTCAAGACACATCAAAAAGGTGGAATGCCCCCTTCGGTTAATGAACAAAATTACCTGTCTATTTCTTTCCAGAGTTTTGTTTATTTCACTAATCAAATCGGGAGAAAGAAGGTACTCTCCCTTCACTTTCCTCAAGTCTATAATTTCTATTTGTGGAATTTTGTAGTGTGGTACTCTGTGTTTTAGCTTGTAGAAAGCAAAGTCTCCCTTCAAGGCGTTGTAATATGATTCTAAAGAAGGGCTTGCACTCCCAAGTATTACAGGGATGTTGAGAATTTCTGATAATTTGATGGCTACATCTCGAGAGTGATAGGCTGGTATTTTTTCACTTTCTTTGTAAGATGAATCATGCTCTTCATCGATTATTATAACACCTAAGTTTTTGAGCGGGACGAAGAGGGCAGAACGTGGCCCTACAAGGATTTTCCTCTTTCCTTCCTTTGCCTGCTTGAAAACCCACCTTCTTTCTGCATCTGAAAGTCGTGAATGATAGAACATTACCTCTCCATGAAAGATGTTGATCAAGTAGTTAAAAATTTGAGGAGTGAGTGCAATTTCTGGTACCAGAATGAGGGCTGATTTTCCTTCCTTTATGAATTCTTCAACTATCCAGGAATATAGCCTGGTTTTTCCACTTCCTGTTACACCGAAAATTAGGGAGACTTTTGGCTTGTTTTTAAAGAAATCGTCGAGAATTTCCTTTTGCGAAGGGGTTGGAATTGCCGGTATTTCTATAGGAAAGGGGGTGTAGAAGTCCAGTTCTCTGTAACTTTTGACTTTTATGTTGTCGGTAAGGGTGACGAGTCCCTGCGCTTGAAGATCCTTGAGAGTCCTGGAAACGCCGGCTCCAAATAGCTTTTGAAACCTTTTTAATGAAGCACCACGCGGATGGATCTTTAAAAGGTAGGAGATAACAGGATTGTCTGTAGGCAAGTCCTTTTTTCTTGATAATTTGTATATATAAGTCCCCCTTTCCACTACTCCCGGGGGAAAAAGAAGGGGTATTATGTCCGAAAGAGTGCAAAGGTAGTAATCCCGCATCCATTCGGCGAGTTTAAGATAAGGGTCTGCTAATGAAAACTCTGAGCTTATAACTTCCTCTATCGGTTTAATCTTCTCTTCTGGTAAATCGGGAGCATCTATGATTTCCCAAACTACCCCTTTTGAACGCGTTTTTTGAAATGGAACAATCACAACAGCGCCCGGATAGATTTTTCCTAATAGGTCCCCCGGTATAGAATAGGTGAAGTGGTCCAGATTTGTTCTTGGTATTACAATGTGGGCATATTTTTTAGAACTCATACATATAATCAAGTCCAACGAGGAGCCTTCGCTCCTCATCTCTCTCCGCGAAAATTCCAAAGTTATTGTTGACTTTATACCGTATTCTGAACATATCTTTCGTTATGTCAAAGATGTCATGAGAGTACCATAAATAAAGTCGAGGGTTAAGATAGAAACCTATGAGGAGTGATGGATTTTCCGTGGTTTCAGTCGTTGCGAGTCTTAATTCCTGAAATTTTAATGTTCTTCTTAAATTTTGTGATATGAGCGTGCTTGCGAGGGTAAGGGCCCTATTTTTGATCTCTTGAAGCTCTTCTCCTCCTGCTGAGGTTGCGTCACCATATAATCTCCCAAGAGTTAAAAGGTATATTATGTTTAATTCGTCAAGGGGCGGTTCTGAAGTTAATGTAATTTGAGGGTTTCTCATGGTGCCAGATAGTGCTAAATGAACACTAAAGGTATCCACCTTTGAAAAAGCTTTCAGATTAAACTCAGGCTCTAAGCTCACTGAGGAATTGAAATTCACATACCCTGATTGAATTTCAAAGATCCTATCTAAGTAAAGGAAGTATCCCTTAACGACATTGGCAGTTCCATCTAAGAGCATTCGTCCGTCGGCAATTTGAAAGACAAGATCGCCCTTTATCTCAACGTCTGCCAACTCGTTTACAAAGAAGGTATTACCCTCCGACCTTAAATTCAGAACGAGGTTCAGGTTTTGAGAAAATTGGGAATAGGCCCCTCCTGAAGGCCTTATGCTCTGGAAGATTGTCGCCTCTTTGATGAGTGCATCACCTTTGACGGTGATGCCATTTTCATTGATAAGTAGATTTATTTTAGTATCCCCTGAGGCAAAGATATTGTAGGTTGGATAAAGGGTAACGTTGGTTCCAGCAAAAGTGAGACTTATTTCCCTTTCTTTTTTGAATAATCTTTTCCCGTAGCCGTTAATTATTACCGTTCCGTGATCTATGAAGGCAATTCCTCTTCTGATTGTAAAGCCGTCTTTTTCGAGTTCAGCAAGAACTTCACCGCTACTGAATTCAAGTTGAATTGGGGTGTAAACTCCAGAGACTTTTTCGACTTTTAAAAAACCTGAGAGGTTAGGTACCGAGTTATATATGCCCTCAATCTGAATATATCCGTAAACATCCATTGAATTCAAAATTAGCTGTTTCTCTGTAAATTCGTTAATTTTTTCTATTGGCAGCCCACTTATCTTCGCTACAATTTTGTAATGCTCATTATTATTGGGTTTCATGTTAAAAGGCAGTAGTGAGAAGGTGAGTGGTAAGAATCCACCCCCCTCAATGTGTAATGAAGGGCCCTGAATTGAAGTGCTATCGACTATTAACCCACTGCCTGAGAGCCTAACAGATGCATAAATGTTTAGGTCCTTATAATCTTTGTATCTAAGGTTTTCTGCATTAATCCACGAATCTATGCTTGGATTTTTCAGGCTTCCTGCAATGTTAAACATGCCTGAGAAGGATGAACTTATTCCAGCAAGGTTCCTAATCTTCACTTCCTTAGCAGAAGCTTGCACATTAATCTCTTTGGTTGCGAGGTCTAAGTTTCCCTTTAATGAAAGGGGCTTTGAATTTATTAAGATTTCACCATCATCAATTAAAACTTTGCTGTCCCTCTTGGTAATCCTGAGTGGATCTTTTATCTCCACGGTATCGGAATCTCCCATCAATAGTTGTAGGTTTCTCACCTGGAAATCAAAATTATTACCTCCCAAATAGCTAAGGAAGAGATCACTGCTTAGAGCTGAGTACCTTTGAAATGCTAAGAGGTTCATTGTAAAACTTTTAAGATTTTCAGCAGCCAGTAATGCTTTTAATGAATCAAGCTGAAAGTCGGCTGCGTTAATTCCCTGGGCCTTTATTTTAATAGTATCTGTTTGCCCTTTTGAGTATAGATTTAGGAAAACTTCTTTTAAACCTATTTTTTCGAAAGTAAGTGCTTTTCCGGAGAAATATGCTTGGCCACTTCTTCCGTCTTTTTTAAGAGCATAATCGATGTTGAAATTGATGAAGCCGTTTTGTTCTCTTAAAAGGTCTGAAACAGACAGGATGCCTTTCGCATAAATTTTCAATGTTTGATTAGAAAAAGTGACTTTTCCTGTGAGGTTGGAATTCAGTGATTTTAAATGTTGAATGGAAATCTTAAGCTCACCATTTTTGAAGGAAAAGTCGCATAGGATTCGGAAAGGTTCAGAATCTAAATATCTTAAATTTGTCGAAGTAATTTTCCCTGAGAGGTCTCCACCATCAAATTCCATAGACGATGTGATATCTCCTTTCAAGCCTTCCTCGTTTATGGAAATGTCCAGATTTTTGATGGAAAGTCTTCGCCTTTTAATCAAATAGAATCCGTTCCCGTTTATCAAGTTCTCCTTGTATTTAAAGGTAGCTTTTTCAATTAAAAGAGATTCTGGTAATGCCTGCTGAATCTCAGCGTTTACTTCTTTTATGGTGTGGCCATGTAAAATAATTTCAGGTGAACTAATAAGAAGTTTCCCTTTTTGCATTAAATAGAGAAGACTGAGGTCTCTTGCATTATTTTCTTGCAGTTTAAGGAGACTGATTTTGATTTTAACCGAATCTGGAAAGTAGATTGCCCCTGAGGTCCCAGAAACACTCAGTTTTTCGTTTTGAATTTCAAAATCCTTGATCAAAACCGAGTTTTTTTTGAGGATTATGTCGCTATAAAAATAAAGGTTTTCACCATTGTAAGAGATGCCGTTTATGTAGCTTCTAATTCGATAGGTATTGCCTGTTCCTTCTCCAGCAAGGTAGATGAAATTTAGATCAATTTTGTTTGAGTCGAGGATGATGCTACCTTTGTTTATTTTAATTTCGTTAAACTGGATGGGAATCGCGAAGGTCGTAGGGAAGGTAGGGCTTTTACCCTCGTCAGATTTTTTGAATATTTTTGAATTGATTGAAAATTCCTCGGCATGGATGTAGTTAATCGTTCTAAATAGTAAAAGCGAAAGAGGATTGTAATTTATGGCTAAATTTTTTATGAAAAGCGCATCTCCTGATTTTAATTCTTTGAACTTCAAACTGCCAAAAAGATTGAACTGATAACCTGTAATTGCGCACTGTTCCTTTAAGAGTTTTCCAAGATACCTTTGAATTAAGATTTTTGAATATAAGTTGAAAAGGAAATAGGTCGCCCCTGTTAAAGCAAAAACGACGAGGGCGACTATTCCGATTTTCTTAATTTTTTGTAGCACTTTGAGCAAACTTTAGCTTTCACTACATACCCATCAATTTCTAATTCTACTTTTCTTAAGTTTGGAAGCCAGCGTCTTGGGCTCTTTTTGTTTGCATGGGAAACATTATTTCCAGTTAAAGGACCCTTTCCACAAATTTCACATCTTCTTGCCATTTAATCTCCTCCTTTGTACGTGGGAAATTTTAAAACAAAAGTCTTGAATAATCAAAGCCCTTGATTTTTGGGGGTCCAATAAGTGTACCTTTTTTCAATTGACTATCCGTGGGTCTTACTATAAATTTAATATACTATCAAGGGTAGTTCTTTGTTAAAGATGCTGGCGTAGCTCAGTCGGCAGAGCAGGTGATTTGTAATCACCAGGTCGGGGGTTCAAATCCCTCCGCCAGCTAAGGGATTTGGAGGGGTACCCAAGTGGCCAAAGGGGGCAGACTGTAAATCTGCTGGCTTTAGGCCTTCGGTGGTTCGAATCCACCCCCCTCCATATTTAAAAAAGTTCTTTAAAAAATTGGGACAAAAAGCGGGAGTAGCTCAACGGTAGAGCATCCCCTGTCCAGGGGATGGTTGCGGGGCAAATTCCGTCTGGTTCTTTAAAAAATTGGGACAAAAAGCGGGAGTAGCTCAACGGTAGAGCATCGGCCTTCCAAGCCGGTGGTTGCGGGTTCAAATCCCGTCTCCCGCTTTTGTTTTTTATTTGAAGTGAGAAGGGTGAAAGCACCGAAGGGGGCATAATTCAAATTCATTGCCCTGTGGCTTCGGTTTAGCAGCCCTTCAAGATATGCAAATTTGGTATTGAACGAATTTTAAATTGCTTGCTAAAGGCGATGAAAAGAGAAGAAATTTGGAGTAGCTCAACGGTAGAGCATCCCCTGTCCAGGGGATGGTTGCGGGTTCAAATCCCGTCTCCCGCTTTTGTTTTTTTAAACTGAAAATGGAGGTAGAATTCTCATGACTATTAGCAAAGAAGAGAAGGAAAGGATAATTAAGGAATGGGCAAAACACGAAAAAGATACGGGTTCCGTTGAGGTGCAAATTGCTCTATTAACAAAAAGAATTAACGATCTAACGGAACATCTTAAAGTACACCGTAAAGACGTACATTCCAGGATGGGACTTGTAAAAATGGTTGGTAAGAGGAAAAGACTTTTAAATTACCTTAAGAGAGAGAACTTCGCTCGCTACTCTGAACTTATAGAGAAGTTGGGTATCAGAGGATGATCTATTCTTTAGAACGCGAGATTGCAGGGCGGATATTAAAAGTTGAGGTTGGAAGGGTAGCAAATCAGGCAACATCTTCTCTCTTAATTTCCTATGGCGATACTGTACTTCTGGTAACCGTTGTAACCCAAGAATCTAAAGAAAAAAGGGATTTTCTTCCACTTCTGGTCGAGTATAGAGAACAGTCTTACGCTGCCGGCAAAATTCCTGGCGGATATTTAAAGAGGGAGGGTAAGCCTACTGAAAGAGAAATACTACATGGAAGGGCTATTGATAGGGCTATAAGGCCGAGATTTCCCAAAGATATGATGAATGAGATAGAGGTCATAGCTTATCTATTATCCTACGACCTTGAAAACGAGACCAATTTCCTTGGAATAATAGGTGCCTCTGCCTGTCTTCACATTTCAGAAATTGAGTTTGATGGGCCTATAGCGGCCTGCAGGGTTGGCAGAGTTAACGGTGAATTTGTAATAAATCCAACAAATTCCCAGATTGAGCAAAGCGATTTTGATTTGCTCCTGGCGGGTTCTTCCGGCGAGATCAATATGATTGAATTTGGAGGCAAGGAAGTCCCTGAAGATATCGTTTTGCAGGCCATCGAGTTTGCCATGCCCTATCTAAAAGAGATCGAGGATTTCCAAAATGAGCTTCGTGAGAAAATCGGAAAGGCTAAGGTACCCTATCAGAAGCTTGTTATTCCCGATGATTTCTACAATAAAATTAAGGAACTGGTTTATCAAGATATCGTTGATGCGATGCACATTACCGAAAAGAAACTCCGTAATGAAAACCTTGATGCGATAAGAAAGAAAGCGGAGGAATTTGTCAAGACTAATTACCCAACGGAAGATTTAACTAACGAGCTTAATCAAACCCTTTATGAACTTGAAAAGAAAGCACTCCGGGAAATGACATTGAATGAAGGTAGAAGGGTTGACGGTAGAGGATTTGAAGAAATAAGGCCAATTACCTGCGAAGTGGGGGTGCTCCCAAGAACCCACGGCTCTGCCCTTTTCAGGAGAGGAGAGACCCAAACCCTTGTAGTAACAACGCTCGGGACAAAGGAAGATGTCCAAAAACTTTCTGAGCTTGAGCCAGAGGAAGAAAAACGTTTCATGTTGCATTATAACTTTCCTCCTTTTTCAACGGGTGAGGTTAAGCCATTGCGAGGAGTCTCAAGGAGAGAAATTGGGCATGGAAACCTTGCAGAAAAGGCTTTAGCTCCTTTAATACCGTCAGAAGAGGAGTTCCCTTACACTATAAGGGTAGTATCCGATGTTTTGGAATCAAATGGTTCCACTTCAATGGCCACTGTTTGTGGGGGTTCTCTTTCTCTGATGGATGCTGGAGTTCCAATTAAGGCTGCCTGTGCTGGAATTTCCACGGGACTGATTAAGGAAGGCGATCAATATGTTTTGTTAACAGACATTGTGGGTGCAGAAGATCACTACGGCGATATGGATTTCAAAATTGCTGGTACCTCAAAGGGGATTACCGCTATTCAACTCGACCTTAAGATTAGAGGTTTGCCTTTAAACATCATAAAAGAAACCTTTGAGAGGGCTCGGAAAGCCAGGTTATATATCCTCGATATTATGAATGCTACAATTTCGAAGCCCCGGGATAGTGTTTCCGTTTACGCTCCGAAGGTCTCATCAATTACAATACCAACGGATAAGATAGGACTTGTAATTGGACCTGGTGGTCGAACCATCAAAAGGATAATTGAACAAACCGGGACAAAAATTGATATTGATGATGCCACGGGAAGGGTTTTGATTTCAGGCTATAGTGAAGAAGGCGTTGAAGAGGCCAAAGAACTGATAAGTGGGATTGTACAGGAGGTTGAACTGGGCAAGGTGTATATGGGCGTAGTTAAGAGACTTGCACCTTTTGGTGCATTCGTTGAGATTTTGCCAAATAAGGAAGGTTTGCTCCATATTTCAGAGATTTCTGACTCAAAAATTTCAAAGATTGAAGATGTTTTAAAGGTCGGTGATAAAGTTTTGGTTAAGGTAATTGAGATCGATGAAACTGGGAGATTCAAACTGTCGAGAAAAAGGGCTTTAAAAGGCGGTTTGCAGGAACTCGGAGCCGTTGACACTGAATAAGGAATTTAAAATTCCTCTTTTTGAAACCTATTTTGATGAGTCCGATATCCAGTCTGTAGTATCCACACTGAGAAGTGGATGGGTTTCCCTTGGACCTAAAACTGATGAATTAGAAAGGGCCTTTGAACGGTATTTTGGGGTCAATCATGCTCTTTTCGTTTCTTCAGGAACGGCTGCTCTTCACCTTGCTTATATATCTGCAGGTATAGGGCCTGACAGCTTAGTTATCCTGCCATCATTTACTTATATTTCCACTTTGACGCCTTTGATCTGGATGGGTGCAAAGTTTGTATTTGCAGATATTCAATCTTTGAAAAGGCCTGTTATTTCACCTGAAACCATAGAGAAGGTTAGAGGCAACGCTACTCATCTCGTATACGTAGCATACGCTGGATTTATGGAGGGAATTGACGAAATTAAAGCATATTGTGAAGAAAAGGGCCTTATTTTAATTGAAGATGCCTCCCATTGTCACGGTTCCCTTTGGAAGGGGAAGAGGGCTGGAAATTTTGGTTTAGTAGCAGGAATGTCTCTATATGCAAACAAAAATATAACAACGGCTGAAGGTGGAGTGATTTTAACAAACGATAAATATGTGTATTCAAGATGTAAGTCTTTAAGGTCTCAAGGAATTTCAAGTACGTCTTACGAGAGGTATAAAGGCTTAGAGATGGACTATGACATCCAGGAAATTGGTTTCACATATCGACCAACGGAGATTCAAGCGGCTCTTGGGTTATCGCAGCTCAGTAAAATCGAATGGATTAATCGCAGGAGGAGGGAGCTGGTTGGGCTCTATAGGGAACTTCTTGCAGATGTTCCAGAGATTATAATCCCCTTTGAAGAATACGAACTTTCCGGAAATTACATTTTTTCAATTTTTACAAAAGTGGACAGGGATGCTTTAAGGTTGCATCTCTTCGAACACGGCATTCAAACAAGCATTCATTATAAACCGTTGCATCTTTTCAGCGCGGTCCAAAAGTATTATCCTTATAAACCCCTTCCTGTAACGGAAGAAGCCTATCACATGCA